>OGZZ01002232.1_pt1 | contig 12776 bp, 12 predicted proteins | sample 1577021 | NCBI WGS metagenome assembly OGZZ01 (sample SAMEA3541526, study PRJEB24748) | human gut metagenome | biome: human gut; feature: human-associated habitat; material: faeces | place: China | collected 2012
TACAAGTCTTACTGGAATGCAGAGCCGATGGTGCATATCTGCAGCAAGCGTTTTGTGGAGCGCAAAAAGAAGGCCATTACGGTTAAAGTCTATAGCAACCAGCCAAGTGTATCGTTCTATTGCAATGACAAATTGATTGCAACGAAAGAAGCGGATCATGTGTTTAAATGCAAGATTGCACTTGCAGATGGCGAAAATCATATTCGTGTGGTGGCAGGAGACTACGAAGATACGGCGACATTCGTCCGTACAGATGCACCGGCAAATTACAAACTTTCCAAGAAGCGTTCGAAGAGTGCAAACTGGGTATAACAGATAAGAGATTGAAGGAGGTTTTTTCATGAGTGAAAACAAACAAGTGGGAACAAATGGACTGAACCGTGCGAAGCCGTATCAGTTGGTATTGTTTCCTTTGAATAATGGTGCTACAAACGTATATTACGTTTTGGTGCTTTCTTACATTGCAACGTTCGGTTCTAATGTGTTGACCTTAGGATTGATGTTTGCATCCATTATGGTAACAGCCATGCGTCTTTGCGACGCCATCACGGATCCAATCATCGGTGCATTGATTGACCGTACCAATGGTAAATTTGGTAAGTTCCGTCCGTTTATGGTGATTGGTAACATTATTATGGCGGTCAGCATTATTTTGCTTTATATGGTAACGCCATTTATTCCAGCAGATCAGATGGCACTTCGTTATGTAGTTTTTGTGCTTCTCTATTTTGTATGGGTGATTGGTTATACATTCCAGACATCCTGCACAAGATCTGGACAGACTGTTCTGACGAACGATCCAAAGCAGAGACCATTATTTACAATCTTTAACACCGTTGGTTCTTTGGTTGGTATGGGTGTCATGCAGTTCGTTGCTCCAATTTTGCGTGCAAATGTTGCTGACTACTCCAGCGCAGATTTTTACCGCGTACTCACACCAATTGGTGTAGCAATCTCGATTGTATTGACACTTCTTGCTGTCATTGGTATCTGGGAAAAGGATCAGCCAAAGTATTTTGGTGTTAGTGGACAGAAACAGGAAAAGGTAAAAGTTTCCGAATATATTCAGATTATCAAGAACAACAAGCCGATGCAGCGTTTGATGATTGCCGGTGCCGGATGTAAACTGGCGCTTTCTATTGCCACAAACACACTTTTCATGCTTCTCGGTGATAGGTTGAACTTGCCTCAGTTCGGATTTCAGGGTAATGCGGAAGGGCTTGCCCGGAAAGGCGGTTGGGGTGCGTTGATAATAGGCGCGTTGTTTGCCCTGGCTTTCTGTCCCACAAGCGGTGTCTTTTATTTTGGCATGCTGATACCGATGTCGGCCACGGCCACATGCCTTAACGAATGAGATAAACCATCCACCATTGCCGTTAGGTGAGGTTGAAATTCTATCCTTGTCTTCCAAGAAAATCTTGCCATCAAAAGATGCTGCAGGAGCCATTTCCTGTACAAAGAAATCAACATAATTCTTATCATAACCAAAATAGTTCATTTCTTCAAAGAACTTAACTGTGTCATCGTTGTTCTTTTCACTTGTCATAATATAAAGTGGAACCCACGCACCTGTCTGATTAACAACATCCATTAAATTCTTAATAAGCATTTCAAAAATATATACGTCCCTGGTAAGACCAATATTGTACATTCCCTTAGGCTTATCTGAGCCAAGTCTTGTACCCATTCCACCTGCTAAAAGTAAAGCTGCAACTTTTCCCTCTTTAATTGCTTCCGTACCTATAGCTGTGTATTTATCTTTGTTTGCTTCAATATCAGCAATGCTTACTGCATCGTCAAGGGGTGTAATAACACCTTTTTCAGTTTCTTTTCCGCCATCTTCAATTAACTTAAGCAAATCAAAATCAATTTCATCTATCTGCTTTAATAAAGACTGTCTCTGGTTTTCATCAAGTTCATCATAATACTTTAATAACTGAGACTGATTATACTTTTCCAATTTTGCTTTTGTTTCCTGTAAATTCATTCATTACCTCCATTGGCTTCCCATTTTTTCATATTTTCATACTATAAAGAATAAATTATTTTCCAATAATATGCAAGGTTTTAATGCTACAAAGTATTTCAATACAGCTCTGATATCTTAAATCAGGATTATTTTTTGTACATTTTTTTATTATCTTTCTAAGTTTATGGCTTGTCTTAAAATAGTCTTTAAAACTGTAAAGTGATTTACTGCCTGGCACTGAATTATATGTTTTTGCAGTTTTTAAATAGTACATTGTTGTACCTATTCCATATATGTCTGCCCTAATGTCAGTATTATAAAGCCCCTTCCCTTTGCTATCGCCAAACTGCTCCGGTGCCGCAAAGCCCTTACTTCCCAAGGCAAGCTTATCCACATCAATATCTGTTCTGTATCTTTTTGCTATGCCAAAATCAATAAGCTTAATTCTTCCATCTTTGCACAAAATAATATTAGCCGGCTTTAAATCTCTATAAACTATTGCCGGCGACAAACTATGAAGATAATAAAAGCCACTGCATACCTGTTCCATAACTTTTACTAGCATTTTTGTAGATAATGTTCCATATTCATCCACATATTTCTTTAAATCAATCCCATCTATATATTCCATTACCAGAAAAAATGCATCTTCAATCTTTATTAAGTCAAAAATTTTTGGAAGGACCGGATGAGTGCAGTTCTTTAAAACTTCAAGTTCTCTTTCCATTCCTTCCAATAATCTTTTTCTGTTGGCAGGATCAGATGTTATATACTTCTTAAGAGCATAAATTCCACCATTGTGAATATCCCTTGCCTTGTAGACAATAGCACTTCCTCCTCTGCCTATAAGTTCAAGTATATAATATCTTCCTCCAACAATATTATTTATAATATCTGCCATAAACACAACCTTTCCGATGTGTTTCTCTCCAAGGCTTTTTTTATTACAATGTCATTATCCCACCATTGTGCAGGCACAGGTGGAATAAGACAATTTAACTTATAATCTATAGTATTATATTATTTTTGAATTTTAGTGCTGACTTCGCCGGAGTTTAGCCATTCTTCAGAACCGTCTTCATAACGAACTTTAAGATGGCATTCCTTGTCTATTTCAAGAGCCAGTGCATTTCTTGAAGTTCCGTTAGAAAGTACGCTGATAGGTTGCCCAATTATCATTGAACGGCTAATATATTCGTCAAGATAAGCTCTTTTGTCAAAGGATTCATAGTATTCCATAAAATAGTTTAAAAGGTGACCAACAAGTATGCTTCGTTTATTTATGGCATCACTGCTTTTTTCAAAAATAGCAGTTGCAATTTCTGAAATATCTTCAGGAAAACCGCCTTCAGGTGGGCATACGTTAATGCCAATTCCTACTATGGCATAATCCAACTTTGATGTTTCAATATTAAAGGCAGCTTCGGTAAGAATGCCACAATCTTTTTTATGGACTTACTCATCTTCTGTCCGTTCTCATCCTGGACATGTCCCAGAACGATTACGTTCTTGTATGGTGCTTTGTTGAAGAGCAGTGTGGATTCTGCAAGGAGTGAGTAGAACCATCCACGGGTCTGGTCTACTGCCTCGGAGATAAAGTTTGCAGGGAACTGCTGCTCAAATAATTCTTTGTTTTCAAATGGATAATGATGCTGTGCGAAAGGCATTGCTCCTGAGTCGAACCAGCAGTCAATAACCTCCGGTACACGATGCATTTCTCCACCGCACTCCGGACACTTCAGTGTGATCTCATCGATGTATGGGCGGTGAAGCTCTACTGTCTTGGCTCTCTCATCACCGCTCATCTCGAATAACTCCTGACGGCTTCCGATGGAATGCATATGTCCGCATTCACACTGCCAGATGTTCAGTGGAGTTCCCCAGTAACGGTTACGGCTGATACCCCAGTCCTGAACGTTTTCAAGCCAGTCGCCGAAACGTCCTTTACCGATGCTCTCAGGGATCCAGTTGATTGTATTGTTATTTCTGATCAGGTCATCCTTAACTGCTGTCATCTTGATGAACCAGGATTCTCTTGCATAGTAGATCAGTGGTGTGTCACATCTCCAGCAGTGTGGATAATCATGCTCGAATTTCGGAGCATCGAAGAGCTTGCCTTCTTTGTCCAGATCTGTGAGGACCATAGGATCTGCTTTCTTTACGAAAACGCCTGCGTATGGTGTCTCTTTTGTCAGGTTACCCTGTCCGTCTACGAACTGTACGAATGGCAGTTCATAGTTACGTCCGATTCTGCTGTCGTCTTCACCGAATGCAGGTGCGATGTGAACGATACCTGTACCATCACTCATAGTAACGTAGTTATCACAGGTTACGAAATGAGCTTTCTTTTTCTGTTTTGCTGCTGCCTCTCCTGCACATGCGAAAAGCGGCTCGTATGCTTTGTATTCCAGGTCTGTTCCTTTGTAGGTTTCCAGAACTTCATATGCTTTCTCGCCTTCTTCTTTTACAAGTTTGCCAAGGACTTTGTCAAGGAGTGCTTCTGCCATATAATAGGTATATCCGTCTGCTGCCTTTACTTTGCAGTAAGTCTCATCCGGGTTTACGCAGAGTGCAACGTTGGACGGAAGTGTCCATGGTGTTGTTGTCCATGCAAGGAAGTATGCATCTTCACCAACAACCTTGAATCTTACAACTGCGGAGCGCTCTTTTACAGTTTTGTATCCCTGGGATACTTCCTGTGCGGAAAGAGGGGTACCGCATCTTGGACAGTAAGGAACGATCTTGAAGCCTTTATACAGAAGCTTCTTGTTCCAGATTTCTTTTAATGCCCACCATTCGGATTCAATATAATCGTCATAGTAAGTTACGTATGGATGTTCCATATCAGCCCAGAAACCAACAGTAGAGGAGAAATCCTCCCACATTCCTTTATATTTCCAGACGCTTTCCTTACACTGTTTGATGAATGGCTCCATACCGTATTCTTCGATCTGCTCTTTGCCATCCAGACCAAGTTTCTTCTCTACTTCCAGCTCTACCGGAAGTCCGTGAGTATCCCATCCTGCTTTACGCGGAACCATGTAGCCCTTCATTGTACGGTATCTCGGGATCATATCCTTGATAACGCGGGTAAGTACATGGCCGATGTGCGGTTTACCGTTTGCAGTAGGCGGTCCGTCGTAGAATGTATAGGTTTCTCCCTCTTTTCTGTTCTCCATACTTTTCTCAAAGATATGGTTTTCTTTCCAGAATTCTTCTACTTTTTTCTCACGGTCTACAAAGTTTAAGTTCGTATCAACTTTCTGGTACACAGTAATTTACCTCCTGTTTAAATTATTTGTATCAGACACCTGAAAATATGCAGGACGTTTATATACGCTGAAAAATATTTCCAGTGTCCTTTAAGAACGAAAATAAGCCCATAAAAAAATCGCCCTTTTGTAAAAGGACGAAGGTTTATTGACGTTCGCTATACCACCTGTTACATTGTACGGGCATCCTCTGCCGATACATGAATCTTTTAACGGGGATTTCCGTCAGCTCTTACCTGTCTGTACACCCTTCAGAGCTGCAACTCCGGAGTGATCTTCACTGCATTTACTCACCACCGGGCTCACACCCTCCCCGGTTCGCTGTCTGCTTTCCCCTGCAGTTACTCTCTCCATCAACGTTTTTGTGGACATATCATTTATTTAACTATGCGGATTCATTATAAGGTCACAAAATTCACTGTGTCAAGTATTTTTTTGAATATTAGGGTAATCCTGTTACTGTTTAATAACACTGGTTACTGTCAAACTCCCGAACAGTAACACACTGTTAACATACTATCATATAAATTTTACACAGGCATTGTAATTAATGATATAATAAGGTAGAATATTTTGTCCGAACGTCATTTAAAACGATGTACTAGGATATGGAAAGCAACTACTATGTATATTTAATGAAGGGTAATTTCAAATGTTTAAAACAAAATTTCATAAATTAATGAAACGTTTCCTCACCGGAATGCTTTGTGCAGGGATTCTGACCTCCCAGCCTGCAGTCACTTACGCTGCCGAGACCTCTGCCACTCCTGAAGCCGGTCATTCAGAAACCTATTCACAGGCCTCAGATATCGATTCTGTCAAAGGATGGCCCACAGGTCCTAATATCGAGGGACAGTCCGCAGTGCTGATGGATGCAGTCACTGATACTATTCTTTATTCCAAGAATGCCAAGGATAAGCTATATCCCGCCAGTATCACTAAGATCATGACCGCTCTTCTGGCCTGTGAATATCTGAATATGGACGATACGATCACCATGTCGCAGGAAGCGGCTTATGGGATTGAGGCCGGAAGCTCCAGCATTTACGCAGAAACAGGAGAAGTTTTCACAGTAGAGCAGGCCCTGATGGCTCTGATGCTGGAATCCGCCAATGAGATGGCTCTTGCTCTGGCAGAAAAAACAAGCGGTTCTGTAAAGAAGTTTGTTGAACTGATGAACCAGAGGGCAGCTCAGCTTGGCTGTAAGAACACCCATTTTAATAATCCAAATGGTCTTCCGGATGAGACGCATTATACCACCGCAGGTGATATGATGAAGATTGCAAAGGCAGCCTGGTATAATCCCAGATTCCGTAAATTTGTGACCACACAGGTTTATGAGATTCCTCCGACTAATAAGCAGTCTGAAACCCGTTATCTTCTCAATCACCATAAGATGATGCCCGGACAGTCTTATGCATACGATGGGGTTCTGGGAGGAAAGACCGGATACACCGATGCAGCGGGAAGTACGCTTGTCACCTATGCCAAGAGAGGAAATTCCATTCTCATTGCAGTTGTGCTGAATTCTACAAACGGTGCTTTTCCTGACACAACTTCTCTGCTGGATTACGGCTTCGACAATTTTGAAAAAGTAGACTTGAATATAGATACCGATCCGGTACCGGCAGTATTTCTCCCATGCGAAAAGCACCTGTTAAAGGACTGGAATAATCTGTGTTCCTTCTATTATATGAGGCATGTGTACGTAACTGTCCCCACAGGAACCGATGTGAGCCAGCTTGTAAAGAAGCAGAAACTTCTGAACAATTCTGTCGGTCCAAAGCGAATTAAAAGTAAATATTATTTAGACGGCCATATGGTCGGATATGGAATGCAATATGAAAAGGAAATCCTTTCAGATTTCCTTCTCAACGCTTCTTTTTAGTTTTCGCCTGAGGCGGAGGACTTCTTTTCTTTCACGAAGTTCCTCCGCTTCTTCTGTATCTGTGAAACGCAATGTCTTCACAGCGAAATATTTCTCATCTTCTGTTTTTCGGATGCGGATCTTGCCTCTTATCAGTCCATGTTCTTCACAATTGGATATGCTGTAATAAACCTTTGGATTATTCATAAACCATCGGAGTTTGCGCTTTGCAGGCAGATGACAGACCGGACATCTGGTGCTGGTCACCTCGCGGTCTTTCATGATTCGCTCTCTTGTGGCAAATTCTCTGGATACATATTTGTCATGATCCGGATAGGAAATATGTATCTCGTCTTTTTTCTTCTTTGGATTCTGGTAAACATCCAGTGACGGATGATTGATGATGATTATGTTATTTATTTTCTCCAGAACTTTCGCTGTATACCAGGCATCTGCAAGCGCCCGGTGAAATCCCCTGGATTTCTCTATTTTCAGCTCATCGATCGCATGCTCCAATGCACACCTGTGTGTACCGTCATCATAACTGATACTGTATAGTTTCTGCACATCATAATAGGTCACAGGTCCGGGAAGCAGATCCAGCAGGCCATAGAACTTCATATTTCTCTGAAGTTCCATCACGTCCTGATTTCCCCAGGTAAAAAAGTACCAGTCTTCTCCGCACCAGTCAATAAATTCCCTGACTGCCTGCTCAAAGGGCACTCCTTTCATAAGATCTTTATAATCTACATGAATTACCTCATGGATGCTGTCATGAATCCATTTATAGACCTGTGGTTTGATCAGTCGGTGAAAATGATCCGTTATTTCTTTTTTGCTGTTTACTTTTACAGCCCCAATCTCGATAATCTCAAATGGAAGCCTGTCGTTACGTGTTTTCTTTCCCGAAGGATTCTGATTCCATTCCAGGTCAAAGACAATATAGTTCATTCATCCGGTCCTTTTTGTTTATTACTTTTTCGCATTTATTTTCCACTGCTGATAAACATATTATTTCACAATCTTCAGTTCATACTGTCTGGTTCCCAGACCAATCTTCTCTGCCTGATCCAGTGTTGCCTGCCATTCAATGTTCGGGTTGGAATCTTTGAAATGGTCGTGGTGGCAATGCCAGTCAGGTTTTGCCAGGTGTTCTCCAAGCTGGCTGTTCTCGATCGGAGTTGCTTTCAGACAGGCATCTGCGCAGGCCTGGTCCAGAGCAACCGGGTCAAAGCTTGCAAACATTCCGATATCAGGAAGGATTGGTGCATCATTTTCGCCATGGCAGTCACAGTTCGGGCTGATATCCTGAACAAGCGCTACATGGAAATGCGGACGGCCATGACAGACTGCCTGTGCATATTCTGCCATCTTACGGTCAAGAAGTTCATTCGCACTGCTGTTTGGATTGTATACTGCATCAAAACCGCAGGCTCCGATACAACGGCCGCAGCCTTTACATTTATCATAATCAATGACTGCTTTTTTATTCGGATATGTAATCGCATCACTTCCGCACTCTTTCGCGCAGCGACGGCATCCGCGGCAGAGTTCTTCATTTACTGCAGGTTTTCCGCTGGCATGCTGTTTCATCTTACCTGCGCGGCTTCCGCATCCCATTCCGATATTCTTCAGTGCACCGCCGAAGCCGGTTGCTTCATGTCCTTTGAAGTGGCTTAAGCTGATAAAAATATCTGCATCCATGATCGCATGTCCAATCAGTGCAGTCTGACAATATTCACCGTTAACTACCGGTACTTCTACTTCGTCTGTACCGCGTAAGCCATCACCGATGATGATCTGGCATCCTGTTGAAATGCTGTTAAATCCATTGAGATTTGCGCACTCCAGATGCTCCAGTGCATTCTTGCGGCTTCCCGGATAAAGAGTGTTGCAGTCTGTGAGGAACGGAAGTCCTCCCTGCTCTTTACAGAGATCAGCTACTGCTTTTGCGTAATTTGGGCGCAGGAAAGCCAGATTGCCAAGTTCTCCGAAATGCATTTTAATAGCCACGAATTTTCCATCCATATCAATGTCTTTGATTCCGGCTGTAACGCAGAGTTTCTTCAGTTTATCAAGCTGGCTGGTGCCAACCGGACATCTGAAATCAGTAAAATAAACGGTTGATTTTTCCATCGTTTTTCCTCCTGTTTTTATTAATCAAAATTTGATTTTCTTTTTTATTTTATCACAAGATGCAGGTTCTTTTCGAGATATTTTTTTGCTTACATCTGTTCGTAAAATTTTGTCACCTTTTTGTATTCTGCAGGCAAAGTGATCTGCTCTACCACAACATCTCCATCTTCTGCATTGTGGTAACGGTAAATGTAAACACCCTCCTGGATCTCATCTCCTTCGATCAGAGAAACTGCCAGATATCCCTGTCCTTCAAATTCAAAGGTATCCATGATCGCAAAATCCCGTTCTGTTCCGTCAGATACCGGGATGCTGATTACTTCATATTCTTCCATAGTATGTTTTCCTCTCATTCATAAGCAGTCTTATTCTTATTTTCGCTGTTTTTTATTGTAGCAAAGAGTGTTAATTATATCAATCCTATTTAACCGAATCAAGTAAGTCGTTACTGTTCACTCCGTTCACAGTAACAGTAATGCCCCTGCGGGTTACAAAAAGAAAGACTGCACCTCCAATGAGCACAGCCTTTCCGGTTTGGTATATTTTATTCAGTTCTGCTTACAATTGCTTATGCCATGATCGGTTTTAATGCTTCTGCAAGCTTCTCTTTCTCAGCTTCTGCCTCTTCCAGGTTCTTGCCGAGAGTTGTGTAATAGATCTTGATCTTTGGTTCTGTTCCGGATGGGCGGACAACTACTGTCTCACCGTTATCCAGCTTGTAGATCAGTACGTTTGCTGCAGGAAGTCCTGTTTCTTCCGGTTTCTGATAATCTGTTACTTTTACGATGGCATGACCTGCGATCTCTGTGAGAGGTTTGTCACGAAGTCCCTGCATCAGAGCTGACATCTTATCCATTCCGCTTAATCCCGGGAATTCGAAGCTGTCTACTTTGTTCAGGTAACGTCCGTACTGTGCATAGATCTCTTCCATTCTCTGTTTCAGGGAACTTCCGATGCTTCTGTAATATGCAGCCATTTCACAGATCAGCATAGATCCGATAACAGCATCCTTGTCACGTACATATGGTCCTGCAAGGTATCCGTAGCTCTCTTCAAATCCGAAGATAAATCTGTCTACTTCATCTGCTGCTTCAAGCTGTGCGATCTGATCGCCGATCCACTTGAATCCTGTAAGTACGCTTCTGAGTTCTACTCCATAGTGCTCTGCCACTGCATCTGCAAGTGGTGTGGAAACAATGGATTTCACTGCTACCGGGTTCTTTGGCATTGTGCCTTTTTCGATACGGCCTGCACAGATATAATCAAGAAGGAGTACACCTACCTCATTACCTGTTACCAGTTCATAGGAACCATCCGGGCATTTCATTGCAATACCAACACGGTCTGCATCCGGGTCAGTTGCAAGCATTAAGTCTGCACCTGTTTCTTTTGCAAGATTTAATCCCAGTTCCAGAGCTGCAAAGATCTCCGGGTTCGGATAGCTGCAGGTTGTGAAGTATCCGTTCGGATATTCCTGTTCCGGAACGATTGTGATATCTGTGATTCCGATATCTTTTAATACCTGAGTTACAGGTACAAGTCCTGATCCGTTTAACGGGCTGTAAACCAGTTTCAGTCCTGCTGTCTTGCAGAGACCCGGACGAACCTGACGGGATTCGATAGCTTCATAGAGAGCCTGCTTGCAGTCATCTCCTACGAAACGGATTTTTCCCTGTTCTACGCCTTCTGCGAAGGACATATATTTCGCACCTGTAAGTACGTCTGTTTTCTGGATCTCTTCATATACAATGGCAGCTGCATCATCTGTCATCTGGCATCCGTCAGGACCATATGCTTTGTATCCGTTGTACTTAGCCGGGTTGTGGGATGCTGTTACCATAATACCTGCATTGCATTCATAGTAACGTGTTGCAAAGGAAAGTGCCGGTACAGGCATCAGCGCGTCATAAATTCTGACATTGATATCATTTGCCGCCAGTACGCCTGCTGCTGTTTTTGCAAATACATCACTCTTAAGACGGCTGTCATAGCTGATGGCTACTGTCTGATTACCGCCCTGTGTTTTTACCCAGTTCGCAAGTCCCTGTGTTGCCTGGCGAACTACATAAATATTCATACGGTTGGTTCCGGCTCCGAGAACTCCGCGAAGTCCGGCTGTTCCGAATTTCAGCGCTACTGCGAAACGATCTTTGATCTCTTCATCATTTCCTTCGATTTTGGATAATTCCGGATTAAGATCCGCATCCTGCAGATCTGCTGCCAACCAACGTTTGTATTCTTCCTGATACATTTTGACCACTCCTGCCTTGTTTTTTAGATTTTTTAAGATATTTTCATAATATCATAAATCAGACAAATCAGCAACAAGACAGCGAGATTTCAATCAAATTTTAAAAGTTACTTTCTTTTCTGTTTGTCTGCTCTCTGCAGGCATTTCCTATATTGGTCAGGCAGAGCACTGTGGCGATCAGGAAAATTCCCGGGATCAGAATGATCCACCAGGAACCTGTCATTAATGCCTTATCTGACAGAGACAGCATACTTCCCCATGTGATAACCTCTATCGGAAGTCCAATACCCATAAAACTTAAAGTAGCTTCAGAGATCATTGCAGTTCTTACATTCATGACTACCATAAACATAATGGATGAGAAAAAATTCGGCACCAGATGCTTCCACAAAACACGGAAGAATCCGGCTCCCATACATCTTGCTGCGATGACATACCCGCTGTTTCGGATCTGTTTTACTTCCGTGCGCACCACTTTGGCAATACTTGGCCAGCTCGTGATCCCGATAATAAATGAAATACTGAAAATGCTGGCTTTTCCTAAGACTGCCTGCAATAAAATGACCAGCAGCAGATTCGGGATGCTTAGGAAAATCTCTGTAAAGCGCATGAGCAGTGAATCCACCCATTCCGGCGCACATCCGCTAACTGCACCAAAGACAATTGCAAGTACTGTAGAGATAAACGTCGCAAGTACTCCGATCAATAGTGATATCCGTCCCCCATACCAGATCATGGAATAAATATCTCTCCCCATCGTATCTGTCCCAAAGAGGAACTCTCCTCCCGGTGCCTCATTGTAATGTGCCAGATCCATATAGCCGGGATCTTTTGTCATGATCAGATTACAGCACAGGCAGCCTGACAGGATGACCGCAAGCAGCAGTGCTGATATCAGCGGTTTTCCCTGATACCATTTTCTATGCCTGCTAACAGTCTGATCCTCTGTATTTCTAATTCCCACAATCTGAAAATCTGTATCCATCATCGGTTCCTTTCTGTCACTGACGTATTCTCGGATCGATTCTCTCATTTATCGTCTGGGCGATCATGTTGCAGACAACCACGACAATACCTGTAAGAATACATAAAACCATCAGTAAATTATAATCTTTATATCTGGCACTCTCATAAGCCAGTGTTCCAAGCCCAGGATAAGAGAATACCGTCTCAACAATATAGGTTCCTCCTAAAATATGAGGTACCGAGATTGCCATAATACTCAGATAACTCGGAATAATATTGCGAAGGCAATGGCGGAAAAGAATGCTGTTTTTTGTA
>OGZZ01002263.1_pt1 | contig 12616 bp, 15 predicted proteins | sample 1577021 | NCBI WGS metagenome assembly OGZZ01 (sample SAMEA3541526, study PRJEB24748) | human gut metagenome | biome: human gut; feature: human-associated habitat; material: faeces | place: China | collected 2012
TCTATACCCGGCGAGCCGGTTTAGGCGGGGTTGTTGACATCACTTGCTTTGTCGATTTCACGCATGAAAACCTCATTGCCGTTCTCATCGTACTTATGGACGGTAACAACGCCATCTTCATCATCAGCACTGTAGTGCATCGTCTCGGTGCTCAACAGCAGGCCCTCTGCAGCAGCTTCGTCTACATCAGTAACCTCGGAAGGCGCTTCCTCCGGCGTAGTCTCCTCAACCACAGAACTTTCAGCCGGGGCGGTAGAAGCTACTTCGGAAGAGGAAGCGGCAGGCTTCTGAGTAGCGCATCCGGCAAGCATCAGGGCTGTAGCGGTTGCCACAGCAGCGGCAGCGGTCAGGTTTTTGTTCCTCATGTTCTTTCGTTCTCCTTCGTTTGGATAGTTTTTGCACAAATACGTGAATGTAGTATTTGTTGTACAACTCCTATTGTATCTAGCTCGCATATCCCGGCAAGCAAACAAGCATTACAAATTGGTAACCATTCGTGCAGCTACTGAAAAAATCGCGAAATTTCTTCGATGACTTCCGGTTGTAGTGTATTTGATTGGACTTCCAAATTCTATTTTATCCGCACATATTGCAACTTACGGTTGTATTTGCTATACTATTAACAACCAATTACAACCAGCAGAACATAAATAACAACCAACAGGTGTTGCAGCGGACGGAGGAGGCCAATCGTGGCGAGTGAACGAATCATTCTTCATTGTGACATGAATTGCTTTTATGCAAGCGTGGAGATGGCCTATAACCCAAAGCTGCAGGGGAAGCCGATTGCAGTATGTGGTGACCCGGAAAGGCGAAACGGCATTGTGTTGACTGCCTCGTATCCGGCCAAACGGATGGGCGTGAAAACCGGGATGGCACTCTGGGAAGCGCAGCAGCATTGCCGTGACATCATCTTTGTTCCGGCTCATTATGACCTATATACCAGGTACAGTGGGTATACCAGAGAGATATTCCTCAGATACTCTGACATGGTCGAACCGTTTGGCTTGGATGAAGCATGGCTCGATTGTACCGCAAGCCGGTCTCTCTTTGGAAGCGGGGAAGAGATAGCCAAGAAAGTATCTGATACCGTGAAGAATGAACTGGGCATTACCTGTTCCATCGGAGTGAGCTGGAATAAAGTCTTTGCCAAGTTGGGGTCTGATTACAAGAAGCCAGATGCCACCACCGTTATATCAAGGTCAAACTGGAAAGATATCGTGTTCCCGCTGCCTGCCACGGACCTTCTGTATGTTGGGTCCAGAACGGGGAAAAAGTTATCAAGCTACTGTATCCATACAATCGGTGATTTGGCGACCGCCAATCCAAACTTTCTGAAAGAAAAATTCGGGAAAATCGGCCCGATGCTTTGGGGATTCGCCAATGGCCTTGACACGGGAGCAGTGGCGAAATACGAGGGAAGGGAAGCTCAGGCACCTATCAAGAGCATCGGAAACAGCTGGACAACGCCACGGGACTTGAAGACTAACCGGGATGTCTGGATTGTTATTTATCTGCTCGCGGAAAGTGTCGCTGCGCGGCTCAGAGAGAACCATTTCCGATGCCGAGGCGTAGAGGTGAGTCTCCGGGATTCCAGCCTTTTCTCTTTTGAGAGACAGTGCAAGCTCGGCCAGCCAACGATGCAGGAAAAGGATATTGCGGAGGCAGCTTACCAGCTGTATAAGAAGAACTACCGGTGGAGTGAGCACCTACGCTCAGTTGGCGTGCGTGCCATTGACCTGCGGCCAGATACCGAGCCAAATCAGATATCTTTTGAGTACAGCGCCGAAAAGCAGGAAGAGACCGAGCGGCTTGAATCCGCGATTGACGGGATACGGAACCGGTTCGGATACTATTCCGTACAACGAGCCGTCATGTACAAAGACCGGTTTCTCTCTCATTGTGACGCCAAGGGAGACCACACCATACACCCACACGGGTATTTGCAGGGAAGCACAGGGGAGCATCTAATCTATGTCAGAACCAAGAATTAAGAAATATGTCGAGGTCATTGCCGATTTCTCTCCTGAAGGCATATTAACGCCTCAGACAGTCATCTGGGACACGGGCCAGAGATTCGATATCACCTGCATCTCGGAAGTGTTGCCCCGGAAATACTCGAAAACTGGCGGAGTAGGAGTTCGCTATACCTGCCAGATAGGAAGAGCCAAAACATATCTGTTCTTTGAGGAGGACAGGTGGTTCGTGGAAGCAAAGGAAAATGCTGCAGCCGGAGACCCCTGCTAAAAATCGAAGAAATAATCGCCCGTCAAGACTCCACCAACTTCCATGGTCGAGTTTGGGTCGGGCTTGCAACCAGATTTGCAGCAGAATGACTCCATTTCGGGCGTCAACACAGATTGGATAATAATGCGGTGTACGCCGTTTTCTTCGCAGATTTTCTTTAAGGCAAAAAGTATCGCTGTCATCGTACCACAACGTTTGTGAGCAAACTCAACGCGAGAAAGAACCAATGCAAAATTTCCAAGGAAAGCAACACGCAGCTCATTTTCCCCGTCGCTAGAAGTAATCCAAATAGTACGCATACTGTTGGAAACACTGCAATGACAGTCTTGCTTGCTCTCGATAGTATCTACAAGTTGTTGTATTTGCTCTTTCGTAAGCTCAAGCATACCTAAAGCCTCCATCATTTTTTGGTTGTAAAAATTATACCACAAACAGTGTCAAGCAGACGAAGTGATTTTGCAACGAAAGGAGAAGAAACAAGGTGAATAGCAAATACCGAGAGCAAACCTGCTGCTTTGTTGGGCACAAGGATATCCCACCGGGCGAGCAGCTTAAAATATTAGTCAGGGTAGAGCATCGGCTCATTCCACTCATTCAGCAGGGGGTCACCTATTTTGGCATCGGCGGTTCCTTAGGCTTCGATACCCTCATGGCAGACATGTTAATTTCCTTAAAAGCTGCGCATCCACGGATTCGGATTATTGAGGTTTTGCCATTTGAGGGATACCGTTCTAAATGGAGCTTGGAACAGCAGCGGCACGCAGAGAAGATAGACAAACAGGTGGATAAGATTGTCTATGCGGCGAAAGAGCCAAGCAGGGGAGTATATCTTTTAAGAGACCGGCATTTAGTGGATTGTTCTGCCTATTGCATCTCCTATTGTACTAGAAATACTGGAGGCACAGCATATACGGTAAAATACGCTCTGGAACATGGCGTAACGGTGTATAACGCTTCCAGTTTCGATGTGAGCGCCTTGCTTCAGGCTCAGCCGCTTAGGAAGAACGAACAGGTAGTGTCTTCGCACAAAATATGAGGGAGATTTCCTGGCGTTTGGAGAAATACCCATAGGACTTTGAGCTTTGCTGCACAAAAACAAGCCTCCGCTCTTTGGCGGGGGCTCTTCTTGTATTCTCAAAAACGTTGAATTTAATTTCACTGAATTCCGATTCAGCATTATTTGGCGTGGCTCAGCTTGGCCCGGCAGCACGATACCATGGCGGCCGAACACAATGATTCTCCAGAACGGAATTCTCGACATTCGGTGCGAATCGTATATAATCTAAATAATAAAACAGTATGGGAATATAGCTAAGCCGCCAAGCGAGTGAAATCGTTTGGTGGCTTTTCTTTTTACTACGGAAAAGTAGATATTGTACTTGTCATGAGCTTGTTGCATACTTGCTACGAACTTGCTAAAAACTTGCTAAGCACTTGCTACGCTTCACCTCGAAGCAAGTTCATTTTTTGCGCGAAAGAATATCGGATAAGTGACGCTTCCTACTCGTATGACCGAGAGAAAACATGCAAAGACTCTACCATTCTGGTAGGGCTTTTTTGCTGCCCAAAAAGTTGGAAAAATGTCGCAAGCGAGCCGCTGAAACCTCAGAATTTTGTCGCAGCCTTTCCGAATATGAGATGTATCTCACAAAAGCGAAATGCGCTGCTTCGTATCTGTGGTGAGACAATCGGAGCGAGTTAACAGCAGAAGTTCAGCTGTCTCAAATGTTGTCAAGCCCGAAACACGAAAATTAAAAGTTCAGTTTTGGAAAGCACCGATTAAAGGTTTCGCTTTGGAAAATCCAGCAGGGAAGGGAAAGAACTAAAGTATAAATGCACGGAATCATACCTCCTGATTTGTGCAATCTAACAAAATAGGTTACATTCTCACGAAAACGAAAAATCCGAAGTGATTCTTGGTGTATAATAGTTCTATCGCAAAGAAAGAAGGAAAAAATATGAAAAAGGTTATATCTTTAGCACTTTCGGCGTTACTTGCACTCTCGCTGGCTGCCTGCGGTGGCTCAAATACCACTACGGTTGCTTCAAGTACGGAAAGCAGCGGCTCTTCGACCGAGGCAGCTCAAACAGAGGCACCTGAATCTGAGGAAACGCCAGCAGCCAAATCCGAATTCCAGGAACAGACCATTGTGGATAATGAGTATTGCACCGTCATTCTCAAAGGGACTGATGACGGGGACGGAATGTTTGGCTACAGCTTGAAGGTATACCTCGAAAACAAAACAGCTGACAAAACTCTGCTGTTTGGCATGGACAACACTTCGGTAAACGGTGTAATGGTTGACCCTCTTTGGGGTGCAACTGTCGCTCCCGGCAAGAAGTCCAATGAAACAATTTCCTGGTTGAGCACAAGCCTTGAGAAAAACAATATCAAGGCCGATGACATCACGCAGGTTTCTTTCACTTTGAATGTCTATGACAAAGATGATTTGGCAGCAGATGAGTTTGTCGATGAAGAGTTCACCATTTACCCGAAAGGTGAGGAAAATGCCTCGACGGTTGAGCGTGAAGCACAGAGTACCGATATCGTTCTCTTCGACAATGATTCCTGCAGCATGACTGTGACGGGATTTGAGTATGATGATATTTGCGGATACACTGTCAAAGCTTATCTTGTCAACAAGACGGACAAAGACTTGATGTTCTCCTTTGACACCTCCCACGATTGAAATCGTGGGATTCCTGGGCGGCGCGGCAAGGTTCATCGCCAAACCGTGACTGAAACAGCGAGTTATGCGGTTTCCCATCATACACTACGGGTGTAGTGCATGACGAGCATCCAGCCAAAATGGTTGACCAACATACTTGTCTGCATTCCCAGTTCTTTTAAGTGCATCCTCCGAAGGGAGTTTCACCTCTTGCGAGGCAGCTCTTTAATGAGGGAGTGTCGAGCCCCCGGGAAACTATTATTTTTAGAACCCTACGCTTGCAGGAAGGTAGCTTTTATCCTTCTGCAAGCGCTTTATTGTATTTTCGTGCATCACTAAGAATGCAGGAAAAGCTGAGTTAAGAGCTTTTGTATTGTATTCCAAAGATTCAGTATCTATATATTCAAGCAGAAAAGCGGAATACAGGTCACGCTGGACTACTTCTCCGCTGCTGAGGTGTGCCATTCGTTCGGAAAGTCTCTTCTTGGTGTAGCTTTCATCTGTATGGTCAAATTGCGAGGCTTTTGTTTCAAAGGTGCTGATTTTGATAACGCTGCCGCCATAACGATTGGCTTTTTTGTTCAGGATGGAAATAAACATTGCGGGGGCGCAGCGGCTCAACGATTTGCCAAACCGTTTTTTAGTATGTGCTCTGCCAGTTTTAGCGTTGGTTTTCGTCTCCTTGCTGCGTTTCTGCAATGCTTTATAGTTCATGTCTTCAACCACAAACTCGTTGCCATGCTGCAGCAATTCGTTAGCAAGGATGTTGTGCTCCATCTTGCGGATATCCGCCAATCGGCGGTTTAAGTCACGCAGTTTTGCTTTCAAACGGAAATAGCGCTTGCTGTACTTCCAGTCACGCCTTTGTTTGTGACCATGCTGGCGCTTCAGCCTCTTTATCGTGCCATCCGGATTATAATATTTCGGATTTGTAACGCGGCGTGAGCGGTCCATTGCACGCTGTGTGCGAGCAATCTCATTAGTGAGCCCTCTTGCTTGCGCTCTTGCTGATGGCGCAAGAACTCTCAAATCGCAGATATCTTTACCACTAATGGCAAGCGTTTGCGTGCCGATATCAAGACCTATGCGCCCTTGATTGACAGGATGCTTCATCACGCCGTTACCGTCGCACTTTGTGGGAGGATAGCCTTCTAAGATGAATTGTGCATAATACTTCCACTTGGTCTTAACCCACTTACGAGTAATGCGGCAGTATTTCACTCCACATTTGAGAGCTTCTTGCTGATATTTTCCTGTCTGAGTTTTAGGATTACGCAACACAACAGGAAATTCATGCTTTCCGTACACAATGTGCAGGTTGCCTTTTCCGATAGTGGGTTTTATTTTTGCGATAGCGGCAGCAATTTCAGCTTCCATTTGTGGTTTTACCTCATCAGGAAGAACAACTTTCTTATCGTCTTTAGGGTCAGGCCGCCCGTACATATCATCGTATCGCTTTTCGACGGCTTTTTGCGCCTTGCGCTTAGCCGACTCAATATTGCTTGTAGTGAGGTTTGCCGGGCGAAGCACGATACCGGTGAAGTTGTTTTTTCCGGAGATGGCTGCTAAATCATCTAACCTTTTGTAGTGAACCTCTTTTCCTTTGCTAAAGAAGAAAGTGCTCCATGCTTTCCAAACATCAGAGGCAACTGCCTGTGCTATATGGGAGTTTATAGCATAGTGCTTCGCGTACGGCACAACCAACTTATGAAAAGCATCTTCGGAAAAACGATATTCTTTAAGCATCTTTTCGCGTTGCTTAAAGAGTGTTTTTTGCTCATCGCTGTCGGGAGTTGCTTTTGCAATAGCTGCCATCAACTCACGATACTTGCGCGTCTTGCGCAATTGATGCCACATTTTTGTAGTCGCACTCACAAGCTGATTGTAGATGACACCACACTTCTTGAACTCCTTATACAGATAGTCTTGCTCGTTGAGACTTATATCAAGAGGCAATGTCAATACAAATGATGGCGTGCTATTCTTGCTCCCGAAAGCCATAAAGTTACCCTCCTCTCTTTTTTTGCTGTTCTACATAGTGTTGAATCGTAGCGGTAGACACATCTCCGGCAGTGCTTACAAAATAGCTGCGTGTCCACATTTGCATAACCGTGTCAGGAAAAAACTCTTGCTTGAGTATCCTGCCGGTGGTTCCTTTAATAATTTTCATGATTTCTGCAGCACTTAATGTAGGCGGAGCATTCACGAAAAGATGACAATGGTCGATATGACATTCCATTGCCAGTATCACAATGTTGTTTTGCTCACAAATTTGGGTTACAAGTTCCTTGAAACGAGCTTCAAACCCATCCACCAGAAATAATTTTCTCCGATAGCGTGGGCAAAACACAAAGTGATAATTTATCATAGAAACGGTTGCTTTTGTGCGCCTATAATCTTTTTTCATGTATCTATTATATCATATTTTAGATGCCATGTTGTTACAAACACATGAATATATACAAAGTTGTCTTGAAATTTCTCCCAAAGTAACTCTAAGGTGCGGCCTTTCATCCCACGATTGAAATCGTGGGCTTTCCCAGCCTTCATTTTGTAAAATGTCGAAGCGCTTTTGATGTATAATAGCCTTATACAAAGAAAAAAGGAGAAAATCATGAAAAAGGTTGTATCATTAGCACTTTCGGCTTTGCTTGTACTTTCCCTGGCCGCCTGTAGCAGCTCTAACACTACCAGTACTGCTGCCAGCAGTGCAGCTACATCTGATGCTGCATCCTCCGAGGAAAGCACCAGCGACTCTTCAACGAGTACTGCAAGTAGTGCTGCCGATAATGCAACGGCTGAACCCGACATCCAGTTCGATGAGAGCTTCCAGCCACAGACGATTGCCGACATCGATACCGTCAAACTTCACATCGATGTCTATGATGAAGCAGAATGGGATGTGTCGAATCGTGATGACTCTGTCGATGATGACTTTGTGATTTATCCGAAAGGTGAAGAGAAAGCGACAGAACCAAAACACGAGATTCAGCCCACGGATATTGTGCTGTTCGACAATAATGCCTGCAGCATGGTCGTTTGCGGATTTTATTCTGATAGTTTCATGGGCTATACGGCAAAAGCCTACTACGAAAACAAAACCAACGACCGTATCGATGTCATTCTGGACAAAGGCTCTATCAATGGTTTTGAGTGTACCCCGGAAGGGACAACGCTGCTGGAACCACATTCTAACGCCTATATTGATATTCGTTGGCAGGAATATGCCGAAACCTACGCAGAAAATGGCAATGACCCAACATCCATCACAAAAATTGTAATGCCAGTTTTTGTGAGAAAAGACACAGGGAGCAATACGGTATACATTGACGCCACTTATTCCATTGACCCACAAGCAAGAACAGCAACGCCGATAGTGAATCCCCAATGATAGCCGCATAATTTTCCAAAGCCAAAAAAAATTCTTGGGAAAACAGCAAAACTTTTCTGAGTTCAAAAAACTTTTAGTATTTTTGGGAAAAGTTTTCTGGAACGGAAAAAATTAAAGCGCTCACCATCTTCGGTGGGCGCTTTCGTGTTTATTCTTCAGTTTTCTTTTTCAGCCACTGCCTTCTAACGAACGGTGTTACATAGGTTTCATCACTCTTCAGCTCATAGCCATAGCTTTCAGCTATCATGGTAGCACGTTCACTCGCTTTCTGCCCGGCAGGCAGGCGACGAATAAAACCATTGATGTTCTTGGACGAAGCATCATACTTGGACTTGTCGAACACTCGCAGCGGCTCATCGTCTTCATTGTCTTTCTTGCGATAATCGCGGGGCTTGCCGCCAATCATCAGGCAGCGAATGCCAAATGGGGCATCCGCGTGTGTCACAAACGAAGACCGGAACGACGCATCAGTGGGCAGGACATCCGGCAAATCACAGGCGAGAGAAGTGTACAGCCAGAGAATCAGATTCGTGACGCTGTCAACCAGCTCTGGAAATTGAGCTCGGTCAGTCAAAATATAAAACCACTCGGTGCTTGTGTTATAGTATCCGGCCAGGTCACCGAACTTGGTTACGATTTTATACAGACACACAATCTCGTTGTCGCGGCAAGTCTCTTTCAGCTTAATTTCCTGTATCAGCTGGCAGGCATCAAACTGAAACAATGCACCGTTGGCGGAAAGAGTTCTGCGGCGATGATGCAGCGTGTCTTTCAAAAACTCCATGGTATATTCAGCGGAGACGGGCTTTGGCCACCAGGACCACATGTACGGCGTATTCGCAGTCAACGGTTTATCCGGAAGCATATCCACGGTATACTCGTTCACATAGGTGGCCATCGAAAGAACCGTGTTTGTATACAAATGCGAGAGCAAAGCGAGGTCGTTGATGCTATCGAAATCTGCTACATTCTCATAGCCATAACGCTTGTAGTACGAAAAGACCATATCCAGGCGTCTATCTTCAGAAATCTGAAAATAAATTGCATTTATCGTATGGCCGATTATTGAAAAGGGCTTCACTATAATAGACTGGAACATCCGCAAGGGGATAGGGGTCCCGAATGATGATAGGCTCATTCTCAGTCGAAATGCCAACAATGTTGTTCACAATGTCAAATTCCTGAGGCTTGAGGTATTCGCTTCCCTGCATCAGCATATCGATTACCGCGTACAGGACAGAATCATTACGTTCCATAACTCCGTCAATGGATAATCCTGAATGAACACATTCCTGCGCATAAGCAATAGCCTTGAAATACAGAGCATAGTCCTTATTCTTCTTGATGGGCTTTGTGAGCCCCTGCAAAAACTGATGATAGCCTTTAATGAACTTGTCGGGGTTTGCCATGGCAAGCTCTACCTGAGAGCTGACGGCCTCAATGATGGGTTTGCACTCCTCAGCTTCACGGACCAGGTGAAAGAGGAAAGTAGATGCTTTCCCAAAATCCATGTCATGCAATGTCGTCGCAACCTGGCAAGCGCTGGACAGGGTTCTTCTCTGAAATACCCAGATAGACTCGCCTTTGCTCCGATACTTCTTATCCCATACCGGTGCGTATTTATCGACTAAGGCATTACCGAAATCTTCCTGCACTGCCAAAACACCATTTTCGTTCTGCACGGTATCCTCCTTACAACTTTAACTGCCCCACACAACTCTGCGCAGTGGGCAGTAGTTTGTGGGCCATCTCGTTGCGGAAATACTTAGGGTCTACGGCTCGCATCCCGAACCGCACACGGTCTAAAGCATCTGCATCCTTGAGAATCGTATATAGCAGCCACACCCGTTCTTTGTTTCGAATATTGGATGCTTTGAGGTCTGCAAGAGCTTTGCGGTCGTCTAAGCAATGATATTCGATGAGGAAAGCAGTTGCCGAATTGCATTCGGGAACAGCATCATAATAAATGTCATTGGACTTTGCTCCGTGGCTGTCATCGACATCATCGTTTGTCCGCCCAATATCATGATAAAGAATCGCATCACATAGCTGGTGGGATTCTTTTTTTGTTAAGGCAATGCCCTGAACCTGAACCAAAAGCAGCGCATCAAAGAGAACTCGCAGCGTATGCTCGGCGTCGTGCTCCTCATCATTAGCCCGGCCATAAGCATCATACAGAGTGGAAATGCGGCTCCGGTAGCGCTGGTAGAGAGGGTAGAGCGCCTGGATTTCGTCTGTCAGAGCGTTGATACCGAGAAGCACATCGACCTTTACATCTTTTACGGCAGCCGGTAGGACAAGGACCTCTTTTTCCTCATCGTCCGGAAAATACTCGATAATATCACTTTTGTTGATATGGGCAGTGATGATTCTGCTGTTCTCGAGACTCGGAATGCGGCAGGCGAAAAAACAGGCTGCCTTGTAGCTCGTGGTCCAGGAAAAGGACTTTTTGTATGTAGTAGACTTGCTGCCTTCCCCACGATAAACAGTCACGGTATCCGGTAGGCTGGATAGTCTCTTTATAGTATCCTGCTTTTGTTTCTGAGATTTTCCGGCAAAGACTTTTTGGAGGTCATCCTCCTTGAGAGCAGAGAAGCCAAAGTCGCTGGTACGATAAAGGTCCAGAAAGAGTGAGTACAGGTCCTCGTCAGGGTTAGACAACTCAATGTACCTGGAAAGAACAGACACACGAAGGCTGTTTTCCAGGGAAAAGAGGTAGCTGCGAATGAAGGGGGCGTTTCCCGATGAGATTTTCTCGGCCATATCCAGAACTCTCTGCTAAAACTTTTCGTCCGATTCGCCGTTCACAGCCAGACGCTTGTCCCCGTAAATGTTCAGAGAGAGAACAATAGGAATTATCGGATTGTTAAGCTCACAATAATATAGCGATGCCAGCATATTGTGCGTAGCATAGATTCTGGCGACAGGAAGCCTCGGATACTTCTTAGCAAATTCGTTGGCCGTTATGCCGACACTGTAGCCTTCTTTGTAGTACCGTTCGATATCTGCGCTTGTTTTCACTGCTGCAAGGGGAAGCATCGTGTCGAGATTTGCTTGATTTATTTGTATCAGGATATCTCCGATTGTCATAATTCTTTTCTTTCTACATTTCTTTACAAATGCATTATACCATATTTTGGTGATTACAGGGCTAAATCGCAAAATCGTTCATGAATGCTTTACTTTTGCAATGTGTTGGCGTTAACGACCTGCGCGTCCGGATACGCAACACTTTCTAAGGGGTCGCGTGAGGCTCGAACGTCAGATTCTCATTAGAAGTTCTGTCGGAGTAAATGCGACTACTTTGCTTCTTGTGAAATCACGAACGTTTCTTGTAATAATATAATCGGCATGAATTTGTTCTGCAGTAGCACTTTGAACTGCATCTTCAAAATCCTTCCAGTTCATTTCAACAGCTTTTGAAAGAACAGAAGAACTGAAATCAGCAAATTCAAAAATCAAACACAGTTTGTGATATACTTCTTCGATTTTATCGGAAGTGAGTTCTTTTCGAAGAATATACATAATATTTGCGAAGGATAGCGTGGAAATATAGCCTTTTGCTTGCTCTGTTTCGCATAGCTTCCATATCATCGCGGATTCCTTCACAAAGTTTTCTCGGTTTTGCAATACATCCAATACGATGTTAGCGTCAATCAGTAAGGTCATACTTTTCTCTCAGCCTTTCCTCTTTCACTTCGTCAAGGTTGTAATTTCCTTTAAGGATGCCGGTGAGGGAATCTGTGAGATAGGAAACGGCAGCATCTTTGGGAATGAAACGACCCACTTCACGGCCGTTTTTTGTTACGATTATTTCCTGACCAGACATAACGAGATTCAAGTATCTTCCGAAATTATTCTGCATTTCAGTTGCGGTTGCAGTAGCAGTAATCATAACTGACACCTCCTTTTAGCTAATTATATTATACACAAAGTTAGCTAATTTTGCAACTTAAAAATATTTGGAACCAAGCAAATTTGCTCTTGCGCTGCTGTGCGAACTTCGTACAATAAGAATTGTACAAGAGAAACGGCAAGAGACATTTGTAGTGATTGTAGTTGGTCGCCACGAATCGATGCCGTGTCTGCTTGCGCATAATTACCTCTTTTCGAAGCCCACAGGTCATTCTCTCACCTGTGGGTTTTGTTTATTGCGGAATTGTGCGAATTGCGGACAATTAAAGACAGAGCGATTGTGAGATGGGGCGATACCGATGCAGTAGGGATGAGAATCTTAGCAGCTAAAAGAGTCAACAACCCCGCCTAAACCGGTTCGCCGGTTATAGACGGGGCTTGCGGGGCAACCCGT
>OGZZ01002270.1_pt1 | contig 12587 bp, 9 predicted proteins | sample 1577021 | NCBI WGS metagenome assembly OGZZ01 (sample SAMEA3541526, study PRJEB24748) | human gut metagenome | biome: human gut; feature: human-associated habitat; material: faeces | place: China | collected 2012
CGCAGCCTCACGCTCCTCTTTTTCCTTCTGTAATCTTGCCTTTTCTTCTGCAGCAGACTCTGCATATGTGTATTCTGTAGATAATGTGACATAATCTGTAGATACATAGCCTTTGCCTTCATCTACAGAAACCTTTGCCCATCCATCCTTTGACTCATCCAGTACCGTCAGATCGTCTCCTTCCGGCACCAGAGTAATTACTTCTGCCTTCTGGGAAGCTCCCTTGCGGACTTTTAATGTCTCTGTCTCTACAAGAGCAACTCTTCTTCCTGCTTTCTTTAATTTTTTCTCATCACCAATGGATACGAATTCAGATTTTACATAACCTGTTACCGATCCAGATTTGATTTTGTACCAGCCATCCTTCTCCCCGATGACGGTTCCTACGTTATTCTTATATAATTTTCCTACAGCCTTGCTGTCTGTAGTTGGTTTCTTACGAACGTTCACGTAATCATCCACAACAGCTACCGCTTTGTCTTCATACTCAGACTTTACAACTGGTGCTTCAACTTCTTTTACTTCCGGCTGTGCACTTGCAACGGTTGCCTCATCTTCCACTTTTTCTGCGACTTCACTGAGTGCCAGTGAAAATCCTGCAGTCGGTGCAGATGATGTTGTTGCAATATCGGAAGCAAGGCTTGCGACTCCAGCAGTTGGTGCTGCGTAAGCTGCTACAGTAAAATTGCCAATGGTCAGTGCCCCAACTAACCCACATGCGGTCAATTTTAATAATGTTTTACGTTTCATTTTCGCCTCCAATGACTTTTGTACTTCTTTATTACGAATTTGTTACAATTATTACATTGTCATTATAGCAAAGGCACGGATATGTGTCAACCCCTTTTCCATCCACAGAATTCAATTGAATTTTTCGTATATTTATGCCATAATAAAGATGTAATAAAGAAAAACACGTATACCGAGTATTTTAAAAGGAGATCTGTCATATGGATATTTCAAGTATCAGTTCTGCGCTTCTTTCCGTAAACAGTTCCGATCCCGGCTCTCTGGCAAATGCCGTCAGCATTAAAATGCTTGACAATGCCATCTCATCGAATGAATCGCTTGGTGTCGGGCTGGCAAAAATGATGGAGAACTCTGTTTATCCTAATTTAGGAAGTAACATTGACGTTTCCGTCTGACCGGAAAAAGAACCGCAAAGACAACAAAAGAGATCTGTGCAATGCACAGATCTCTTTTCGTTTTTGATCTTTTCTTTATTTTACAGCAATGGCTTCAATTTCAAGCATAACATCTTTCGGAAGACGTGCCACTTCCACACAGCTTCTGGATGGAAATGGTGACGGGAAAAATTTTGCATAAACTTCATTAATTGCTGCAAAATCATTCATTTCCTTGATAAAAACAGTGGTTTTTACTACCTTATCCATTCCGGTTCCGGCTGCCTCAAGCAGATTTGACAGATTTTCAAATGCCTGCTGCGCCTGTGCCACAGATCCTTCCGGAATTTCTCCGGTAGCAGGAACAACCGGGATAATGCCGGATGTGTATACCGTTCCGTTCACTTCAATCGCCTGTGAGTACGGTCCGATTGCGGCTGGTGCTTTATCTGTACTGATTACGTTTTTCATTTTATATTCCTCCTTTTGCCTTTACCTGCATTATACGAAACTCTTGCGGATTTTTCCACCATCCAGTGTAATTTTTCTTTCTTTATACAAGTGTCCGATGGCACGTTTAAACGCAGCTTTACTCAATCCGGTTTCCCTCTTAATCACCTCTGGACTCGCTTTTTCCGAAAACGGAAGCACTCCTGCATAGGAATCCAGCAATTCAAGTATTTTCTCTGCATCCGTGTCCATCTGAATATAAGCTTTTTCCCGCAGTGTAAGATCTAACTTTCCATCCGGTTTTACTGCAGTAACTTTCGCCTCAATCACATCTCCGATTTTCAGGAAACTGTGATCCTCTGAATTTGGTATTCTTGCGGAAAAGCGATCATCCACTGCCACAAAAGCACCAAAGTTATCGGAAAACTCATACACCCTTCCGGTTACCATCTGATCTTTCTGATACGGTGAATCCTTGGAAAGCAGATCGTACAGTCCCTTCATGCTGGCACAAAGCCGCTTGCTTTTATCAATATAAAGGGTTACAAGAATCTCGTCTCCTGCTTCTACCCGTGAAGTCATCTCTTTATATGGCAGAAACAGATCTTTTTCCAGTCCCCAATCCAGAAAAGCACCGATCTTTCCAACTTCTTTCACCACAAGCGGTGCATATTCTCCCAGTGTCAGCTTCGGTGTGTTGGTTGTTGCAATCAGCCGGTCTTTGGAATCTTTATATAAAAAGACCCTTATCTTTTCCCCCGGTTTTGCATCTTCCGGCACCTGTTTTGATGGAAGCAGCACATGTGTCTCACCGCCCATATCCTCTGCCAGATATACTCCGAAGTCTACTTTTTTTACATAATACAAATCCTGATATTCTGCTAATTTCATCTTTTCCCTACGCTTTCAAAAAAACAACAACTGCATATAGCTGCCCATCCGGTGCACACAGTGCAACCGTCACACGGGGATCTTCTATCGTCACATGCGGCACAATTACATCTCTGCACATCGCAGCTTTTTTATATTCTACCCGGACTTCCATTGTCCGAAACTCCTTCGGAACATATTCCATCGCCACCTGTACATATCTGGTATTGTTCATATGGTGATTGGTATCTATGAAATAAGAAGGAACGACCAATGAATCTTTTTCTTCATATTTTTCCGGCAGCATAATTTTCCGCTCGCTGCACTGCATGGGAAGCTGTGGGTCCAATCCGTATGCATCCGAGATTTCTTTTGTCACTCTGACCGGAATCCCCTTCTTTGTATCCATCAGTACCCATACGGAATTTGCATATGCCATCCGTTCCCCATCCCTGCCGTTCATGGAGAAATTCCGGTAACCGTAAAAGCCTTTCATTCCATATGCCCATGTCTGTGTCGTAATCTGTTCGCCCAGCCGCGGCATCCGGTTCAGACAGATCTGCCAGGAAGATAAGATCCACGCCTTTTGTGCATCGGTCCATACTTCCACACCAAGGTTCACGGCCTCTGAATGAAATACGCTGCAATCCTGAAAGTAATCCATAAGCGCCAGCCATGTCATCCGGCCTTGCGCATCTGTCTCACTGTATCTTACTCTGCTGTCAAATTCGTACATTACCGTGTCCTTTCTTATTCTTATCTTTTATAAAACAAAAAGCACTACATAATGTAGTGCTCTTCAGCTGGCCCACCAGGATTCGAACCTGGAAATGACGGAGTCAGAGTCCGTTGCCTTACCATTTGGCGATGGGCCAATGTGTTTCATGTCTCTCAACAAATGGTATTATACATGGAACCCCTATAAGTGTCAACCCATATTTTCAAATTTTTTCAAAAAAACACAACTTCTTTATCAATTAGTGCATATACGCAGGTTTTCCCCCATTCCAGTCCGGCAGATCCGTTGGTCAGTTCTGTAATCTCTTTCGGAAGTATCTCTTTTTGTTCTGCAGGTACGAGAATTATCATGGTAACATCCGCCTCATATGCCGTATCCAGAATCACAGTGTGTTTCTGTCCGAACAGATACTGCAGCTTTCCAAGTCCATTATAATCGGTATGAACCAATAGCTGCTGCCCCTTACATTTTTCTATGAGCCGGCTGGCTGCAAGTCCAGCCTGTGTGGCTGCCTGATAGGCGCGTACAAGCCCTCCTGTTCCAAGCAGCACACCTCCAAAATAACGTGTAACAACAACCGCAACGTCCGTAATTTTCTCCCGGAGAAGTACATCCAGCATCGGACGACCTGCGGTCTGTGCCGGCTCTCCATCATCCGAACAGCGCGTCAGTTCCTGCCTCTCCCCGATGACAAAAGCAGAACAGTTATGACGGGCATCCCAGTATTTTTTCTTTGTCTCATTAATGAAAGCAACCGCTTCTTCTTCTGACTGGACAGGTTTTACCGTTGCTATAAAATGAGATTTCTTCTCTGTGATTTCACCCTCTCCTCCGGTATAGACCACTCGCATATATCCTATTCTCCTTTGTATCATTCCTCATTCTTCTCCGGTATCTGTTCCGGTTCATGTGTTTCTTCCGGCTTTGCATCATCCGGTGGATCTGCCGGTTCTTCTTCCGGCTTCTCCTCATCCTGCGTTTCGGCATCGTGTATATTGCATGTTCCATTTAAAAATTTCTCTGTCGCACAGTACTGGTAATCAGCCGAGCCCTTTTCGGCACCCACAATATAAGTTTTTGTCACAACCTGATCTGCCGGACAGTATTCTCCGGCAACTTTTCCCGATGCCTCACAAATCTGCAGAGAAATATGATGATCACAGTTCTCGGTCGGAACCGTTCCTTCTGCAAAATATTCCGTATAACTTTGCGTTCCACGTGGGTCTTTATCACAGACATCCGCTTCCGGCAGAAGTCCGGATTTTGCACAGACAACAGCCTGTGTAATTCCGGAAGGCTTTTCAAAATCTTTTGCCTTAAGATCTGCATGAATCCGCTTCATCACGGCTTTCCACAAATTCTTTGGATATCCCGTAGCTGACTGAATGGAATTGTCATCATATCCGCCCCATACCACGCAGGTGTAATAAGGCGTAAATCCGGCAAACAGTGCATCCCTGTTCAGCGTTGTCGTACCGGATTTTCCTGCCTGAGCCATTCCGGTTCCAAAATAAGCCCTCATACCCGTTCCACTCGTCATAACATCTTTCATGGCATCTGTCAGAAGCCATGCGGTATCCTCTTTTATTACCTGACGCTGTTCCTTTGTCTGTGTTTTGTCAAGAAGAACATTGCCGTCATGATCCAGCACCTGGGTATAAAAATTTGGTTCGTTATATTCTCCCTGATTTGCAATTGCAGCATAAGCTGCAGTAAGTTCCAGGTTTGTCACCCCCTGTGTCAGGCCTCCGAGAGAAATTCCAAGGTTTCTGTCCGTATCGGTCAACGTAGAAAATCCGAAATTTTCTGCATATTCATACCCCAGATCCACGCCAATATCCTGAAGTGTTTTTACAGTCACAATATTGATGGATTTTGTAATTGCTTTCCGGATGCTTGTAAAACCTCCGAATGTATGTGAGTAATTATTATATGTTTTATTTCCGACTGTAAATGGTGCATCATCCTGCACGGATGCCAGCGTTTTTCCCCCGGCATCAAGTGCCGGCGCATAGCATGCAATGATTTTAAAAGTAGATCCCGGCTGCCGGCAGGTCTTTGTTGCACGGTTCCAGGTACGGTTTCCCGCCTTATTTCCACGTCCGCCGACAATAGCCTGTACCTCTCCGGTCGACTGATCCATAATCGTCATCGCCACCTGTGGCTGCATGGTAATGAAAATATACTCTGAATTTTCTACCAGCTTGTCCCCTTTCCCGAGGACATCTTTTTCGTACTGTGCAATTGCAGCCCGGCAGTCCTCCTCCGATGCAAAATTGATCGAATAATTCTGACTTTTGTTTTTCTTTTTATAATAGGAAAGCATTGTCTGATTGGTATATGTTTTTATTGTACCATCCTTCTCCTTCACCTGAAAAGAAAGATAGAATGAATATTTGGTACCCGCATCATAATTGGCTTTGTCTGCCACCTCCTCATCGCAGATTTTCTGGATTTGAAGATTCTGTGTGGACTTGATCGTCAATCCCCCCTGATAAATTGCCTTGTATGCTTCTGACTCCGAATAGCCTTTGATATTTACCAGATCATCAAAAACATCATCAATGACCGCGTCCACAAAATATGTGTTCATGGTTTCTTCCCTCACATCATTGTGTTCGGAAATCCTGCCATACACATCATCTGCCATCGCTTTATCATACTGTTTCTGCGAAATATATCCCTGTTTTTTCATGGCATCCAGCACATTCTTTCTGCGCTTTGCATTTTCCTTTGGATGAAGAATGGGATTGTAACCTGCCGGATTCTTTGTAATTCCGGCAATAACCGCACATTCCGAAAGTGTCAGCTTTGACACATCTTTCCCAAAATAACGCTGTGCTGCTGCCTGAACCCCAAGGGTATTGCTTCCAAGGTTGATGGAATTCAGATAATTTTCCAGAATCCAGTTCTTGTCATTTACCTTTTTTTCCAGCTCTATTGCCAGATACTGTTCCTGTATTTTCCGCTGTACCTGACGTTCCATCTTTTCCATTTTGGAAATATTACTGTCATTTTCGTTTGCCCACTGCTCACTCAGCACATTATTTTTAATCAGCTGCTGCGTAAGCGTACTTGCTCCCTGACTGAAATCTCTGGTCCGGACATCCGCCACCAGTGCCCTGACAATTCCTTTCAGGTCAATACCGTTATGATCATAAAAACGCTCATCCTCGATCGCCACTACCGCATGCTGCAGATTCTCCGGAATCTGGTCAATTGTCACGTACTGCCGGTTGGATCCGGCTGCCACTAATTTTGCTGTCTCACTTCCATCTGCCGCAAGCACTTTCGTGGAATATCCCGTTGGAATGACATCCACTTCGGATATATCCGGTGCGGATGCAAGAATTCCTTTAAATGCACCCACTCCAAAACTCACTGTCGCACAGCCTCCCACAATGATTCCAATCAGTAGAAGTTTCCCCAGTATGACTCCGATTTTATGACGTATTCTCGTTCCTCTTGCGTCCAGCTGTTTTGCTCTCCGGCGCAAAGAAGTTCTTCCATAGTTCATAGTTTTCTCCCCGCAGAAATAATAAAAATTCTTTTATCCATATATTATACCAAATAATATGTGCAATAGAAAGTTTTATTTATCGACAGCAAAAACCCCCGGCTTTCGCCAGGGGTCCGCTGTTGATGTATACTAAAACTAAGGGGATTAGATTCACTAACCTAGCCATTAGATTAGTGCAAAATTATTCAACATCCTGTAAGGCTTCCATATCTTCCTCACCGGTACGAATCTTGACAACCTTTGCCACATCGTATACGAAGATTTTTCCATCTCCGATATGTCCGGTATAAAGTGCCTTCTTTGCTGCAGCCACTACGCTGTCTACTGGGATCTTGCTTACAACAACCTCTACCTTAATCTTCGGAAGTAAGGTTGCATCGACTTCAGCACCACGGTAACGCTCGCCGGAGCCTTTCTGGATACCACAACCCATAACCTGTGTACAGGTCATTCCCGTAACACCCAGATCGTTCATTGCTTTCTTCAAATGATCATATCGGGAAAGCTTTGCAATAATAACCACTTTGTACATGCCGGTTGCATCCTTTGGCACGGCGGAAACCACCTTGACTGCTGCATCTCTCTTTGCCGTAGAAGCCTGTGCATATTCCGGTGTACCCAGATCTGTATTTTCATTGATATCCATTGTCATGGTATTGGAAACATCCATGATAGAAAATCCTGAGTAAGCTGATGCAAGTCCATGTTCCATAGAATCCAGACCGACAATTTCTTCTTCCTCTGTAACACGAAGTCCAATCGTTTTCTTAATGACGATAAATGCAATGGTAATGGTTACAGCTGTCCATGCAGCTACCGTAACAAAACCTAACAGCTGAATACCAAGCTGTCTGAATCCACCACCATAGAATAAACCAACAACCGAGTCATTTCCCGGAGCAGATTTCGTAGCAAATAAACCAACGGCGATGGTACCCCAGATACCATTCATCATATGTACAGCTACCGCACCAACCGGATCGTCCACATGAAGCTTATAATCCAAAAGCCATACACCAAAGCAAACCAGTAAACCGGAAACAAAACCAATACAGATTGCACCGAAACAATCGGTCACATCACAAGGAGCGGTAATTGCTACAAGTCCTGCAAGTGATGCATTCAGGCACATTGATACATCAGGTTTACCATATTTAAGCCATGTAAAGATCATACATACAACTGTTGCAACTGCCGGAGCTACGGTCGTTGTAAGAAATACGCTGGCAAGCTGTGAACCGGAAGTACATGCAGCGCCATTAAATCCATACCAGCCAAACCAGAGAATAAAACATCCAAGGCATCCAAGTGGAAGATTGTGTCCCGGGAATGCGTTGACTTTTGTAATCTTCCCAGACTTATCTTTTGAGAACTTTCCAATACGTGGTCCAAGCATTGCTGCACCGATGAGTGCTGAAATACCACCAACCATATGAATGGCACAGGAACCTGCAAAATCGTGGAATCCAAGCTGTGATAACCAGCCGTCGCCCCAGATCCAGTGTGCTTCAATCGGATAAATCAATGCCGAAATTACTGCTGAATAAATACAGTAGGATAAGAATTTTGTACGCTCTGCCATAGCACCTGATACAATCGTTGCTGTAGTTGCACAGAATACTAAGTTAAACACAAAATTCGAAAAATCAAAATTTGCATAACTGGTAAAGATATCAAATCCCGGTTTTCCGATAAAACCAAGAACATCTTCTCCCAGCAATAATGAAAAACCGATCAGGATAAACATTACGGTACCAATACAGAAGTCCATCAGGTTCTTCATCAAAATGTTGCCTGCATTCTTTGCTCTGGTAAAACCGGTTTCTACCATGGCAAAGCCTGCCTGCATCCAGAATACCAGTGCTGCACCGATCAGAAACCAGATGCCAAACATATTTTCATTGATAAAACTTACAATTTGTTGTTTATCCATAACAATCTCCTCCCTATATAGAAAAAGAGACACTTCCCCAAAATTCCACAGCTTCGTGGTTCTGAAAAAATGTCTCTTTTTTATTTTGTAAGATGTTTGTAAAAAATGTTCCTTAAATCTTTGGATTAAACTTCAAAGATCAGATCTCCATAAGATGGCATTGGCCATAAATCCTTGTCAACGATCATCTCAAGCTTATCTACCGGTGCACGGAGTGCATCCATAGCAGATTTCACCTCATCCCTGTAATATACAGCCTGTTCCTTACCTTCACCCATTTCTGTTCCCTTTGCAGTAACAGTTTCCAGACTCTTGAGTGCTTTCTGTGTCTCAGCAAGCAGGGAGGATGTCTCTGTCAAAATATCTGTCTGTGCGCTGACATCTGCAGATGCACATGCACTCTTTACAGTTGCAATTGACTGTCCAAGTTCTGTTGTGTACTTGATAACAGCCGGAATAATCTGCTTTCCAGCGATGTCAATCATGGCTTTTGCTTCGATATTGATGGTCTTTGCATATGTCTCGTACTCGATCTCTACGCGGGATTCAAGCTCAGACTTGGTAAATACTCCAAATTTTTCAAATGCAGCTACAGATTCCGGAGCTGTATATGCAGGAATTGCATCTACCATGGACTTGATATTTGGAAGTCCACGCTTCTGGGCCTCTGCAACCCATTCATCAGAGTATCCGTTTCCGTTGAATACGATTCTCTGATGTTCGATAGCATATTTCTTGATCAGATCATGTGCTGCAAGCTCAAAATCGTCTGCTTTTTCAAGAACGTCACAGGCATCTGAAAATGCCTCCGCAACAATGGTATTTAACACGATATTTGCCTGTGCAACGGAATCCTGGGAACCAACCATACGGAACTCAAATTTGTTTCCGGTAAAGGCAAACGGTGATGTACGGTTACGATCAGTCGCATCCTTCATGAAATCCGGAATGGTCTTAACACCGGTTTCAAGTTTTTCACCTTCCAGACTGTGTGTTGCTGTACCTGTGCTGATCAGCTGATTTAATACGTCTCCAAGCTGATCTCCAAGGTAAATGGACAGGATCGCTGGCGGTGCCTCGTTTGCTCCTAATCTGTGATCGTTTCCCACATCAGCTGCCGCTGCACGAAGAAGTGCTGCATGCTCATCAACTGCCTTTAAAATACAGGTAAGTACCAGTAAGAACTGTACATTCTCATGTGGTGTCTTACCAGGCTCAAGCAGATTGATTCCATCGTCTGTTGTGATGGACCAGTTGTCATGCTTTCCGGAACCGTTGACACCTGCGAATGGTTTCTCATGAAGCAGACACTGTAAACCGTGACGTCCGGCAACCTTCTTTAAGGTCTCCATGATGATCTGGTTATGATCAACTGCTACGTTACACTCTGCATAAATTGGTGCCAGCTCATGTTGTGCCGGAGCTACTTCATTGTGCTGTGTCTTTGCAGATACTCCAAGTTTCCAGAGTTCTTTATTGACATCTTTCATGTATGCTGCGATTCTCTCACGGATTGCTCCGAAATAGTGATCGTCCATTTCCTGACCCTTTGGAGGCATTGCCCCGAAAAGAGTACGACCGGTAAAGATCAGATCCTTACGCTGTAAATACTTCTGACGATCTACAATAAAGTATTCCTGCTCTGGTCCAACAGAAGGAGTTACCTTCTTTGAAGTCGTGTTTCCAAACAGTCTTAACAGACGAATGGACTGTGTATCGATCGCTTCCATAGAACGAAGAAGCGGAGTTTTCTGATCCAATGCCTCTCCGGTGTAGGAACAGAAAGCAGTTGGAATACAAAGTGTTGCTCCTGCTGCATCCTGACGAACGAAAGCAGGTGATGTACAATCCCAGGCTGTATATCCTCTTGCCTCAAAAGTAGCACGAAGTCCACCAGACGGGAAAGAAGATGCATCCGGCTCACCTTTGATCAATTCCTTGCCGGAAAAGCTCATCAGAACCTTGCCATTTGGCATCGGTGCTGTGATAAAAGAATCATGCTTCTCTGCCGTTACACCAGTCAATGGCTGGAACCAATGGGTATAATGGGTTGCACCTTTTTCAATGGCCCACTCTTTCATCTCATGTGCGATGACGTCTGCGGTCTCAAGATCAAGTTCTTTTCCTTCATCCATAACTTCGTGAAGTTTCTTGTAAACTTTTTTTGGAAGACGTTCCTGCATGACCGTGTCATTGAATACGTTCTCGCCAAAAATGTCTGCAACGTTAAAATAATCACTCATTTTTTACAACATCCTTTCTTTTCACAATCAAATCCCCTGATTGTACGCTTATTCACCAAACATCAGTCATTTTACTAAAAAAGGGCATTCCAATAGCTATATTGGAACGCCCTCGTTCTTAACTCATGTTTAATCTGAAACTAAGATACCTCTTTCCAACACAAAATGCAACCTCTTTTTAGAATTTTTTTATAATTTATACATTTTGACGTTTTTCTATCAAAATCTACTTCTTTTTTGTCTACTTCTTCCAGTTCTACTACAAAACAGGTACATTTTCTAATTTCTTTGTATGAGGCATACCAGCCTTTTTCCTATGAAATGAAAAAAGGAAGTGTCATGCGGCACTTCCTTTTGTACATGTTCTATTATTCAGCTTTTCCAACAGAACCGAACAGTTCCATTTTCTCCTTAACAGTAGCTTTGATAGCATCTGCACCAGGAGCAAGAAGCTTACGAGGATCAAATCCCTTGCCCTCTAAGTCCTTACCAGCCTCGATGTATTTACGTGTAGCATCTGCGAAAGATAACTGGCACTCTGTATTTACATTGATCTTAGATACGCCAAGAGAGATTGCTTTCTTGATCATATCTGCAGGGATACCTGTACCACCGTGAAGAACTAATGGCATAACACCAGTCTTTGCCTGGATTGCATCAAGAGTCTCGAAGCTTAATCCCTGCCAGTTTGCAGGATATTTACCATGGATATTACCGATACCAGCAGCCAGCATATCAACACCAAGATCTGCAATTGTCTTGCACTCGTCTGGATCTGCGCACTCGCCCATACCAACAACACCATCTTCTTCACCACCGATGGAACCAACTTCACACTCGATAGAAAGACCTAAGTTATGTGCTACATTAACTAACTCTGTAGACTTTGCAAGGTTCTCCTCGAATGGATAATGAGATCCATCGAACATGATAGATGTGAAACCAGCCTTGATACACTTGTAGCATCCTTCGTATGTTCCATGATCTAAGTGAAGTGCTACAGGAACTGTGATTCCAAGTTCCTCACTAATACGCACAACTGCCTTTGCAACCTCCTGTAGTCTCTTTGATATAATATTAACATCATGCTCCTCTAAGTATAACTGGTCTATGTACTCTCTTAAAATGTCTACAGAAGCTTTGTAAGAGCATTTTTTTAATTCCATTTCGAACTTTGAAAGCAATTTATTACTCTTTCCGGTCTGTCGTCCCTCTCCTAAACGGCTTGCAAATGACTTCACAGACTCAAGTAAAACCTCTTTTCTGATAGGTTTGAGCAGGAAATCATCAACCTTCAACTTTATTGCTCTGTGTGCAATATTAAAATCATCATATGCCGTTGTTATAATAATAACAGCCTTTGGAAGTTTTTTCCTTGCATATTTGATAACTTCCATACCATCCATTCCAGGTATGTTAATATCTACCAGCATGAGATTGATATCTTTTGAATCAATCATCTCTACTGCCTCGAAGCCGCTTTTCGCTTCTCCGACAATTTCTACATCCAGAAGATTCTCCTCAAGAAAAATCTTCATGGAGGTTCTTTCTAATTCTTCATCCTCAACAATTAATATCTTATACAAGTCAACTCTGCCTTTCTATTCCTGTACCAATGGCACTTTTATTGTCACCTTCGTTCCAAGAGAAGGTTTATTTTCACTTTCAATGAATAGCGCATATTCATTTCCAAAATAATGAATCAGCC
>OGZZ01002278.1_pt1 | contig 12567 bp, 9 predicted proteins | sample 1577021 | NCBI WGS metagenome assembly OGZZ01 (sample SAMEA3541526, study PRJEB24748) | human gut metagenome | biome: human gut; feature: human-associated habitat; material: faeces | place: China | collected 2012
TCCAAGCAGCCCGGCAGCGAGGGCGTGAAGAGCGACAAGGTGCTGGAGCTGAACGTGAACCACCCCGTGTTTGCCGCCCTGAAGGCCGCACAGGAAGCCGGTGACACCGAGAAGCTGAACAAGTACAGCGCCCTGCTGTACGCACAGGCACAGCTGATTGAGGGTCTGCCCGTGGATGACCCCGCCGCTTATGCTGAGGCCGTTTGCAGCCTGATGAAGTAAACTTTTATGGAGAGGCCGCTGTGTTTTGCGCAGCGGCTTCTTTTGTTGCTGATGATTTTTAATTTTGCGCTTGTCGCGGTCTGTGGATCGCTCCAAGCGCATTTTCACGAGAACAGAAATACCCCCTTAACAAAAAGGCCGCGCTCCGCTATAATAGAGTGGAACGCGGTCTTATTTTTATCTTTCTGTGAAAGGAATCCTGTTTCATGGAGCCGAGAAAACATTATTTTGCAAAGATTCCCACCATTGCCATCTTTATCGTCATGGCGATGTCTGGGCCGTTGGGGGTGCTGCTGTTCATCCTGAAGGGCATCGACCAAAAGATGCAGAAGGAGGAGCAGGAGGCTGCCCGTGCCCGGGGCGACTACCGCGCCGACCTTGGGCCGGAGCCCGACCGGAAGAGTGAGCCTGTTTACGGCCACGATGTGCCTACCGAGGCGCAGAAAAGCGCCAAGCAATGGCACAAGAATATTGCCACCCTCTGCACCATCATGGGTGCGGTCTTTCTGCTTGCCGGCGTGACGAATGCGGTGGACGTCCTGGAGATCTGGCGGTTTTACCCGGGCTTCAGCGGCCTGTTCTCGAATATCGCCATGGTCATTGGCGGCGGCGGTGCACTGCTGACCGGTCTGCGCATGAACAGCACCCGCAAGCTGGAGCGGTTGCTGGATAAAGTGGTGGGCGACCGGGACAACATCCCTCTGCCGGAATTATTTGCCGCTGCCGGGGTGGACGCTGCCCGGGGACGCGCTGCGGTGAAAAGCGCCATCGAGCACGGATACTTCGGCGCGGATGCCTACATTGACAACCGCACCGACACGCTGGTGGTGCGGGGTGCGGCACCACAGCCGAAAAAGCCCGCACCCGCTCCAGCACCTAAAGCTCAGCCCGCCGCAGAGGACGAGTACGCCGCCCTGCTGCGCCAGCTGCGAGAAGTGAACGATGCCATCCCAGACCCGGTGATGAGCCAGAAGATCTCCCGGCTGGAAGAAGTCAGCGGGCGCATCTTTGCGCTGGCGCAGAAGGACCCGGACAAAAAAGCACAGCTGCAAAAATTTATGAACTACTATCTACCCACCGCGCTCAAGCTGCTGAACACCTACGCCAGCCTTTCCGGGCAGGCGGTGGAGGGCACGAACATCACCGAGGCCAAGCACAGCATCGAGCGCAGCATGGACCTGCTGGTGACCGCCTTTGAAAACCAGCTGGACAAGCTGTTCCAAGCCGACGCGCTGGACGTGAACGCCGACATTGCCGCATTGGAAGGAATGCTGAACCTCGACGGCCTGACCGGCAGCGAATTTACCCGCTGAACCACACTCCCGCACCCGATGGCTGCATCGGTGCGGGGGCATTTTTTGTGCAAAGTGCAATTTTCCATCCCGTCTTTTTTGGGCGCTGCGCTCAAAATTCCGGGATTTGTGTGCATTTATGCCAAGCATTTCGATTCGTCCGAAAAACTTTTATTTTATTTGTTCGACAGCAGTCGATTGGGCTGCACAGGCGCTTTTTGCAACTTTTCATCGAGATGCAACAATAACACATGGTTTTTTGCGCTGCGTTTGACTATTATAGAAGCAGTTACGGCAGCTGCGAACGGCTGCATCGACTTTTCCGATCATAATAGTAGGAGGAAATTTCCATGATGAAGTCCATTTCCACCTGGAAGCAGGAGCTGACCGAGGGCGCACACGCTGCGCGTCTGGCTGCGCTGTACTGCTGCACCCCCGACAAGACCCCTGCACAGGCAGCCCGTTATACGGCTGTTCTGGACGGGCTGGAGACCACCTTTGGCGCACACACCGAGGCCGGTCTGTATAGTGCCCCCGGCCGCACCGAGATCGGCGGCAACCACACCGACCACCAGCATGGCCGTGTACTGGCTGGCAGCGTAAACATTGATATGATCGCTGCTGCCGCCCCCAACAGCCTGAACCAGCTGCGCGTGCAGAGCGAGGGCTACGACCTGTGCGTCATCGACCTCGATGACCTGACCGCCCGCAAGGAGGAGGAGAACACCACTGCTTCCCTGCTGCGCGGCGAATGCGAAGCCTTCCGTCAGCGCGGCGCAAAGCTGTCCGGTCTGGACGTGTACATTTCCTCTAACGTGCCCAAGGGCAGCGGCGTTTCTTCCTCTGCCGCCTTTGAGGTACTGGTCGGTGTGATTCTGAACGACTGCTTCATGGCCGAAAAGGTCTCCCCCATTGCCATTGCACAGATTGGCCAGTGGGCAGAGAACGTCTACTTTGGCAAGCCCTGCGGCTTGATGGATCAGATGGCCTCCAGCGTGGGCAACATTATCACCATCGACTTTGCCGACAAGGCAAACCCCGACGTGGAGCCGGTGCAGGTGGACTTTTCCAAGGCCGGTCTGGCGCTGTGCATTCTGGACTCCGGTGCAGACCATGCCGACCTGACCGACGAGTACGCTGCCATCCCCAACGAGTGCCGCGCTGTGGCCGCTGTGTGCGGCGGCGAGGTGCTGCGGGACGTGCCCTTTGAGACCTTCCTTGCAAATATTCCGGCCTGCCGCAAGCAGTGCGGCGACCGCGCTGTGCTGCGTGCCTTCCACTTCTACGCCGATAATGACCGTGTGCCCCAACAGGTGGCTGCCCTGCGCGAGGGCGATTTTGATGCCTTTTTGCAGATGGTGACTGCCTCCGGCGACAGTAGCTGGGAGTATTTGCAAAACGTCATCCCCGCCGGGTACAAGGAGCATCAGGAGGTGGCTGTGACCATCGCCGCTGCCAAGCATTATCTGGGCGGCAAGGGTGCTGTGCGCGTGCACGGCGGCGGTTTTGCCGGTACGGTGCAGGCCTTTGTGCCGGTGGAGATGCTGGCAGACTTTAAGGCAAACATGGAAAAAATCCTCGGCGCTGGCCGCTGCCATGTGCTGAGCATTCGTCCTGAGGGAGGTGCTGTGCTGTGATCTCTACTGCCATCCAGCAGCTCGTGAACTACGGGCTGGACACCGGGCTGATTTTGCCTGATGACGAGATCTATATCCGCAATCAGCTGCTGATGACCATGCAGCTGGACGACTTTACCGCCCCGGAGGGCGAGGTGTGCTATACCGATCTGGAAAGCATCCTCAAGACCCTTGTGGACGATGCCGTTGCCCGCGGCGTGTGCGAGGATAACTCCACCGCACGCGATCTGTTCGACACCAAGCTGATGGGCGTGCTGACCCCGCGCCCCAGCATTGTGCGCGCAAACTTTGAGGAGCGGTACGAAAACGAGGGCCCGCAGGCCGCCACCGACTGGTTCTACAAGTTCAGTCAGGACACCGACTACATCCGCCGCTACCGTATCAAGCGCGACCTGAAGTGGGTCACCAAGACCGAGTACGGCGATCTGGATATCACCATCAACTTGTCCAAGCCGGAAAAAGACCCCAAGGCCATTGCCGCCGCAAAGCTTGCACCCCAGAGCGCTTACCCCAAGTGCCAGCTGTGTGCGGAGAACGAGGGCTACGCAGGCCGCATGAACCACCCCGCGCGCGAAAATCACCGCATCATCCCGCTGACCATCAACGACAGCGCGTGGAATTTGCAGTACAGTCCCTACGTTTACTACAACGAGCACTGCATCGTGTTCAATAACCAGCACACCCCCATGAAGATCGAGCGGGCGACTTTCCGCAAGCTGCTGGATTTTGTGGGTCTGTTCCCCCACTATTTTGTGGGCAGCAACGCCGACCTGCCTATCGTGGGCGGCAGCATCTTGAGCCACGACCACTTCCAGGGCGGTCATTACGAGTTCGCCATGGCCAAAGCACCTATTGAAAAGCCTTGGGTGTTCCCCGGCTTTGAGGATGTGGAGACCGGCATCGTGCACTGGCCCATGAGCTGCATCCGTCTGACCTGTGCAGATGACACACGCCTTGTGGAGCTGGCCGATAAGCTGCTGGCTGCTTGGCGCGGCTACACCGATGAAAGCTGCTTTATCTTTGCCGAGACCGACGGCGAGCCCCACAACACCATTACCCCCATCGCCCGGATGCGGGACGGCAAGTATCAGCTGGATCTGGTGCTGCGCAATAACATTACCACCCCGGAGCATCCGCTGGGTGTGTACCACCCCCATGCCAAGCTGCACCACATCAAAAAAGAGAACATCGGCCTGATCGAAGTGATGGGTCTGGCCGTGCTGCCCAGCCGCCTGAAGCAGGAGCTGTTCGACCTTGCTGATGTGCTGGTGGCGCACCTGCCCACCGCAGAGTACCCCGAAGCCCTGCAAAAGCACGCCGAGTGGGCCGAAGAGATCCTTGCAAAGCACCCGGAGCTGAACGCAGATAACGTCCACACCATCCTGCAGGACGAGGTGGGCCATGTGTTTGCACAGGTGCTGGCCGATGCCGGTGTGTACAAGCTGGATGAAGCAGGTCGCGCCGGTTTTGTCCGCTTCCTTGAAAGCGTAAAATAAACCATAACTCCCCGAGGCTGTTGCACATATCATGGCGCAACAGCCTTTTTTAGAGCACAGCATCGAACAAAAGCACTTTTCCTTTGCTCTCCCCCCCTGTGAAAAAATCAATGGGAAAATCCGCAGATTTTCCCATTGATAAATTAAAGTATTCATTCCGCTGAAAATGGCCAAAGCAGCGCGGCGGCCATTCAAAATCGTTTTTTGTAGATGGAGGTATCGCTATGCACTGCACTCTGGAAGTTTGCGTAGACAGCACCGCCAGCGCACTGGCGGCAAAACGCGGCGGCGCTGATCGGCTGGAGCTGTGCGCCGACCTGATCATCGGCGGCACCACTCCTTCCCCTGCCCTGCTGCGTCAGGTCAAGGCTGAGACCGGCCTGCCGGTGCGGGCACTGCTGCGGCCCCGCTTTGGCGATTTCTGCTACGACCGCTACGAGCTGGCACAGATGGTCGAATGCGCCGCCGAGCTGGTAGCCGCCGGTGCGGACGGCATCGTGACCGGCGTGCTGACCCCGGCGGGAGCGCTGGACACAGACGCCCTGCGCCCCATCTATGCCGCAGCCCGGCAGGCGGCTGAAAAAGCACACCGCACCGTGGACTGCACCCTGCACCGTGCTTTTGATGTCTGCTGCGACCCCTTTGCCGCACTGGAAGCCGCAAAGCAGCTAGGGCTTGCTACCATCCTGACCAGCGGACAGGCCGCAAGCGCCCCGCAGGGCGCTGCCCTGCTGCGGCAGCTGGTGGAAGCTGCCGGGCAGGAGGTGGAGATTCTGGTTGGTGCAGGCGTATCCGCTGCCAACATTCCCGCCCTTGCTGCCCAGACCGGTGCCCGGGCGTTCCACCTTTCCGGCAAGCAGGTGCTGGACAGCCGCATGACCTTCCGGCGGGAAGGCGTGCCCATGGGTCTGCCGGGCTTTTCGGAGTTTGAGATTTGGCAGACCAGTGAAGCAAATATCCGCGCCGCCCGCACCGTACTGGATGCGCTGTAACGGGCAAACGAAACTTTTATATCCTATTCCGGCATAATAGGAAAGCATCCGTCTGCACATAGGTCAGCTGTTTCCGCAGGAAACAGCCACTGCATCCTGCTGTTTTCCATTACGTTCTCTCCCGTGAAAATGCAAAATCGGGCAGGCCTCCACCAGTTGAAATGCGAGAAGAATGCCTGCTCCGGGACGATTTTGCTCTAATAAAGTTTTTCCCACTTTAGTGCAGGGCGGCAAAACGGGCTGCGCCGCGGGTGCACAGCCAGCGGTGCAGCAGCAAATCCAGCCCCAGCAGCGCGGCCAGACAAGCACCTTGCGCGGCCAGCGGCGGCATGGCGTAGTCCAGTAAGGTCAGGGGCAAAAACAGCACCCCGCCCGCTAGCAGCCACCCGCCGAACATCGCCAGCATACTGGCGGCGCTCTGCTTGACCACGGCGGCCTCGCTTACCCAGTGGAGGTTGGGCAGGCACAACCCCAAGGCAAGGCCCATTTGCGCCGTCAGCCACACAAAGGCTGCCAGCACCGCCAGCACCAGCAGCCCCTGCCCTGCCGGAATACGCAGCGCCGCCATGGCGCACCCGGCGCAAAACCACGCCCCCGGCAGCGTAAGCAGCAGCTGCAGCTCCACCTTTACCCGCAGCACCTGCTGCGGGGCAACCGGCAGGCTTTGCAGCAGCCAAAGGGTGCCCCCCTCCAGCGACACCGACGGCGCTGTGATAAAGTTCATGGCGGCTATGGTGCACACCATCCCGCACACCAGCATGGGCAGGCTCTCCGGCGGGTAAGCAGCGGTAAAGGCGCGCAGGTCTGCGGCCTTCCACAGCGCTGCTGCGCCCAACACCGGCAGCAGCAGACTGCTCAAGGCGCAGTTGAGCAGCCACATGGGGCAAGCGCCCAGATGCAGCAGTTCCCGCCGCAGCAATGCCCGGCGCGGGGGCTGCTTTTTTTGCGCCTTTGCGCGGTATTCCGCTTTAGCTCTGCCCGGCTCAAGGGTCAAAAGCCGCAGATAGGGCTTTGCCAGCGCCTTACCGCACAGCGCCATACAGGCCGCAGCCAGCGCTAGAAACAGCAGCAGCGCCGGGACGTTGCCCACTGCCGCCAGACCCAGCAGACGCAGCGGCGCGGCGGCATGACCGGCGGTTGCGCCTGCCTGTACGGCATCCAGCGCAAGGGCATCCACCGCGTTGCCCACCCATTGGAACACTGCATAGTAGACCGCCAGAAATAGCAGCGTACCCACCACAGTGACAAGGCTTTTGTGCCGGGCGCTGCGGTTGAGCAGCGCCACCGCCCAGCCCAGCAGAACGGCCAGCACCATGGAAACTCCTGCCAGCGCCAGTGCTACCGGCAGCGCCGCCAGCAGGGCACCGCCGGGGCGGGGTGCCGCCAGCGCATAGCAGACCACCGAGGGCACCCACGCCAGCAGCAGATAAATCAGGCCGGTCAGGTACACCCCGCCGCAGCGCACCGCAAAAATAGCGCCCGGCGGGATGGGCAGCGCCAGCAGCTGCTGGTTATCCCGGCAGCGGAACAAATGCCCGTAACTGGTAAAGGCACTGGCCAGCACACTGACCGTCAGCGCCGAAAGCTCCATCAGCACAAAATAGAGCCAGTCCAGCCCCTGCGGAACCAGCGTCACTGCCAGCGGCAGCGCCATAGAGCCAAAGCTGAGCATGACCAGCAGCATCAGCACTGCAAACAGCAATGCATACCCGAATGCTCCTGCCCGGGAGCGCCGCTTGCCAGTTTTGCTGCTGCGCACAAAGGCCGCACCCAGTTCCAGAAGCTGTTTTTTGAGCAATGCACGGATCATAGCGCTTCCCCCGTATCCTCCAGTTCCAGAAAGACCTCCTCTAGCGTATCGTCGCCGCGCACCTCTTCCATAGCACCCTCGCGCACCAGCTGACCTTTACGCAGAATAGCTACCCTGTCGCAAAGCTTTTCGGCCACCTCCAGCACATGGGTGGAGAAAAAGATCGCCCCGCCTTGCGCACAAAAGGCCTTCATCTGGGTCTTGAGTTGATGGGAAGCCAGCGGGTCCAGCCCGACAAAGGGCTCGTCCATTAAAATCAGCTTCGGCTCGTGCAGCAGCGCCGCAATAATGGCAAGCTTCTGCTTCATGCCGTGGGAGTATGCCCCGATGGACTGCGCCAAGTCCTGCGTCAGGCCAAAGGCATCGCCGTACTGCCGGATGCGCTGCGCCCGCTGTGCGGCGCTTACGCCAAAGATATCTGCGATAAAATCAAGGTACTGGATGCCGGTCATATAATCGTAAAGCTGCGGGTCATCCGGCAGATAGGCCAGACGGCGCTTGCATTCCAGCGGGTCCTCCCGCACGGAAATGCCGTCCACATAAATTTCTCCGGCATCAAATTGCTGGATACCGCAGCAGCATTTTAAGGTAGTGGTCTTGCCCGCGCCGTTGTGCCCGATAAAGGCACACAGCTCCCCCGGGCGGATGTGCAGGCAAAGGTCCTGCACGGCGGGCTTGCCGCCGTAGGTTTTGGTCAGATGCTCGATCTTTAACATGGGCTGCCTCCTTGCTTTCAGTTTCGAGCCAAGTATACACCTTCCGGCAGGGGGAAGGTCAAGCATTTCTCCGTTTTTTCTTGCGTTTTGTATAGGGCTGTGCTATACTTTTTGACGAACTGAACAGAAAACAGCAGGTGCGTTCCGTCACTTTGCCCCACCGAGCAGCGGCAGGAACGTTAAAAGGGAAGCGGGTGTCAATCCCGCACGATCTCGTCACTGTGATAAGGGAGTCCACTGTCAGGGTGCTTTTGCACCAGTCACTGAGCCATCCGGCTTGGGAAGGCGGCAGCGGGCGTTGAGCTTTCAGTCAGGAAACCTGCCCGCTGTTGGTACCGGGGCTTTGCCGCCCCAGATCACGAGGAATTGGTTGTACCAAAAAGCCTGTAGGAAACGGGGTCTTTTTGCTTTGCCATTTCGCAAGCAGAAGACCCCGTTTTTTGCCGATTCTCTTTCCTGTACCCTTCTGTTCGGTGCCGTATTTTACCCACATCAGGAAAGGAAAACAAGATGAAAAAACGCAACATCCGCAAAACGGCGGCCGCTCTGACCGCTCTGGCTCTGTGCGCCGGTGTACTGACCGGCTGCGGTGGGGCTGCCTCCGGCACTGCTTCCTCTGTTGCTGCCAGTTCTGCCGCCAGCAGCGAGGCTTCCGACGCAGACGCTGACGCACTGGCCGCACAGAACGTGGCAGACCTGATCGACGCCATCTATGTGCAGCAGCGCACCGATGACACTGATGCACAGTGCGAGGCCGCAAAGGCCGCTTGGGACGCTTTGACCGATGCCCAGAAGGAGTTGGTGGAAGGCGAGAACGCCGACCCCGACTACTTTGGCCGCGACACCGGCGATGCCTCCAAGGACGATGCCCGCAACGCTGATGAGATCGGTGAGAACGAGCTGCTGGTGGTGTCCTTCGGCACCTCCTTCAACGACAGCCGCGCTGCCGATATCAAGGGCATTGAGGACGCCTTGCAGGCCGCTTACCCCGACTGGAGCGTGCGCCGCGCCTTTACCGCACAGATCATCATCAACCATGTGCAGGCACGCGATGGCGAGAAGATCGACAATATGCAGCAGGCGCTGGACCGCGCTGTGGCAAACGGCGTGAAGAACCTGATCGTGCAGCCCACCCATCTGATGCACGGTGCCGAGTATGACGAGATGAACGAGATGCTGGACCAGTACCGCGACAAGTTTGAGAGCGTTGCTGTGGCCGAGCCCCTGCTGGGCGAGGTGGGCGCAGATGCTTCCGTCATCAATGCAGATAAGGAAGCTGTTGCCAAGGCTGTTACCGCTGCCGCTGTGAAGGAAGCCGGTTACGACAGCACCGCTGCTGCCGCCGCCGATAAGACCGCTTTCGTCTTTATGGGTCACGGCACCTCTCACACCGCCAAGGTGAGTTACAGCCAGATGCAGACCACCATGCAGACGCTGGGCTACGACAACGTGTTCATCGGCACGGTGGAGGGCGAGCCTGAGGACACCTCCTGCGAGGCCGTCATCGAGGCTGTAAAGGCTGCCGGTTACACCAAAGTCATCCTGCGCCCGCTGATGGTGGTGGCAGGCGACCACGCCAACAACGATATGGCCGGTGAGGATGCCGACAGCTGGCTGAGCCAGTTTACCGCCGCAGGCTGCTTTGAAAATGTGGAGTGCCAGATCTCCGGTCTGGGCCGCATTGCGGATGTTCAGCAGCTGTACATTGCACATACCAAGGCCGCTATGGATCTTCTGAACGGCTAATGGATTCAGAAGCCCTCTCCGGCGCTGCCAAGCATACGGAGAGGGCTTCTTTTATGGGCGTATTCCCCGCACGAGGAGAACGTGCCCCCCTACCCCGGCAGCTTAGACGCCGGGCAAAAATTTAGGATACTGAGGTATTTATTTATGCGCTGCAAACAGTTTATCATCGTTTCTCTGGCCGGTGTGGTGCTGGCTGCTTCTCTGGCAGGCTGCGGCGGGGCTGCCCCCGCTTCTTCCGCTGCCGCAAGCTCTGAGGCTGCTTCTTCCGTGGTGGTTTCCTCTGCCGCTGCTGAGACTGCCCTGCCGGACGGCGTATATACCGCTGATTTCGAGACCGACAGCAGTATGTTCCACCCCAATGAAGCCTGCAACGGCAAAGGCACCCTGACCGTGGAAAACGGCGTGATGACCTTCCACGTCAGTCTGGCTTCCAAAAAGATCGTGAACCTCTACCCCGGCCTTGCCGCCGATGCCGAGGCCAACAAGACCGCATGGCTCATCCCCACCGTGGACACGGTTACCTACGCAGACGGCACCACCGAGGAAGTGTATGGTTACGATATCCCGGTGGAAGCACTGGACACCGACTTCCAGCTGGCGTTGCTTGGCACTAAGGGCAAGTGGTACGACCACATCGTCAGCGTGCGCAACGCTGAACCCAAGACCGAGCAGGCCGCCGAGATCCCCGCAGACGGCACTTATACTGCTGCCGTAGTGCTGGAGGGTGGCTCCGGCCGCGCCACCGTGGAAAGCCCCGCTGCCCTGACCGTGGCTGAGGGCAAGATGACTGCTACCATCGTGTGGAGCAGCCCCAATTACGACTACATGATCGTGGATGGCGAGAAGTATCTGCCCACCAACACCGAGGGCAACTCCACCTTTGAGATCCCGGTAGCTGCTCTGGGCACCCCGCTGACTGTTACCGCCGACACTGTTGCCATGAGCAAGCCCCACGAGATCGAATACACCCTGACCTTTACCTTGGAGTAACCTTCCATGAAGCTGACCCGCGCACAATTTTTAAAGGCTCTGCCCGCCGCCGCGCTGGCGCTTGCCGGCTGCACTGCCGCACCCACCGCACCCGCCGATACGGACGAGCTGGTTTTTGACCATGCCTACCCGCTGGACTACGCCACCCAGTTTACCGCCGACTGCTATGCGGACGGCTCTACCCTGCTGACTATCCCGGACGCACAGGCAAAGTTCCTTATCCGGCCGGAGGGCGCTGCCACCCTGCGCACCGTGCCTGCCGGGGTGACCGTGCTGCAGCAGCCGGTGCAGCACATCTATCTGGTGTCCACCTCTGCCATGGACTTGTTCCTCCATCTGGACGCGCTGGACAGCATTGCCCTTTCCGGCACCCGCGCCGAGGGCTGGTATCTGGATGAGGCAAAGCAGGCCATGCAGGCCGGGCGCATCGCCTACGCGGGCAAGTACAGCGCCCCGGACTATGAGCGCATCCTGACCGCAGAATGCGGCCTTGCGGTGGAAAATACCATGATCTATCACACCCCGGAGGTGAAGGAGCAATTAGAACGGTTCGGCATTCCGGTGCTGGTGGAGCGCTCCAGCTACGAGAGCAGCCCGCTGGCACGGATGGAATGGATCAAACTGTACGGTATCTTGCTGGGCAAAGAAGCCCTTGCCGAGGAGGTTTTTGCGCAGCAGGCGCAGCGCATTGCACCGCTGCTGGAGCAGCCCTCCACCGGCAAACGCTGCGCGTTTTTCTCCATTACTTCCAGCGGCCTTGCCACTGTGCGCAAAAGCGGAGACTATGTGGCGCAGATGATTGGCATGGCCGGGGGCGAATATGTTTTTGCAGACCTTGCCGACAGCGGCAACAGTCTTTCCACCATGAATATCCCACTGGAGGATCTTTACGCTGGGGTCAAGGATGCCGATGTGCTTATTTATAACGGCACCATCGAGGGCAGCATCTCCACAAAAGAAGAACTGCTTGCCCGCTGCGCGTTGCTGGCAGAATGCAAGGCGGTGCAAAGCGGGAACATCTGGTGCACGACGCCCAGCTTTTTCCAGCAGAGCATGGCACTGGCAGATTTTATGCTGGACCTCCACGCTGTTTTTACCGGGGAGACTGCCGACCCCGACACCCTGCATTTTTTGACCAAAATTACCTGAGGAGCCGCTTATGACCAGCCGCAAACGCCTTGTTTTTTCCTATTGCTGCCTTGCCCTGCTGCTGGCGATGCTGTTTGCCGTGAGCCTGTTCTGGGGCAGCGTTGCGCTTACCCCGCAGGCCGTGCTTGCAGCCCTGACCGGACGCGGACAGGACGCGCTGAGCGTAGGCATTATCACACAGCTGCGCCTGCCCCGCGCGGTGATGGCCGTGTTGCTGGGCGCTGCGCTCTCGGCAGCAGGCTATCTGTTGCAGACCTTTTTTGCAAACCCCATTGCCGGCCCCTTTGTGATGGGCATTTCCAGCGGGGCTAAGCTGGCGGTGGCGCTGGTGATGGTGCTGTTTTTGAACTACGGCCTGCTGACAAGCTCTGCCGTACTCATCCTTGCGGCCTTTGCGGGCGCTATGGCGGCCATGGCCTTTGTGCTGGCCGCTGCCCGCCGGGTGCAGCGCATGAGCATCCTTGTAATCTGCGGCGTGATGATCGGTTACATCTGCTCTGCCATCACCGAGCTTGTG
>OGZZ01002281.1_pt1 | contig 12558 bp, 3 predicted proteins | sample 1577021 | NCBI WGS metagenome assembly OGZZ01 (sample SAMEA3541526, study PRJEB24748) | human gut metagenome | biome: human gut; feature: human-associated habitat; material: faeces | place: China | collected 2012
CATCGGCGGGCTCGTCGGCTTTGCCATGCCCGAAACCGGCGCCAAACTCACCGGCCTGACGCTGGACCAGAACGTCACCGTGGCGGGCATCTTCCAGGATGAGGACGCCGCCAACAACAGCGGTGCGGATACCGGCACCAGCGCCGATATAGCAGAAAAAGCACGCTATAACGCCATCGCCAACGAAAACGAGAGCCAGACCCTTTGGCGCGCCGTGGGCGTGGGCGGCGTGGCCGGTGTACTGGACGCTACCAACCTGACCGGCACCCGGAACGCCGAAAGCCTCAAGGACATCACCAACAAGTCCACCGTGGTGGGCAATGCCTTCGTGGGCGGCATCACGGGCAACCTGTACTCCACCACCGAGAACGACAGCGACGCCAAAACCCTGACCGGCCTGGCCAACCAGGGCACCGTGCTGGCCGGGGCCAACTACCAGGGCAGTACCGCAGGCCAAAGCCGCGTGCTGGGCCAGTTCTTCGGCGGCATTGCGGGCTATGCGCGCAGCCTTGTACTGGATGAGTGCCACAGCGCCACCCGCAGCGGCCTGAGCGAGACGACCCTGACCAACCTTGTGCAGGCGGGCTATAACGCCGACGGTACGTTGAACGAGAACAGCCCCCTCAAGGGCGACTTTGTCGGCGGCCTGGTGGGCTTTGGCCGCGACGTCCAGATGACCAACTGCTACACCGAGTCCGGGTATGTGCTGGGCCGCAGCTTCGTGGGCGGCTTTGTCGGCGGTTTTGTGGGCAGCAACCTGTACACCAGCGGCGGTACCAACAACAGCTATGTGTTCGGCAACCGTTACGTGGGCGGTATCGTCTCGGTCAACGGCCTGAACAGCACCATCGAAAACATGACCAACAAGGGCCTGGTGGCAGGCCTGGGCGCCAATGCGGCCTACGTGGGCGGCATTGCGGGCGTCAACGGTGCTGCCTGGGGCAAGCAGGACAGCGCGGCCCTCACCAAAAACGAGACCGCCAAACTGGTGGACAGCGTCAACAGTATGTCTACTGTTGAGGTAACGGATAAAAACAAAATTGCGCTGCTGCAGCAGTTGAGCCAGACCGGGGACGGCACCCCCCGCTATGCCGATTTTGTGGGCGGCGTGGCCGGCTGCAACGGCACCCACGGTCAGATCAGCTGGCGGGCCGAGTCCGACAAGGGCGCGGTCCTGGGCGCGGTGCTGTACGGCGGCAGCTTTGTAGGCGGCGTGGTGGGCTACAACGACGCCACCGCTACCATCACAAACAGCCAAGCCACCATCCTCAGCGTCACCGGCACCATCGTGGCCACCGGCGACTGCGTGGGCGGCGTCATCGGCCTGAACGGCGCGGCCAGCCTGCCCACCGTGCAGGTAAGCGCCAACCGCATCGAGGGCGTCCACTTTGTGGGCGGCGTCATCGGCGCCAATCTGCCCGCGAACGAATTCAAATTTGTCAACGCCGGCGGCGCGGCGGCCAACGCCGCCACCATCGGCACCGGACGCATCGTGGCCGACGGCGTGGCGGGCGGTATGATCGGCTACAACCGCGTAGTCAACGCAGATACGCTGAAAAGCGCCCTGCAGAACAAGAACGGCACCATCGCGGCCGACCTGCAGACCCTGCTGCCTAAGTTCAGCAGCGGCAATGCCCTCGACGAGCCGGCGCTGAACCCTGGCGGCAGCGCCATCACCCTGACGAGCCTGAGCAACCAGTTCAACATTTACGCCAACGCCTACGTGGGCGGCATCATCGGCTACAACGCAGCCGACACCACCCTCACGCTGGAAAACGCCAGCAACGGCAACCAGAGCCAGGCACAGTCCTACGGCGGCCTGGCCCTCAGCCCCAGGGCTGACGCGGCCAACGGCGGGGCGTACAGGCTGGACAGCGGTGTCTCGCTGGGCGAGCTGGACCCCGACCACAACGGCTACTTTGCGGGCGGCATCATCGGCTGCACTACGGCCAAAACCACGCTGAATCATTGCACCAACTACGGCGGCGTGCAGCACCCCGTGGCCGCAGGCGGCCTGACCGGCGGCAACAACGGCACCATCACCGACGGCCGGATGGTCAACTCCATGGGCAGCCAGCAGGAGGGCTACCGCTACCTGGGCGGCATCGCGGGCATCAACAACGGCACCATCACCAACTCCGCCCCGGCGGAAGGCAGCAGCATCCGCGGCGGGCTGGACATCGGCGGCGTGGCAGGTTATAACAGTAAATCCGGCGTTATTACGCTGGAAAATGCAAGCGGCAATGTCTACGGCATCACCGCCACCGGCGGCGTGGCAGGCTATAACCTGGGCACCGTCACCGCCAGGAGCGTGACGGTAAAGGTCAGCGGCACCACCCAGACCGGCGGTGTGGCGGGCTTGAATGCGGCATCTGGTACGATTGGCCAGGACCCGGAGACCCCGACCAGCATATCCATCACCGTGCAAAACGGCACGACCGTTTCCTCCACCACCCAGGGCGGCGGCGTAGCAGGCCGCAACGAGGGCCTGATCCAGAACGCCACGAACCGCGCAGGCTCTATCCAGGTGGTAAACCAGTATGCGGGCGGCATTGCCGGCAGCAACAGCGGCCGCATCTACGGCTGCATGCACGCAGCCAGCGGCAACCGTGTGCTGTATACCGGCGGTGGCTTTGCAGGCGGCATCGCCGGCTGCAACGAGGTCGGCGGCAAGCTGGAGAACGTTACCATGAACGGCAGCGTTACAGCAGCCAACGGCGAAGCCGGCGGCGTGACCGCCCATAACTACGGCAGCATCACAACGTCCCGGGTCTACGGCTCGGATATTCGCGGCACGTCGGACGCCATCGGCGGCATTACAGCCTGCAACGAAGCCGGTGCAGTGATCAGCGATGCGAACCTGTTCAATATGGCAAGTTTCGGCGGCGACGTGCGCCTGTACGGCCCGGCTACCCGGGTGGGCGGCCTGGTCGGCTATAACGCAGGCTCCCTCAGCAAGGGCAATGTGCGTGCAAATTCTCTCAGCCTTGCCAACCTGACGGCCGGCGACAGCACTGTCACGGCGGGCGGCGCACTGGGCGAAAACACCGGCACGGCTGAGAACGTGACCGTAAGCACCAACCTGCAGGACAGCATGGCAAAATATCTCAACCTGGGCGGCGTTGCTGGCAGCAGCAGCGGCACCTTAAGTGCGTGCAGCTATACGGGCGCCATCGGTAAGGATAACGGCTTTACCACCGTGGGCAGCACCGTGGGCGGCATCGTGGGCAGCAACGACGTGGTGTATAACACCGACGGCACTGCCGCCGCCACCGGCAAGGTGAAGGACTGCAAGGTCGGCTATATCGAGCTGAAAGTGCAGGGTGCCTCCAACGTGGGCGCCAGCCAGGACGCTGCCACCAAGATGAACAGCGCCGCCCATATCGGCGGTATCGTGGGCCGCAACCGCGGCGAGATCACCGGCAGCACCGTCGGCACCAAAGACAATACGGGTAGTATCATCACCGCCCGCAGCGGCTTTGTGGGCGGCGTGGCCGGCTCCAACAGCGGCAGCATCTCCACCAGCGGCGGCCTGGACACACAGCCCCTTGTACAACAGATCAACGCCTGGCTGGATGTGCCCTATAAAGACGAGACCACCACCGACGAAAACGGCAACGAAGTCACTGCCCAAGTGGTAGACACCGACAAACAGAACGCCAACCTGAACCAGATGGTCCGCGTACTGACCGGCAAGGCCAGCGGTGATGCAGAGACAAAACTGCAGACCGACTTTAAGGCCATGCAGGGCTTTGATACCCTGACCTATGGCGATAAAAACTATAATACAGTTTATACCAACCGCAGCGTCAACCAGCTGCTGGTCTCGCTGCGGGGCAGCAACGGCCTGGCCGACGGTTACCTGGGCGGCATCACCGGCTTTAACGATGTCACCGGCCAGATCACCAACAGTGCCAGCGGCCAGTGGTTCGTCTACGCCGATAACATCAACCAGAGCTGGGGCGCCGTGGGCGGCGTCATCGGCCAGAACGAATCCAATACGGATTCCACCAGCGGCCTGGTCAACTTTGCCGCCGTGCGCCGCTTTGTGCGCGGCACGCGGGGAACGGCGGATGACAATATCAACGCTAATAATGACCGCTATGCTACCACCAAAGGTGACAATGCAGCAGATAACTATGTAGGCGGCGTTATTGGTACGCAGGAAAACCGCACCGGCGACCGCTGGACGCTGGAAAAATGTATCAATATTGGCACGGTGTTCAACAGCCGCTCCAACAACGCGGGTGGTGTGCTGGCCTACTGGCTCAGCTACGGCGGTACGCTGACCAACTGCTATAACTTTGGCGAGATCACCACCAACTCCAACAACGGCGAAAGCTCCGGCACCGTTGGCGGCGTGGCAGGTTACTTCAATAATCCTGTTGCCGGTACGGCGGCCAACCTGTATCGCTGCAGCAACTATGGCAGCGTAAAAAAGATGACCAATGGTGCAAACGACGTAGGCGGCGTTTTTGGTAAGGTACAGCTGGCGAATGACCATAACAGCGATGCCATGACCATCAACGTGATCGAGTGCGTCAACGGCTCCAATGTCGAACTACAGGCACAGTCGATGTCTGTCGGCATCTTCTGCTATATTGGTCCGTGGGCGGCTATCCCCAACGTTGAGGTCAACATTGACCGCTGCCGTAACTATTGCACCGAAATGTGGGGCCCCGTCCGTTCAGCTGGCATCTGGGGCAACCGCGGCAACGGCAGCACCTCTAACAAGAAAACGACCATCACCAATTGTTTTGCCTTGTATAAAAGCAAGAACAATACGGGCAGCATCTGGTACCCGATTGCCTATCGCCATACAGCCAATGAAAGACTGACCGGTTCCAACAACTACTACATGCAGCTGGATAAGAGCTTCGATGGCTATTCCGGCATTAAGGGGCTGCAAGAGGGCCTGGGCCGCAACAAGGTTACGGGGGGATGGACCCAGGGTACCAATGAAAGCGAAGCAGGCGGCGGTGCGACTACCGACGTAAAAGCGCATCGCCTGTATGCCGGTGTGGACAGCGGTGCCAACGCCGCCCAGGATGGCGACAACTTCTATCACTTCTTTGCAATGCTGCCAAAGATTTCAAGCGATGGCAGACCGGTCGTCTCGATGCAGGCTGTAAAAAAGAGCAGCTCGTATATTACCACCTTGCCGGGCCAAAGCTTCTCGGAAGCTTCGTCTGTGCGTTATATCTTTGCAGCGGATGCCAAGGATCTGACCCAGTATCCTGTGCCGGAGGAATGGAATGTCGGCTATGTCGGCAAGATCCTGCTCCTCTTCGACGACGTCAACGGTGACAACAAGACCAGCAAGGAAGATATTACCGATGAGGTGCTCCAACGCTACTACAGCAATATCCTGGACAACAGCACCCCGGATGCCCCCACAGGGCTGAAAATCGAACGCAGTGATGCTACCGGTTCCGGTAACGAGAGTATTTACGGCCGTTATAACGTGACCTGGAATGCCCCCACCACCGGCAGCCCGGCCATCTACTACCATATCACCGTTTACGAGACCGATGAAAACGGCGACCGTATCGGCAATACCTCCCTGCTGGAGGCCGATGCCTACGACACCCGCTTTACCTTTGAAAGTAAGGCCGAGTGGAAGGGCCGCTATTTCAAGGTCAGCGTGGCCGGCGTCAACAGCAAGGGTACCGGCACGGCAGCTGCTTCGGGCCGACAGCAGTTTGTCCGCGCCCTGCCCACGCCGGAGCTGGAGGTTCGCCTGATGCCCACGCCGGAGGAGGGCGGCCATGTTCAGTTCAGCCAAAAGCTGGTGCTGACCAATGCCGATGAATACGATAAGTTGATGCAGAACAGCGGCCTGGCCGATTGGAGCGTCACAGTCAAGGTCGGCGGCGATAACGGCGACACCTACCAATTCAGCAACGGGAATACCACGCCCAAACGCGTTTCGGAGAGACTTGGCAGCAGCCAGCGTATGACGGCGGAAGCCACCAGCAGCGACCAGCGCTGGATGCGTTCCGGCCAGTATGACGAGACGGTGTATATGCCGGTCTCCTGGGTCGTGGTTCCCGGCGACAACACATGGGGCAACAGCAACTCCGGCCTGGCCGAGGGCAGACTTGCTGCCAAAAATGTCGAAATTACCGGCGCTACCATCGACGACCTGACCGTAACGGTTACGCTGAACTTTACCGCCAGCGTCAGCGGCACACAGCCAACCTACCGCGTCATGCTCATGGGCCGCTACCTGGGCGATGAGGCCGTCACGCTGAACGGCGAAAATGTCTATCTCAAAGGCCAGTACATTACGCTGGCTGCACGCCAGAACGTTGTGCCCAACAGCAACACTACTTTTACCTTCAATAACCTGCCGGACGACACCCTGACCAACTATGATAACTGGACGGTCGTGGCTGTGCCGGTCACCAGCGGTTTGGGGGATGTGGTCACCCGTTGGGATGCTGCCGATGCCGAAGCTCTGGCCAAGCTGCAGGCTTCCACTGCCGACCGCCCGGCATCCTGGTATGGCGGCCTGGAAATCGTGCGGGAAAGCAACGGCTACAGCTTTGCCAACCTGACCCCGCTGTATTTTGTAAGCAAGAATCTGACAGACTACAGCAACTGGGCTGGCTATGCCACGAACCAGGTCATTTTTGAACAAAACAACATCACCGTTGCCCAGGCCCCGAAGTTGACGGGCGTGCCTGCCGATGGCGACCTGTACCTGAATTACGACGCCGACAAGCTGGCCAACGACAACCAGCTGGCCTACACCTTTACCTGGACCCAACCCGGCGAGGCGGCTGCCAGCGGCGGCAACACCAAGTATAAGCTGACGCTGTACGGTGTGACCGAAACCAGGGATGAAAACGGCAATGTAATTTCTACGGCGGAGGAGACCATCACCCTGCCGGATGATGCCAACAGCAAAGTCCAGTACAAGGACGGCACCTACAGCTACACCCTTAATATCGATACCGACCTTGCGGGCGGCAGCAACAGCTGGCGCTTTGATAAAGTGCGCCTGCGCGTCACCCGCGATACCACCGGCACCACCCAGGGCATCGGCGCGGCCGACACCGCCGTCTATACCGTGCTGCGCCGCCTGCAGCAGGTGGGCGAGCCCGGCCAGGTGTTCCCCGTGGATACCAGCAATGCCGAACAGACCCGCTATCAGATCAGCTGGCCTGCCGTCTCGGATGAACGCGTGGACCACTATGAGCTGTGGGCACAGGTGCAGACCACCAACGCCGCCGGCGCCACCCTGGGCGAAGCCTTTAAGCTGCACCCGGCGGATGGCGACAGCACCACGCTCATCAAAGACACCCAGACCATCGTGGACCTGGAAGCTTACCAGGGCGAAACGCTGGTGTTCTACGTGGTGGCCTGCCCGGCGGACGGCGACACCACCGTGCTGCGCAGCCCCAACGGCGAGGTCAGCGACCCGCAGACCATCATCCAACGCACCAAGGCCCCGGCCATCGGCAAGGTGGACTTTACCTGGACGGGCAAGGCCGTCAATGACGCCCTGCCGCTGATGAACGCTTTCTGCAATGACCTGACCATCCGGATGACGGTGGACAAGGCCGACGCCGCCAGCTACTTCTTTACCGGCTATTTGTTTGATGATGAGGCCAACTACATCGACGCCTGCGCCAAGGCCAAGACCTGGATGGACGACCCCACCAAGGAAAACCTGGACGCCCTGAATGCCGCCCTGCGTGAGGATAAGGCAACGCTGATGATCCCCGAAGCCTCCAAGACCGTGGGCAGCGAGACCCAGGTCAGCGGCGATGGCACCACCGTGTCCTACACGGTCACGCCCAACGCCAACGCTTTTACCATGCAGCCCGCCGACGCCAACCGCTACCTGCTGCCCGCCCTGCGCGCCATGGTGGCCAACAGCGAGTCGGCAGCTACCTCCTCCTCCTGGAAGTTCTACGTGCCGGACGATTATGCCGGGGCCGCAGGCGCTTTGCACCTGCCCAAGATCCAGCTGGACAAGCCGGAAAAAGACGGCGTTCTCAGCGTGACCTCGGTGGAATCCACGGTGGATGGCAAGCTGTACGGCACCGAGGGCGAAGCCTGGAAACCTGACAGCGCAGAGATCACCATCCACCAGTACGCTGTGCAGTGGCCTGCCGTCAACGAGTACACCGATACCGACGGCACCACCCGCAACTTTGCCGAGAAGTACCGCTTCCACGTGACGCCTGCCGCGGATATGCCCGCTGACGACCCGAACAGGAAAGGCTACGACATCCGCTTTACCGTGGCCCCGGCGGATGTGGTAACGGAAAATGACGATGGTACGCAAACCATAACGACCCACCGCGGCGATATTTTGAAGGTGGAAAAACTGCCGTCTGGCTTGAACGAAAACGACCCGGCCAACTGGCTGGACATCACCAAGGCCGCCCGCAACATTGCAAACGAGGGCACCGAGGATGAGTATGTCTGGTACGATCTGAGCATTGTGCAGGTGACCCGCACGGTGACGAATGATGACGGTACGACGTCCGAAGTGACGGAGCTGGTCAGCCAGCCCATCACTCTGACCGGCCACCACGCGATCGACAACGATAACCCCAGCTACCGCATCAAGACCGTGCCTGCCCTGCGCCAGGCCGAGATGACCGATTATTCCCTGGGCTACCGCCTTACCCTGCCTGATATGACCCAGCGCGCCGACGGCGACAACGACGAGACCAGAGCACTGGAGAAGTACACCGAAAAGGTCACCATCTGGGCTGTGGGCAACGGCGAAAAGACCGTCGATTCCGACCAGCTGGAAGTCTCCCTGCGCACAGAGGGCCAGGCCATGACCGAGGATGCCGCCCGCCCGGTGTTCGCCATGGCGGAAGCCGACCCCCGGCCCGCACAAAGCACGGGCCGGGCAGGGGAGACGGACCCCACGCCCCCGGCCAACGACCCCGGGGCAGAGGATACCCCCGTTACCCCCGAAAACGCCGCCCCGGCGGCCTGACCTTGAAAGGAGGGCGCACCATGCCCCCAAAACGCAACCGCCCGCTGCGGGACCAGCAGGGCCTTGCCATGATCTTAGTGCTGTGCTTGGGCGCGCTGTTTGTGGCGCTGGCTGCCGCCCTTGTGTATGCGGCCTCGCTGATGATGGCCAACGCCGACCGCCAGCTGCCGGAGCAGGACGTCTACGAGCTGGCCGTCAGCTTCTCCGACGTGCTGGAGCAGGAACTGCTGCATTACACCGGCGCTAAAGAAAAAGACGGCGTGATGACCGAGGAGAACGACCAGAGCATCGGCTACTTTATCAACCATATCTACGTTAAAAAAGGCTCTATCGATAACCCCTACGGCGACGACACCGACCATACGTTTACCCTGCAAGCGCCCGAGGGCATCGACGAGATGACTGTCACCCTGAACAAGCACCCCAGCGACGATGTGGACGGCCGGGACGCCTGCCGCAAGATCGCCATCCTGTCCTCGCTGGTGTGCGGCCACCAGATCTACCCCCAGAACATCCCCACCCGCGGCATCCGTGCCATCACCACCGCCGATGTGGAAGCGGCTGAGAAGCTGGGCTGCGTGATCAAGCTCATTGCCTGGATGAAGCGGGGCAAGGACGGCAGCGTGGCTGCCGGTGTGGAGCCCTGCCTGGTGCCCAAGGCCAACCAGCTGGCCAGCGTGGACGACGTGTTCAACGCCGTGCTGGTCAAGGGCGATATGCTGGGCGACGTGGTGTTCTACGGCAAGGGCGCGGGCAAGCTGCCCACCGCCAGCGCCGTGGTGGCTGACGTGGTGGACGCCCTGAAGCACGGCTCCAAGGTGCACGACAGCCTGTTCTGGCAGCCTGCCGAGCCGGTGGACGGCATGCTCACCGACCCGACCCCTGCCGCATATTATGTGCGTGTGGCGGGCATTGCTCCTGCTGTGGTGGAAGCCATCTACGGCTACGGCAAGGTGGTGGATGAGCGCTACGACGGCTGCTCCTACTTTGTGGAGCGCGCCGACGAAAAGGCACTGGCCGAGGCAGCACGCAAGGTGGAGGCCGTGGGCGGCAGCGTGAAGCTGGTGCTCAAGCGCCTGCCCGAGGAAGCATAAGAAAGGGGACACCGGCAATGAAGATCAAGGTTTCGGTCCCGGCCACCAGCGCGAACATCGGCTCCGGCTTCGATGCGCTGGGCCTGGCGGTCACCCTGTACAACACGGTGACCTTTGAAGAAAGCGAAGTGCTGGACATCTCGTCCGCAGACGGCACCCGCATCCCCCGCGGCGAGAGTAACCTGGTGTACCGCTCGGCCAAGGGACTGTTCGAGAAGGTGGGCAAGCAGATCCCGCCCCTCAAGATCACCCAGACCAACCCCATCCCCATGGCGCGGGGCTTGGGCTCTTCGTCGGCCTGTATCATCGCGGGCCTGCTGGGTGCCAACCGGATGCTGGGCGATGTGCTCAACACCCAGGAGCTGCTGACGCTGGCCACCTCCATCGAGGGGCATCCGGACAACGTGGCCCCGGCTTTGCTGGGCGGCCTGACCAGCAGCGTGTTCGAGGACGGCAAGGTGTACTCGGTCAAGCGGAACGTGGACGAAACGCTCTGCTTTGCCGCCATCGTGCCGGACTACAAGCTGCTGACCGAAGCGGCCCGCGCGGCACTGCCCAAGGAAGTGTCTCACAAGGATGCGGTGTATAACCTGTCCCGCGCGGCATTGGTGCCGGCGGCCTTTTGCGAGGGACGGCACGACCTGCTGGCCATTGCCACCGAGGATAAGCTGCACCAGCCCTATCGCATGCCCCTGATGCCCGGCTCCAAAGAAGTGTTCGACATGGCACGTCTGTGCGGGGCAAAGGCTGTGTATGTGTCCGGCGCGGGCAGCACCGTGATGGCGGTGGCCGAAAAAGCCGATGCCGAAAAGTTCTATACCAAGCTGGAAAAGGGTCTGGAGCTGCTGGAAGGTCTGGACGGATGTGAAGCATTTACACTGCTGCGACTGGATGCCGATAACACCGGCGCAACCGTGGAATGATAAATGGGGAAAGGAAGTGCAAGGAGACTGCCTGCTGCTTCCACCCGGCGTACCCCCTCGCAGTTCCGAGGGGCAAAAAGAGGAGAGTGACAAGATATGGCGTTGATCGTACAGAAGTTCGGCGGTTCTTCGGTGAAGGACCGGGACCGTATCTTCAACGTAGCACGCATCGTGGCCAACACCCACAACGCGGGCAATGATGTAGTGGTGGTGGTGTCCGCACAGGGCGACACCACCGATGACCTGATCACCAAGGCAGGGGAGATCACCCACAACCCCTCGGCGCGTGAGATGGATATGCTGCTGGCCACCGGCGAGCAGATCAGCATTTCGCTGCTGGCCATGGCCCTGAACGAGCTGGGCTGCCATGCCATCAGCCTGACCGGCTGGCAGGCGGGCTTCCGCACCGACCGTGCCTACACCAAGGCCCGCATCAGCCGCCTGGAGACCGAGCGCATCTCCTCCGAGCTGGAGCGCAACCGCGTGGTGGTGGTGGCAGGCTTCCAGGGCCTGAACAAGCTGGATGACATCACCACCCTGGGCCGCGGCGGCTCCGACACCAGTGCCGTTGCCATTGCAGCAGCCCTGCACGCAGACCGCTGCCAGATCTTTACCGACGTGGAAGGCGTTTACACCGCCGACCCCCGCAAGGTGCGCAACACCCGCAAGCTGGACGAGATCACCTTTGACGAGATGCTGGAACTGGCATCCCTGGGCGCACAGGTGCTGAACAACCGCAGTGTTGAGCTGGCAAAGAAGTATAACGTGGAGCTGGAGGTGCTCTCCAGCCTGAATCCCGTTCCCGGTACGGTAGTCAAGGAGGTTACAAAGGACATGGAAGGTATGCTGATCAAGGGCGTCGCAAAGGACACCGACGTTGCCGTTATTACGATTCTGAACGTTCCCGACGAGCCGGGCATGAGCTTCAAGATCTTTGGGCTGCTGGCTCAGAAGAACATCAACGTGGACATCATCCTGCAGTCCACCGGCCGCGACGGCAAGAAGGACATCAGCTTTACCTGCGCTGAGGGCGAAGGCGACCTGGCCATGCGCGTGCTGAAGGAGAGCGCACACTTCCACGACGTGAGCGTGGACACCACCTGCGCTAAGGTCTCCATCGTGGGTGCCGGCATGCAGAGCCACAGCGGCGTTGCCTCCAAGATGTTCGAGGCACTGTCCAACAACAACATCAACATCAAGATGATCTCCACCAGCGAGATCAAGATCTCCTGCATCATCGACCGCAACGACGCCGACAAGGCCGTCAGCGCCATCCACGATATGCTGTTCGACTAAGAAGCACCGGAAGCGCGGGGCCGCGGTGTAAGGGCTCCGGCTCCAGGGCGTCCGCAGGGAAAGGCGGGAAAAGCCCCGGTCTGATAGAGAGAGGCGAAGGAAAATGTTGGAATCCATCAAATGCAGCACGGGCGGCGCGTACTATGTGCGCGGCGCATGGGTCAACGCAGATGCAGACGCCCCGGCGGCACTGGCTGCGCAGGGCTTTGATGCCGCCGCTGTGGCGGATGCCCCCAAGGGCACCATGGCCTACGGCATCCTGACGGCACACAACACC
>OGZZ01002284.1_pt1 | contig 12544 bp, 7 predicted proteins | sample 1577021 | NCBI WGS metagenome assembly OGZZ01 (sample SAMEA3541526, study PRJEB24748) | human gut metagenome | biome: human gut; feature: human-associated habitat; material: faeces | place: China | collected 2012
ACTGATTCCATGCTACGAAGCACGGGATATCACCCTGAAAATGGCTATCGCAGCGGACACAAGAACCAAGTGGTACGCGTACTATAATACCGTGATCACTTTACTTAAGTCGGGATGGCTGACGATAAGGCTTCCGGAAATCGACAGGGTCATAAAAGTTTATATGAAGGAATATACCAAGTACAGTCAGTTTACACTACTTAAAAATACCGGGCAGCAAATTGCCGGATTCGCGGTTACGCTGCGCGAACCGAAACCTGTTTAAGTGAAAGTTAAAAACGATTTAAATTGTCTATAAATGGAACTTGTAATCTACGGCAGAGACGGAAATATCAAAAAGAAGGTAAGTCCTGATTCTTCTTCCCGATGGAGTGAAGAGGTCGCTTCCGAGTTCGTGGTGAACGTAAACTTCACCACCTGGGAGTTCTTCATCTTGTCGGTAGGTGATTACATCGAAGTGGGTGGCAAACGGTTCTCTATCAAGAAGGAGGCTCGCCCGAAAAAGACCAACACGCAGAAATATACTTATAACATCAGCTTCTACGGTCGGGAACACGACATGCAGGATTTGCTCTTTTGCCGTCTCAACCAGGGAAGTGATGATCTTGAATCCGTATTTGCCTACGACGGAACTCCGATGGAGTATCTGCAGAAGCTGGTGGATAACATGAACCGGAACGCTGACGGTGTAACATGGAGAGTCGGTGAAGCCATTAGTGCCAACCGGCAAACAATCAACTTTAACGGCCTGTATTGCTGGGATGCTGCTGCAGAGATTGCCGCTGCATTTGAAACGGAGTGGTGGCTGGATGGAGAATACCTGAACCTGAGCAAATGCGAGCGAGGTCAGCGTGTCACGCTCGGCTACATGAAGGGCCTCAAGACCGGTCTTACTCAAACCGAGAATTCGGATTCCATCAAGTGGTTCACCCGTCTGATACCCGTTGGCAGCACAAAGAATATTGATCCGTCGAAATACGGATTTACGCATCTGCAGTTGCCTTCCCGTGCTACTCATATAGATCTTAATACTCAGCTTGGTCTAAAAGAGCACAGGGAGGAGAAAGCATTCAGCGGTATCTTTCCCCACCGGCTTGGTACTATATCTTCTGTCCGTTCTAAAGAAGAGACGAACGAGGAGACGGGAGATTACACAGTGTACTATGTCAAGGATAACAATCTGCCCTTTAATCCGGATGATTATATGGTCAGCGGAAAGGTTATCCATATCACTTTCGAAAGCGGTGATCTTTCCGGGCGGGAATTCGAATGTAACTGGCATAACGATACAAAGGAGTTCGAGATCATCAATACTTATCCGGACGAGAATACCCAGATACCAGGCGGCAATCTTATTCCGAAGGCGGGTGATACCTATTTTCTTACCAACATCCGTATGCCGGATGAGTATTATCCGATAGCCGAGCAACAATTCAAACAGGCGGTAGAAAATTATCTGAAAGAGTATAGCCGTGACATCTCGATCTACTCTTCTGATACGGATTACATTTACGTGGACAAGCATGCTGTTCCCCTGCTGCTGGGACAAAGAGTGCGTCTGGAGGATGAGCAATACTTTGACAAGGGCTATATCGATACACGCATCACAAGGGTAGAGAGAAAGCTTACCAATATCAGTGAGGCATCTATTGACTGCTCGGCGGCCATCAGCACTTCCTGGAAATCATCCGTGGATTCCTCGCTCGGTAACCTGCAGTATGTGCTGGGGAAGCAGGAAGCGCAAAGCAACCTGCAGGTTCTGAAGACAGGGGATTCGCAGGAGCCTTCGGAATATAATGTCTTTTCCGCATTGCGCTCCGTGCTTGAGATGTCCGTGCGTTCGCTCAGTCGGAAATACGACGACACAGCTTTTGGTGTCATCACTTTTGTAAAAGGATTTGTCTCCAACGCGGTATCCGCCTTTATGAAGGGAGCCAAATTCGGTAACTTTATTGCCGGGAAAGATGGTTCGGGCGGTGCCATATCTGTTGACGAAACGACAAACAGAACAAGCCTTGAGATGGATGAAGGTCTTTTCCGTGACAAGGTAGAGTCTGCACTGGTCAATTCGGACAAGGCCACAACCCTCAACCTGGTTGTCGAGGAGCTAGCGAAAATGTACGATCTGACCGTATCCCATGTTGCCACCCTGATGGGTACAATAGTCAAAGACTATGTGTCTTCCGAGAAGTTCGTCTCCGGATTCGCGGGCGAAGGTATGAAGCTCTACAAGACGATTGACGGCAGCTGGAACATGGAGCTTGACAACCTGGTCGTCCGCAAGCTTTTCACTGTATTTCAGCTTGTAGTCCAGAAAATCGTGCATCAGGGAGGCATGGTCATCCGTTCTGCAGCCGGAGGCAAGATAACGAAGGTGGCCGATGGCGGAACATATTGGCGATGCGAGCATGACAGTACAGATGATTTTGTGGAAGATGATCAGGTAATTTGTCAGGTGTTTACCGGAAAGTCTGCAAAACGCTACTGGCGTCTTGTTGTATCTGCCGGAGCCGGATACTTCGACTTGTCCAAGACGGACTGCGAAAGGGGAAGCGCAACGCCAGAAGAAGGAGATGATGTTGCGGTGTTGGGTAACAGGACTGATACATCACGTCAGAAGGCACAGATCGATTGCGCCATTGGTGATAATGCTCCATACCGGGATGATTACGCAGGCATCAATTCTTATTCGCTTTCAGGTAAATTGATTACCCGTACCGGAGAGTTGTCCGGCATCACCGATTCGGTATTCGGGGTATTGTCCGGTCCTGGCTTATACGGAACAAACGTATACCTGAGAGGTATGTTTGTTCTGCGTTCCGGCAAAACGGTAGAGGGAGAGATCGCAGGAGCTATATGAAAAGGAGAATACCGGACGGATGATATTGAGATTGGTGGGCGTAATCTGATATTAAACAGTAAGGAAATTGAGATAGCGGCTTCGACAGATAATTATAACTATCGTAATGTATATATCTTTAAGGAAACAGGAGAATATACTTTTTCTGCCGAACTGGAATTATCCGGAACGTCTAGAACTCAAGCGACCGCATTAGTTTATAATAATGGAAATGGTGGTCGTTTACATGAATTTACTTTCGACACACAGGTGCGCAAATCGGTTACTTTTAAATTAAACATCGCTAATCCCAACATCTGGCTACTATTATACGCCGGAATTCCTGGTACTACAGATGGTGTCGGAGCCAAATGGAAGAATGTCAAGCTCGAAAAAGGCAACAAGGCAACCGACTGGACTCCTGCTCCGGAAGATGTGGAAAATCGAATCACCACCGTTGAAACGAACTTCGAGATCCGTGAGGGTCAGATATCCTCAAAGGTTACGGAGGCTACCGCCACGAACGCGAAGAAGAGCGAAACTTCCGCAGCAGGTTCCGCTTCTACGGCAACAGCCAAAGCGGGTGAAGCTTCTACAGCAGCTACTAACGCAACAAATAAAGCGAATGATGCCGCTTCTTCGGCAACTGCTGCGGCTGGATCTGCCAGCTCTGCTGCGGCATCTCTGCAAGCAGTCACGATTAAGGAGAGTAGCATCAATCAGACTGCGAGCAATATCACGCTGCAGGTATCAGAGGTAACAACGAAAGCCGGTCAGGCAAGCGCGGCCGCGGAACTGGCAATGGCAATGAGTCAAGGAAGGATGTTATATCGTGATGCTTCGTTTGCCAGTGGGCTAAATGGAATAAGTGTTTATAACAACGCAGCTAATGGCAAGGTTGCCATCTCACGTGTGTCAGGTGTTGCAGGCAATCCCAACTCATCAGGTTATTGTGTTAAAATAACTTCCACGGGAGCGGCTGATCCCGGTTGGGGCGGTTTTTCCTTTAGTGTGCCGACAAAAGCTAACAGGGTATTAGTTGCTCGTTTTATTGCTAATATTCCTGTAGGCCGAAATATTGATTTTAGGACGAATTCTCTTGGGAATGGCAATTCGCATAAATGGCTTACTGATCGTGCTGGTACAGGAAAATGGACAGAATATGCCTATAAGGTAATATGTGGCTCATCTGGTTCATTTGGTCTTACTATGTACTTTAATTTGAGTCTTGGTGCAACTCCTACCGATGCGAATCCCCTTATATGGTATCTATGTTATGCGACAGTTTTTGATGTTACCGATGCGGAGGTAGACTATATTGCCGACGCTGCAAGCAAGTATACAACCAAAACGACGTATGAGGCAGGCATAAAAGTTTTAAGCGACAGCATTGCGTTAAAGGTTGACTCTGCGACTTTTAATTCTTTAGGCAATCGGGTATCAGCAGCGGAATCCGCGATCACGGTAGCTCAGAATTCTATCGAGCAAAGAGTAACCAAAACTGAGTATAACAAGGTGGGGCGGCTCGTTGCGTTTGGTACTAATACAGATGCGCTTGCGACATCGTATGTGATGCTCAATGATAAGCAGATAACTCATGCCGGCAGAGGATTTACCCTTTTCAAAATAAACAGGACAACCTTGGAATTTACCAGAGTGGGGACCTATGACGTATATGCAGGAGGTGCAAATTTTACCAATTTCGTAAACGCCCTGAATGCTATTGACGCAAACTATATTGTAGCCGTAATCTCATCTGATGCTATCGCTATTGATACGGCAACGGCTAATGCGCTGGCAGCTTATGGAGGCAGTGGTATGACCTGTACCGCAACAAGACGATCCTACGTCCTTATAGGTCAAAAAGGAATAGGGAAAGGTAATGGTCTAGAACAATGGAAACAAGGAGCAGCCGGCAACGTAACCATCTCCACCACAATTATCAATGGAGCGGTAACCGGATTTTTTGGAGGTGGTAATTTTGCAACAGCCTTGACCAACGCAGAGACGCGAATTACTCAAACCGAGAATTCTATCAATCTGAAAGCGGATAAAACGACAGTGGAAGGCATCAATACCCGCTTGCAGTCTGCCGAAGCAAAGATAACTCCTGATGCGATCAAGCTGACTGTTAAGGAGCAGACGGAGAGTATTGCGGCTAATGCGGCGAAACGTACTCATGTCGTAATAGATGCCACAGCGCTGGATGAGAATAAGTATTATCCGGTTACAATTAAAATGGATGATACTACTAGACCGTATACTATTAACGTTGACGACGATTGTTCCTTCACCGCTCCGAAAGGCCCGCTCACGGCTATGGCCGGAAGTTTTCCTTCGGCCTGCTTGGGCACGTACATGTCGGCCGCCAGCGTAATGCCATAGCGGTTGGTAAAAGTCACTTTCCGGTGGTTCACCTTGTTGCTCAACGGGAACACCTTGTCCCATTCGTGTGTCAAATTCAAACTCTTTTCCATCTTCATCTCCGATTTTAAACCGTCCGTTGTGGCAAGCAGGCTGCCCGTAGTCAGAAGCCAAGCCGCCGATGCCGTGCACAACGTCTTCCACAATATATCCATATAGTTATCACTCTATTATTCTACGAAGGCAAAAATAACACAAAAGCCCCACAGAGACATTTCCGTGAGGCTCAAATATCGTTTCTGAAAAGTTCAAATGCACGAGGGAGCGGCCAGTGCCGTGGGCGGAATGCCGTAGCGTTTCTTGAAGGCCGTAGAGAAATGCGAAGGGTTCTTAAAGCCCACCTCCGCATAGACATCGACCACCTTCCGCCGTTCTTCCTTCAGCAGGTGATAGGCCACTTCCAGGCGCTTGCGAATCAGCCATTTCTCGGGTGTCAGCGCGCTCACCTTCTTGAAGTCGCGCTTGAAGGTGGCCAGGCTACGTCCCGTGTAATGCGCCAGCTCCTCTAAGGTGAACTCGTACATGTAGTTCTCGTTCATGAAGTCAAGAATGTCCATCTTCCACGGTGTGCTGAAGTCGAACAACGCGGTCATGAAGCGCTTATCGGTATGAAGCAGGGCCAGCAATCCTTCCTGCAACTTCAGGTGCATCACGTCGTCCTGCGGTTTCACTTCCGGATTGAAGTAAGGTGTCATCGAAGCAAACAGGCTCTCAATCTCAGCCGAAGGAGGAAGTTTCATCACGCCGGGCACGAACCTCTCCACATGCTCTGCCTTGTCCGTGTGGCGGGCATACTTTCCGTACATCTCCCGAAGGAAGGAGCGGGTGAAGCACATGTAAATTCCGCAATACTGCTCCCCGCCCGAGGCTTTCTTGTACATGGTCACACGATGGTCGCGCGGAATGAACACGCACTCTCCTTTTCCCACGTGTATCTGCCGGTGCCCGTCGTCGAGCACCATCTCGCCCGACAAGACATAGTTCATGGCGTATTCTCTGGAACGGTGCACGCACGCATCGGCATCGTCATAGAAAAAGCTGAAAAACACATTCTGGTAATTGAATATGACTTTCATGGGGTTATGGCGTGAGGTTGTAGGTTCTGTTGTCATCTCTCTTCTCGTTTTTTGTGAATGGGGTATGCACAAAGATACAAATAAAAACGTCGCGTTTATCATCACGGCGGAGCAAAACAAAAACTCCTTTGAGGGCATCGTTCTAGCCACGCAAAGGAGTTTCTTTCTTCAGGGTTCCCCAAGGTCTGCAAACCACTCGCCTCAGGCGGGCGGTCCGTATACCTTATTATATATTAGTAACCCAGTTCTTTTTCAAGAGCGTTGTATTTTTCCTTATCAAGCTTCCAGTAGATGTTCAACAAGTACTGGCCCCACAACTGACGGTTGTCTGGTTTAGCTTCTTTTGCTTTTTCGTAGAAAGGAAGTGCTTTTTCGTACAGTTCCTTAATCTTAGCTTCGTTGGTAGCATACTTCGGATCGTCCATAGAAAGCTTAGAGTTTTCTTCTACGATTTCCTGAGCCGGGAAGAATGAGCAGTCACCAATCTTAGAATAAGCTTCAGCTACGAAATCCTTACCTTCTGCAATAATCTGGTTGAATGTAGCGATGGCACCTTCGTAGTCTTTCTTTTCATACTGAAGCACACCCTTCACGTACATGAAGTACGGAGTAGAGTTCTTAGCCAGTATGGCATCCATCTGAGCCAGACCTTCGTCAATCTTACCTTTCTGGATGTAGTAGTCCATCAGGTTACCGATGAAGTATTCCTGTGACGGGAATTTTTCTACACCTTCCTGGATAGTAGTCAACCATTTTGCTGAGTCAGGAGTTTCACCTTTTCCGTAAGCTTCTGCCAGGCACATCAATGAACGGTAACCTTCTTCTTTGTGTTCCTTACCGATAGTAGCGTATTTGATTACGGCTGCATTGTCTTTCAATGAATTAGCGGCAAGAGCGGCATAGTTGGCAATCAACGGAGTCAATGTGTCGTTCTTTACGGCATCTTCATCGGCGAACAACGGGTTCTGCGGAGCGTCTACATACAAACCGAAGAACTTCAAAGCGTTGGCATAGTTACCTGCATTGTAAGCGTCAGAACCGGCGTTAGTCAACTGAGGACGTACGGTAGCCAATGTCTTAGCCAGTTTCTTTCTCAATTTCGGTTTCTTCAATTCGCCGCTCTGTACCTTAGCCTGTTCTACTTCGTCACACTTTGTGTAGTATTCGAACATTTTAGCCAAGCTGTTATACAATTTAGCGGTATCAGCCTGACCACCCGGCAAATACAATTTCATGTTTTCGTCGTCATAGATAGACTTCTGGAAATCACCAGCCAGTTTCCATGTTTCAGGATCATTGGCGGTAGAAGGATCTGTCAAAGCAGGTTCGATGATTTGTGCTGCCTTCACGGGATCGCTCTTGGCAGATTTAGCTTCCTTTACCACGCTTTCCTGAGCAGAAACAGCACATGCGGTAAAGAACAAAGCGGCTGAGAATAATACTTTTTTCATAAGGTTTAAATTTAGTAATACAAATATTCAAGTTAGTTTTTGTCCGGATTATTCATTCGGTTCGTCCGTAACAGGCTGAATGGTTTCTCCGTCGGCGGGCTGGATGTCCGTTGCCGGAGTTGCTTCGTCCTGCACTTCCTCTTCTTCATTTTCAGAAGCTACCTTACATACGGAACCAATCTGGTCGTTGCGCTTTTCAAGGTCAATCAGGCGCACACCCTGTGTGGCACGTCCCATGATGCGCACATCGGCCACCTTCAGACGGATGGTGATGCCCGACTTGTTGATAATCATCAGGTCGTTTTCATCGGTTACCGACTTGATGGCTACCAGACTTCCGGTCTTATCCGTAATGTTCAGTGTCTTCACACCCTTTCCGCCACGGTTGGTCTTGCGGTAGTCTTCAATGTCCGAACGCTTACCGTAACCGTTTTCAGATACCACCATGATGGTTTCTGTTTCAGGATCTTTGATACAGATCATTCCGATTACCTCATCCTGACCGTCTTCATCGAGTGTGATACCGCGTACACCGGTAGCTGTACGTCCCATTTCGCGTACCGCGCTTTCATGGAAACGGATGGCACGACCGTTACGGTTGGCAATCACGATTTCATTGTTTCCGTTAGTCATACGTACTTCAATCACACGGTCGTCTTCGCGGATAGTAATGGCGTTCACACCATTCTGACGCGGACGAGAATACTGTTCGAGCAACGTCTTCTTGATGACACCGTTCTTCGTACAGAAGAGTACATAGTGACTATTGATGAATTCCGTGTCGTTCAGGTTCTTCACACGCAGGTAAGCCGTTACCACATCGTCTGCCTCAATGTTCAGCAGGTTCTGGATGGCACGTCCCTTCGAAGTCTTGTTGCCTTCCGGAATTTCATATACCTTGAGCCAGTAGCACTTACCCTTCTGCGTGAAGAACAGAAGCGTGTTGTGCATAGTAGCCGGATAGATATGTTCGATAAAGTCTTCGTTACGGGTTTCACTTCCCTTCGAGCCTACGCCGCCACGGTTCTGCGCACGGAACTCAGAAAGCGGTGTACGCTTGATGTATCCCATGTGCGAGATGGTGATGACCATTTCGTCATCGGCATAGAAATCTTCCGGATTGAACTCTTCCGAAGCATATACGATTTCCGAACGACGGTTGTCGCCGTATTTTTCTTTCACTTCAAGCAGCTCGTCCTTGATAACCTTCTTGCAAAGTTCCTCGTTGCTCAGAATTTCTTCGAAGTAAGCGATTTGCTTCATCAGGTCTTCGTATTCGGCATGGAGCTGGTCCTGCATCAGTCCGGTGAGCTGGCGCAAGCGCATTTCTACGATAGCACGAGCCTGGATTTCGCTCAGGTTGAAGCGGGCCATCAGGTTCGTGATAGCTTCGTTCGGAGTCTTGGCGGCACGGATAATACGGATTACCTCGTCAATGTTGTCCGAAGCGATAATCAATCCTTCCAGGATGTGCGCACGTTCCTTGGCCTTGCGCAAGTCGTAACGTGTACGGCGGATTACCACTTCGTGACGGTGTTCCACGAAATATTTGATCAGTTCCTTCAGGTTGAGCAGGCGTGGACGGCCATGAACCAGGGCCACGTTGTTCACACCGAAAGAAGTCTGAAGCATGGTCATCTTGTAAAGCTTGTTGAGCACCACGCTGGCGTTGGCATCACGCTTGATGTCGATGACGATACGCATACCTTCGCGGTCGGTTTCGTCGTTCACATTCGAAATGCCTTCGATTTTCTTGTCGTTCGACAAATCAGCGATGCTCTTGATCAGCTCAGCCTTGTTCACACCATACGGAATCTCGGTCACTACAATCTTATCGTGTGTAGGATGCGATTCGATTTCGGCCTTGGCACGCATTACCACACGTCCGCGTCCGGTTTCGTAGGCATCGCGCACACCGCTGATACCATAAATATATCCTCCGGTCGGGAAATCAGGTGCCTTGATGTACTGCATCAGGCCGTCTACGTCGATTTCATTGTTATCGATGTATGCCACGCAAGCGTCAATGACTTCACGCAGGTTGTGTGTCGGCATATTGGTAGCCATACCTACGGCGATACCTGAAGCACCGTTCACCAGCAGGTTCGGGATACGGGTCGGCATGACGGTAGGTTCCTGCAACGTATCGTCGAAGTTGTTGGTAAAGTCTACAGTTTCCTTGTAAAGGTCCTGCATCATCTCCTCACCAATCTTCTTCAGACGAGCCTCCGTATATCGCATAGCGGCGGCACTATCTCCGTCGATAGAACCGAAGTTACCCTGACCGTCGACCAGCGGATAACGCATCGCCCAGTCCTGTGCCATACGCACCAGGGCGCCATATACAGACGAGTCGCCGTGAGGGTGATACTTACCCAATACTTCACCTACGATTCTGGCTGCTTTTTTATACGGTTTGTCGGATGTATTTCCCAGTTCCATCATTCCGTAAAGAATACGGCGGTGAACCGGCTTGAATCCGTCTCTTACATCAGGGAGGGCGCGTGCCACGATTACTGACATGGAGTAATCAATGTACGACGACTTCATTTCCTCTTCGATGTTGATTTTTATAATTCTGTCTTGTTCTTGCATTTAATACATTATTAATTATACTTCCTTTCAAGGCTTGTAAAAAACCATGCTAAAGTACGACTTTTAGCGGATATACAAAAACTTTTCCACCAAAAAATACGTATAAGCCTGCATTTGGAGACACTTGTAGGAAATGTGGCACGCATTTTGTTAAATAGAAAGAAAGACTTGATGAAGAGTCTTTATAATAATGTATATTTGCAAGCCTATTTTGAATATAAACAATTGGAGAAGATATGAATTTGATGAGCAACGAATTTACACAACAAGTGTCCGACATCGTCGTTTACGGGAAAGAGGAGGCCAACCGCCTTCAGAACGACCATATCGAACCGGAACATCTGCTATTGGGCATCTTGCGCGATGGAGAGTGTAAAGCCGCCGAAATATTGAAATCGTTCTACCTCGACCTGAAAGGTATCAAGAACGAACTAGAAACACAATTACGGGAGAAGTCCATTCTAGAGAACTACTCACAGGACATCTCATTCAGCGAGGAAGCATCAAAAATTTTGACATTAAGCAAACTAGAGGCACGATTGATGAATGACGAGAAAGTGGACACCCCGCATATTTTATTGGCCATTATGAGAGACAACCAGAATAACGCATATAAGATATTGGAAAAGAACGACGTAACTTACGAAAAGATAATAGACCGTCTAAAGCAGGAGGAAACTCCTTTTGACGGACTGGATTTCAATGATGACGAAGAAGAGGAAGGCATCGGACGTCGCGGAAACGCGGACAAGAACAACGATGGCTTCGGTTCTTCCGCCAACCGCCAGGCCACGCAGACCGAACAGAAACAAGCGGACGGTGGCACGCCCTACCTCGACAATTACGGTATCGACCTGACCAAGGCAGCCGAAGGTGGGAAACTTGACCCCGTGGTAGGCCGTGAGAAGGAAATTGAACGTATCGCACAGATTCTGAGCCGGCGCAAAAAGAACAACCCGATTCTGATTGGTGAGCCGGGTGTGGGAAAATCGGCCATTGCCGAAGGACTGGCGCTCCGTATCGTGGAGAAGCGGGTTTCGCGTGCCCTGTTCGGCAAGCGCATCGTTTCGCTCGACATGACGGCGGTAGTGGCCGGAACCAAGTATCGCGGACAATTTGAAGAACGCATTCGTGCCATTCTGACAGAAGTGAAGAAACATCCTGACGTCATTCTGTTCATCGATGAGATACATACCATCGTGGGAGCCGGCTCGGCGGCTGGTTCCATGGACGCGGCCAACATGCTGAAACCGGCACTGGCACGTGGAGAAATCCAATGCATCGGGGCCACCACCCTCGACGAGTATCGCAAGAACATCGAAAAAGACGGGGCATTGGAACGCCGCTTCCAGAAAGTGCTGGTAGGACCGACCTCACCGGAAGAGACCTTGCAGATTCTCCGGAACATCAAGGATAAATACGAGGAAGCTTACCATTAATACAGAAAATACGATAATCGCAAGGATAAATAATACAGATACTACTTTCTTCATGATATTCAAGATTAGATTTCTATTGCTTTGTTATACGGCCCAAAGATAGTATAAAATCCAGTACAGCTTGCCCAAAACCTTCGTATCCTTTAGTCCTTTCCATCCCTATCTTTAGACTTTTCCTCTAGAGACATCCATCATCTATCAACTGTTGGACGATCATGCAACGGCTGGTAGAAGATCGTGCAACAGTTGGTAGATGATCATGCAACGGCTGTTGAAAGATGAATTCTTCTTGAAGAAACCGCTAAGCTCGCCTATAAAAACGAGTAAGCGATCTAGAAAAATCGGACAAAAGATCTATAACCATTTAAACACAGCACAGATGTCAGCAAATTACAAGTTAGTCAGAAATCCCAACCCGAATCCAGAGGAATCCGGGAAGTCATTACCCCTACATCCTCGTTTGGTCTCTTGCGGGACGATACATACGGATGAGTTCATCAGCAGAGCGAAGTCCCGGTCTTCTTTCTCTCCCGCGGATATGAAAGGGATCTTGCAGCTTTTCCAAGACATGATGGTGGACTTCCTCATGTTCGGTTATAACGTGGAGCTAGAGGGGATCGGTACTTTCAGCGTCTCACTGAAAAGCCGGCCCGTGATGGAAAAGAATGAGATCCGGGCGGAATCCATCCATTTCAAGGACGTGAAGTTCAGATCGTCCAA
>OGZZ01002288.1_pt1 | contig 12521 bp, 10 predicted proteins | sample 1577021 | NCBI WGS metagenome assembly OGZZ01 (sample SAMEA3541526, study PRJEB24748) | human gut metagenome | biome: human gut; feature: human-associated habitat; material: faeces | place: China | collected 2012
CACCTTTGCAGCATCCAGTATTATCTGCGCTTTTGGCTTAGCATCTGCCGCACCTTGCTCGCCGTATCGGCACTTAGAATTATGCGGTATTGCCTATAATAAATTATTCCACGTAACTTTCCTATCAGGCGCACCCCCGATGCCACATCCGGGTCTGCGCCTGATTTTTTGCCCATTTTGCTCCTTTCCCCGCTGTTTTTTAACGCATTCTCCCTGAATTGTTAATTTTTTATTGACAGCCCCACTATTCCGTGCTATACTGCCCCCAGCGCAATAAACATACTTACCAAGTATGTTTATTGTATTTACTTTCTCCTGCAATGTCTCATATAGGAATTGTTTTCTTGTGTTTTTGAACATTCTGTGAATCGTTTTCCTGTTGCATTGTACAAATTTGCATGTTTTTTTTTACTATTTTGGTTTAAACTATTGACTTTATCCAATTTCAAAACTATCATCATAGTATAAAACGTATGATGTATACAATCTATATTTGTGATTCGAAACATAGAGCACCCACAACCAAGGAGGCATTTGTATGAAAACCATCTCGATTCCTTACTATACTTCCACCTTGGACCTGCATGTTGACGAAGCCAACCTGAAAGCTGTTGTCACCGCAAAAATGCACGAATACAAGGCCGGCAAAACGGAAGTAGAACTGGTTCATGAGGCATTGGAGCATCCCATTGCCTCCCCGCGCCTGCGTGACCTGGCCAAGGGTAAACAGAAAGTTGTGCTGGTCACCAGTGACCACACCCGCGCCGTCCCCAGCAAGATCACCCTGCCCATCCTGCTGGATGAGATCCGCCAGGGCAACCCGGACGCCGATATCACCATCCTGATTGCCACCGGCTTGCACCGCCCCACCACCGAGGAAGAGCAGCGCCGCATGTTTGGCGATGCCATCGTGGATCATGAGAAAATCGCCATCAACAACGCATTTGACCCGGATCAGTTCATCCACATGGGCGTGCTGCCCTCCGGTGCGGACTTCAACGTCAACAAGCTGGCCGCTGAATGTGACCTGCTGGTGACTGAGGGCTTTATTGAGCCACACTTCTTCGCCGGCTTCTCCGGCGGCCGCAAGAGCATCCTGCCTGGCATCTGCTCCCAGGAGACTGTCAACGAAAACCACAGCTACAAGGCCATTTCCAGCCCGTATGCCAACACCGGCGTGCTGGAACACAACCCCATCCATGAGGATATGCTGGCCGCTGCCAAGATGGTCAATGTCCAGTTCATCTTCAATGTAGCGCTGGACGGCCAGAAAAAGATCATCGCCGCCTGGGCAGGCGACCTGGAAAAGGCCCATGCCGAAGGCGTTGCCTTTATCCGCAAATGGAGCCAGTGCCCCAGCATTACCGGCGATATCGTGGTCACCAGCAACGGCGGCTACCCGCTGGACCAGAACCTGTACCAGAGCCCCAAGGCCGTTGCCACGGCGGAAGCCTGTGCAGGTGAGGATGGCGTCATCATCATGTGCTGCAGCTGTGCCGACGGCATGGGCGGCACCCACTTTGAAAAGCTCATCACGATGGGCACCGTGGACGAGATCGACGGTTATCTTTCCAAGATCCCGCCCAAGGAGACCATTCCCGAACAGTGGTGCCCGCAGATTTATGCCCGCATCCTGAAAAAGCACCCCGTCATCCTCGTCACCACCTACCTCAAGCCGGAGGAAGTGCGTAAGGCCAACATGATCCCCGCTTCCACTCCGGATGAAGCCTTGGAGATTGCCTACCAGATGAAGGGCCGCGATGCAAGCGTTGTTGTCATCCCCGATGGCGTCAGCGTGCTTGCTGTTAAGGAATAACCGGCAAAACCGGAACCAATAGAAAAAACGCAAAAGGAGAGTGAGCGTAATGGAAATAAAGCTGGCGCTGAAAGTCAACGATAAAGATAACGTCGCCACCATTTTTGCCAATGGCATTACCGATGGTACCGAAGTTGAGATCCGCGACAAAAAAGGCAACGCTGAAACCGTTACCGTGATTGGCGATGTTCCCTATGGCCACAAAATTGCTGTGCGGGACATCAAAAAGGGCGAACTGATCAACAAATACGGCGAAGAGATCGGCATTGCCACCAAGGACATCAAAAAAGGCGAGTACGTGCATGTCCACAACCTGGACAGCATGCGCGGCCGCGGTGACTGGGCCAAGGAAGGCAAGTAAGGAGGGTAAACTGCTATGGAATTTATGGGTTATGTGCGCCCGGACGGCAAAGTTGGCGCGCGCAACTATGTTGCCGTCATCCCCAGCGTTACCTGTGCCAACGACGTTGCCAACGCCATCTGCCACCAGGTACAGGGTACCATTACATATCTGCACCATCAGGGCTGCTGCCAGATGCCCCCTGATCTGGAGCGCGTGACCGATACGCTGATCAGCCTGGGCATGAGCCCCAACGTTGGCGCTATCCTGATCGTAAGCCTTGGCTGTGAAGGCACCGACCACGAGCGCATGTACAAAGAGCTGAGCGCTACCGGCAAGCATGTGGAGATCATCCACATTCAGGAGCTGGGCGGCGTCAGCAAAGCGATCCAGCTGGGCACCGATATTGCCCGCAAGCTTGTCATTGAAATTTCCGGCCTGCAGCGCCAGCCGGTGGATGTTTCCAAGATCGTTATGGCCATCAAGTGCGGTGCTTCCGATACCACCAGCGGCATGGCTTCCAACTGTGTTATCGGCTATGTAGCCGACAAGCTGGTCGATCTGGGCGCTACCGTTATCTTTGGCGAAACGACCGAGTTCCTGGGCGGTGAGCACCTGCTGGCCCGCCGTGCCGTAAACAAAGAAGTGGCCGATAAGATCTATGAGATCGTAACCAACATGGAAAACCGCGCTAAGAGCATTGGCTGCGATATGCGCAAGGGCCAGCCCACACCGGGCAACATCGCCGGCGGTCTTTCCAGCATTGAGGAAAAGAGCCTTGGCGCCATCGTCAAGAGCGGCACCCGCCCCATCCAGGGCGTGCTGGAATACCCGCAGCATGTTACCGACCAGAAAGGCCTGTGGATCAAGGATACGCCGGGCCGTGAGCCTGAGATTTTGACCGGCATGGCTGCCACGGGCGCCCAGTTCATGATGTTCTCTACCGGCCGCGGTGCCCCGCAGGGCTTCCCCAGCATGCCGGTCATCAAGATCTGCGGCAACCCCAATACCTACCAGCGCATGGAAAATGATATGGACCTGAACGCCGGTCTGATCATTACCGGCGATAAGACCATTGAGCAGGTTGGCGAGGAAGCCTTTGCCAAGCTGCTGCGCGTACTGAGCGGCGAAATGACCAAGAACGAAGCCATCCAGTATTTCAGCGCCATTGATATCCATTGCCTCGGCCCTGTGATCTGATTCTTCTTTTGTAACTCTTCTACACATTCCGTTCCTTCCGGAGAGTCTGTTGAAGGTGCACCCGATGCACCCATGAAAAAAGTAAACGTTAAAAACAAGGAGATGTTTTTATGAATCCAGTCATAGCCATGTTGATCGGCGTTGTCGTCATGATGGTTCTGGTTATCTGCACTAGAATGCACGCGTTCCCATCCCTGATTATTTCTGCTATCCTGATCGCTGTTCTTTCCGGCAACTACCTGCTGGTTGGCACCGGCAATGAAGGCGGCAACCTGTTAAGCGTTGCCATCAGCACCGTGACCGGCGGCTTTGGCGGTACCATGACAAGCATTGGTATCGTCATCGGCTTCGGCTGCATCATGGGTATCTTTTTGGAAAAAAGCGGCGCTGCCAAGCGTATGGCTATCACCATTCTGAAGCTTGTCGGCGTTAAGCGCGCAGACGTTGTTCTGGGCCTGACCGGCTTTGTTGTTTCCATCCCGGTCTTCTGTGACTCTGGCTTCGTCATCCTGTCCTCCCTGGCAAAAGAGTTCTCCCGTCTGACCAAGAAATCCATGGTCGGTCTGGGTGGCATCCTGGGCATGGGCCTGTATATCACCCACTTCATGGTTCCCCCCACCCCCGGCCCTCTGGCTGTTGTCAGCACCTTCCAGAACGAAGGCATCAACATTGACCTTGGCATGTTCATCATCGCCGGTCTGCTGTTCTCCATCCCCCTGTTCATCTTCTCCGTGTTCCTGTTCCGCTGGTTCGGCAACAAGTACCCGCAGTTCATCGTTCCTTACGAGATCGACCGCAGCAAGTACACCGAAGCTCAGCTGAAGGTTCTGGATAAGATCGACGCCAAGATCAAGGCCGGCAAAGAGCTGGAAAACGAAGACTTCACCGAGCTGCTCAGCACCGAAAAGCTGCCCAGCGCCGGCCTGTCCTTCACCATCCTGCTGCTCCCCGTCTTCCTGATCCTTGCTAACACCCTCGTCAGCCAGACCGCTTTCAAGGCCACCATCGTTGGCGAAATCATCACCTTCCTCGGCAACCCCGTTATCGCTCTGTTCATCTCCCTGTGCCTGGGCGCATTCCTGCTGGCCAAGGACCTGGATAACAAGACTGTTGTTGGCATGATGAACGACGCTCTGCGCGATGCAGGCCCCATCGTTATGATCACCGCCGGCGGCGGCGCCCTGGGCGCAGTCGTTAAGGCTACCGGCGCTGCCGGCATGATGGCCAACGGCATCGTGGCAATCGGCATCCCCGGCATCCTGGTTCCCCTGCTCATCGGCACCATCATGCGCTTCCCGCAGGGCTCCGGCACCACCGCTATGATCACCGGTTCTGCCATCATCGCCCCCATGCTGGCTACCCTGGGCATCAACCCCTACCTGGCTGGCCTGGCAGTCTGCCTGACCTCCATGTGCCCGTCCTTCCTGAACGATAGCTACTTCCACGTGGTTACCAGCTTCAGCGGCATGGATATCAAGACCAGCTTGAAGACCTGGACCATCGGTTCCATCCTGGTTCCCGTTTTCGGTTCCGTCATCATCTGCATCCTGAGCCTCTTCATCCACTAATTCAGCTTTTTGCGGCATGCAGCGTTCCCTGGCTGCTCTGCCGCATGGAATGTGTAGTTACAAGCAAGCAAACAGGCCCGAACCCCGGCACCGCAATGGTGCAGGCAGGTTCGGGCCTGTTTGTTTTGATTTTACACAGATTTTGCCGTATGCCGTATATGATATGAAATATCTCACAAGCCGTCTCCGCCGGATATTTTGTCTCTTTGGCAGTACAGGAAGCATCATAAAAGCACCGTAAGCTGCCTTATCGGCATCAGCTCACGGTGCTCTGCTGTATCTTCGTGTTATCTTGTTGTTTCCTGTTCCAGCGGGAACTTCTGTTTGTCATGCACGCTGATTTCTTTTCCCAGCTGTACTTCAATCAGCTGCAGTTCGCTGTCTGCCAGAACGGTATGGCGGCAGCCGGCCTGCATCCGCACCACATCGCCCACATGCACGGGGCGCTCCGCGCCGTCCACCACGGTGCGGCCTGTGCCGGAAATCACCACCCACACCTCATCACGGTTCATGTGGCTGTGGTAATTCATGCTGTGGCCGGGGTTCAGCGTCACCTTGATGGTCAGGCTTTCGTCCTCCACATCCAGTACGCGGAAGCTGCCCCAGGATTTTTCGGCAAACATGATCTGCTGGTCGATCTTATCCACATAGGGCTTGATGTAGCTGGACTGCTCTTTATCCGATACCAGAATTCCCTCCGGACTGGCAGAGATCACCACATCATGCAAGCCCATGGCCAGCACCGGCACGTTCAGCTCGTTCACCACATGCACGTTGGTGCAGGTATCGTTCATCATGGCCTTGCCCACGCTGGGCTCGCCCATCGCTTCGGTCAGGGTGTTCCAGGTGCCAAGGTCCTTCCACTGGCCTGCAAACCGCATAACCTGGATCTTGGGTTCCTTTTCCACCACAGCATAGTCAAAGCTGATTTTGTTCAGCTCGGCATATTTATCAAACAGGTCCTTATAATCGGTAAAGTCGATCAGCTCATGGGCCTTATCCAGCACATAGCGCAGCTTGTAGGCAAACACGCCGCCGTTCCACAGCGCCCCCTGGGCGATGTAAGCCTTTGCCGTTTCGGCATCCGGCTTTTCCTTAAAGGTTGCAACATCGCTCACGGCGCTGCTGTTTTTGGGGATAATATAGCCGTATTTTTCGCTGGGGTAGGTCGGCTCAATGCCCATCAGCACCAGGTTGGCTTCGCTTTTGGCAGCCTGCTCACTCAAGGCTTTCAGTGCCTCAAAGTAGTCATCCTCCACATAGGGGTCCACCGGGCAGACCACCACCGGCTCCTCCGGGTCCACGCCCTGCACATCGGCCAGATAGGCCGTTGCCAGCGCAATGGCGGGGAAGGTATCACGGCGGCACGGTTCCACCGAAATGCCTACTTCCTCCCCCAGCTGGTTGTGGATGGCGGAAACCTGGGTCTTGCTGGTGGCAATGGTCACAGTCGCCCCTTTGTCTACCTGTTTGATCTGGCGGTACACCCGCTGCACCATGGATTCATAGCTTCCGTCCGGGCACTTGAAAATTTTAATGAACTGCTTGGAACGGATATCGTTGGATAGCGGCCACAGGCGCTTGCCGGACCCGCCGGAAAGCAGCACAATATTCATCATGGTTTCGCCTTTCTCAGCGCTCAGCACGCATGGGGTTATTCAAAAAGTCCTCATAGGCAAGGCGCAGGCCGTCCTCCAGCTCTGTCTTGTAGGTCCAGCCCAGGCCCGTTGCCTTGGAAACATCCAGCAGCTTGCGCGGTGTTCCGTTGGGTTTGGTGGGATCCCACTTAATCTCACCGGTATAGCCCACAACCTTGGCTACCAGCTCGGTCAGTTCCTTGATGGTCAGCTCCTTGCCGGTGCCTGCGTTCACCGTTTCGTTGCCGGAGTAGTTGTTCATCAAAAATACGCAGAGGTTTGCCAGATCGTCCACATACAAAAACTCGCGCAGCGGGCTGCCATCGCCCCAGCAGGTCACGCTGGTCACCCCGTTGACCTTTGCTTCATGGAAGCGGCGGATCAGCGCGGGCACCACATGGCTGTGGGTGGGATGGTAGTTATCGTTGGGGCCGTACAGGTTGGTGGGCATCACGCTGATGTAGTCGGTGCCATACTGGCGGTTCAGGAACTCGCAGTATTTCAGGCCGCTGATTTTAGCCAGAGCATAAGCTTCGTTGGTTTTTTCCAGCTCGCTGGTCAGCAGGCATTTTTCCTTCATGGGCTGCGGTGCCATGCGCGGGTAAATGCAGGAGGAGCCCAAAAATTCCAGCTTTTTGCAGCCGTTTTTCCATGCGGAATGAATCACGTTCATTTCCAGCGTCATGTTGTCATACATAAAGTCCGCCAAAGCGTTCTGGTTGGCAACAATGCCGCCCACTTTGGCTGCGGCCAAAAAGACATATTCCGGCTTTTCGGCGGCAAAAAATTCTTCCACGGCATCCTGGCGGCACAGGTCCAGCTCTTTATGGGTCCGGGTAATGATATTGGTATATCCCTGGCGTTCCAGTTCCCGCACAATGGCGGAACCCACCATACCGCGGTGGCCTGCCACATAGATCTTAGCGTTCTTTTCCATCATAACAAATGGCCTTCTTTCTTATTTTACAACGCCTTTTTCCAGGTATTCTTCCAGGTTGCAGCGGATGTTTTCCTCTGCGCGCTCTACAGCTACTTTTTCCATGTCATGCTCCACCATGATCTTGACCAGTTCCTCAAAGCTGGTCTTGGTGGGGTTCCAACCCAGTTCCTGGCGTGCCTTGGTGGGGTCACCCCACAGGTTGACCACATCGGTGGGGCGGTAGAAATCCGGGCTTACCTCAATCAGCACCTTGCCGGTCGCCTTATCAACGCCCTTTTCATTCATGCCCTCGCCAACAAATTCCAGCTCAATACCGACATAGTGGAACGCCAGCTGGCAGAATTCCCGCACGGAATGCTGCACGCCGGTGGCGATGACAAAATCATCCGGCTTATCGTTCTGCAAAATCAGCCACATGCACTCCACATAGTCCTTGGCATAGCCCCAGTCGCGCAGACTGGACAGGTTGCCCAGGTAGAGCTTGTCCTGCTTGCCCTGCCTGATGCGGGCGGCGGCCAGCGTGATCTTGCGGGTCACAAAAGTTTCGCCGCGGCGCTCGGATTCATGGTTGAACAGAATGCCGGAGCAGCAGAACATGTTATATGCTTCACGGTACTCCTTGGTGATCCAGAAACCGTACTGTTTGGCCACCGCATAGGGGCTGTACGGATGGAACGGCGTTTTTTCGTTCTGGGGCACTTCCTCCACCTTGCCGTACAGCTCCGAGGTCGAAGCCTGGTACACCCGGCAGGTATCCGCCAGCCCACACAGGCGCACGGCTTCCAGCACGCGCAGCACGCCGGTAGCGTCCACATCGGCCGTGAACTCCGGAACATCAAAGCTGACCTGCACATGGCTCTGGGCCGCCAGGTTATAAATTTCGTCCGGGCGCACCGAGCCGATCACAGCAACCAGGCTCATCGAATCGCCCATATCGCCGTAATGCAGGTGGAAATGCGGGTTACCCTCCAGATGGGCAATGCGTTCACGGTAGTCAACGGAAGAACGACGGATGATGCCATGTACATCATAGCCCTTCTCGATCAAAAACTCTGAAAGGTAAGAGCCATCCTGGCCGGTAACACCGGTGATCAATGCCTTTTTCATAAAAAATGCAGCCTCAACTTTCCTTTTCTATCATCATGCGCCGCCGGTCTGCCGCAGCATGGGCGGAAATGTAAATTCAGCTTTCAGGGGGCTTTGCGCAGCCTTGCCCTGTATTATATTAGTATACCCTGTTTTGCGTTTCTGCGCAAGTATACGCTGTATCCAACCTGTCGCCTGCTCTTGATTGACCTGCCCCGCACCGCAGATTATAATTATAAGGGTAGTATTTCATCATCCGGGCCGCTGCCCGTTCAAGAAAGCTGGAATCACATGCAGGATCTCAAACACGTTTTTTCTTACTTAAAGCCCTACCGGCGGGATTTATTCCTTGCCGTCGGGCTGGTTTTTGTGGAATGTATTTTTGAAATGGTCATTCCGATGCTGATGTCTGACCTGGTGGACCAGGGCGTGCCCAGCCATGATATGCAGGTCATTATGCTGCAGGGCAGCAAGATGATCATCTGCGCTGTGCTGGCCCTGATCACCGGCCTGCTGTACGCCAGGTTCGCTGCCCGCGCCGCCAACGGCTTTGCCGCTGCTCTGCGCGAAGCTGAGTACCGCAAGCTACAGCAGTTCGACTTTGCCAACCTGGACCATTTTTCCACCCCGTCCCTCGTTACCCGCATGACCACCGATGTCACGGTCATGCTCAACGCCGTGGCCACCGGCCTGCGGCCTTTGGTGCGCAGCCCGGTCATGCTGTTCATGGGGCTGGGCATGGCGTTCTTGCTCAATGCCAAGCTGACCATCGTTTTCCTTATTACAACGCCCATCCTGGCCGCTATTCTGGCCTGGATCGTAACCAAGGTCGGCCCGCTGTATGACCGCCAGCAGACTGCTGTGGACCATCTGAACGGCCGCGTACAGGAAGCCTTAACCGCCATCCGCGCCATCAAAGCGTTTGTGCGCGGCGATTACGAGAATGAGCAGTTTGAAACCGTCAATGACGAGCTGGCCGCCGCCAGCACCAACACCTTCCGGTATGCCGTGCTCAACCTGCCCGCGTTCCAGGCCGTTATGTACACGGCCATTGTCTGCATCATGTGGTACGGCGGCAATTTTATTCTGACCGACCGGATGACGGTCGGCGAGCTGACCGCTTTTTTGAGCTATGTTCTGCAGGTGCTCAACTCGGTCATGATGTTCTCCGGCGTGTTTTTGCAGCTTACCCGCTCCCTGACCAGCGCCCGGCGCATCCGTGCCGTGCTGGAGGAGCAGCCCGCGCTGGCCACCCCGGCTGACCCCGTTGCCGCCGTTGCCGACGGCAGCATTGATTTTGCGGACGTCAGCTTCAAATACAGCGCCGCTGCGGCCAGGGATGCCCTTTCCCACGTTACGCTGCACATTCCCGCCGGGGCAACGGTGGGCATTATCGGCGGCACCGGCGCAGCAAAAACAACGCTGGTACAGCTGATTCCCCGCCTGTACGATGCCACCTCCGGCACCGTCAAGGTCGGCGGGCAGGATGTGCGCCGGTATTACCTTGCTGCCCTGCGGGATGCTGTGGGCATTGTGCTGCAGAAGAACCTGCTGTTCTCCGGCACCATCCGTGACAACCTGCGCTGGGGTGATCCCAACGCCGATGACGAAACCCTGTGGGCCGCCTGCCGCGCCGCCTGCGCTGATGAATTTTTGGAGCGGATGCCGGACGGCCTGGATACCGACATGGGCCAGGGCGGCGTGAATGTTTCCGGCGGGCAGAAGCAGCGGCTCTGCATTGCCCGCACCCTGCTCAAGCACCCCAAAGTGCTGATTTTTGACGATTCCACCAGCGCCGTGGATACCGCCACCGAGGGCAAGATCCGCCATGCGCTGGCCGCCCTGACCGATGTAACCAAGCTCATCATTGCCCAGCGCATCACCTCGGTGATGGATGCCGACATGATCATAATTCTGGATGACGGCAAAGTTCACGCCGTGGGCACCCACAAGGAGCTGCTGGCGAATGACACCATCTACCAGGAAATTTATGCATCCCAGATGAAAGGAGATGACGCGGATGGCAAAGGCATTCAGCGGTAAAAAGCCGCAGCATTTTGGCAACACCATCCGGGTATTTTTGAACTACCTGGGCCGCCACAAGTTCATGCTGGGGCTGGTTGGAGTGCTTACCGCTGTCAGCGCACTCGCCAACCTGCTGGGTACCTACATGATCAAGCCGGTGGTCAACGGTATTCTGGAAACCGGCAGCATTCCCGGCCTTGTCCGCGGTGTTGCCCTGACCGCCGCCATCTACGCGGTGGGCGCGCTTTCTACCCTGGGCTACACCCAGACCATGGTGCGCGCCGCGCAAAAGGTCTTGCATGATATCCGCCGGGACCTGTTTGCCCACCTGCAAACGCTGCCCCTCTCCTTTTTTGACTCCCGCCGCAACGGCGAACTGATGAGCCTGTTCACCAACGATGTGGACACCATCTCGGACGCGCTGAACAACAGCTTTGCTCTGCTGATCCAGAGCTTTATCCAGGTGGTGGGCACGCTGGTTCTGCTGTTTGTGCTCAACTGGCGGCTTTCGCTGCTGGTCGTGGTGGGGTACGCCGTCATGTTCTGGTACATCCGGTTCAGCACCAACCGCAGCCGTTTCTTCTACGCCCGCCAGCAGCAGGCTCTTGGCGATCTGGAAGGCTATGTGGAGGAGATGGCCGCCGGGCAAAAGGTGGTCAAGGTGTTCAACCATGAGCAGACCAACCTGGAAGGTTTTCAGGCATTGAACGCCCGCCTGCAAAGCGCCGGAACCAGCGCCCAGGGGTATTCCGCCACCATGATCCCCGCTGTTGTTTCCATCTCCTACATCAACTATGCGGTCATTGCCGTGCTGGGCGGGCTGATGGTTATGAACGGCCAGTCCAGCCTGGGCAGCCTGGCCAGCTATCTGGTGTTTGTGCGCCAGTCTGCTTTGCCCATCAACCAATTCACCCAGCAGGGCAACTTTCTGCTGGCCGCCCTTGCCGGTGCCGAGCGCATTTTCAATGTGCTTGACGAACAGCCGGAAACCGATGAGGGTACCGTCGAGATCGTTCGTGTGGAAAAGTCTGCGGACGGCACCCTTGTGCCCAGCGCCGGCGGCCGCCGCACCGGCCTGTGGGCCTGGCGCGACAGTGCCGACCCCGCCGCCCCTCTCGTTCCCCTGCGCGGAGATGTACGGTTCCGGGATGTCAGCTTTGGTTACATTCCGGGCCATACCACCCTGCATGATGTTACGCTGTACGCCAAACCGGGGCAGAAGATCGCCTTTGTCGGTTCCACCGGCGCGGGCAAAACCACGATTACCAACCTCATCAACCGCTTTTATGATATCACCTTCGGCACCATCACCTATGACGGCATTGATGTGCGCAAGATCCGCAAAAGTGATCTGCGCCGCAGCCTTGGCGTGGTGCTGCAGGACACCCATCTGTTCACCGGCACAGTGGCGGATAACATCCGCTTTGGCAAACTGGATGCAACCGACGAAGAGATCATCGCCGCCGCAAAAATTGCCAACGCGCACTCCTTTATCGAGCGCCTGCCCCAGGGGTACAACACCATGGTATCGTGCGATGGTGCCAACCTGAGCCAGGGCCAGCGCCAGCTGCTGGCCATTGCCCGCGCTGCTGTGGCCGACCCGCCGGTGCTGATTTTGGATGAAGCGACCTCCAGCATCGATACCCGCACCGAAGCTCTGATTGAAAAAGGTATGGACCGCCTGATGGAGGGCCGTACCGTCTTTGTTATCGCCCACCGGCTTTCCACCGTACGCAATTCCAACGCCATTATTGTGCTGGAACACGGCGGCATTGTGGAGCGCGGCAGCCATGATGAACTGCTGGCCCAAAAGGGCGAATACTACCAGCTGTACAACGGCATGTTTGAACTTGCATAAAGGCAACACCGCACAATTCCCGCCTTGCGGCTTAAGCACCGCTCCGGCAGC
>OGZZ01002289.1_pt1 | contig 12520 bp, 14 predicted proteins | sample 1577021 | NCBI WGS metagenome assembly OGZZ01 (sample SAMEA3541526, study PRJEB24748) | human gut metagenome | biome: human gut; feature: human-associated habitat; material: faeces | place: China | collected 2012
GATGTACCCAGCAGTAGGCAGAGTCCTTATCCGCTTCTCGCGTGCAGCCGTCCTTGATGCAGGTGTATTTATGCTTTGTGCCGGAGCCGCTGCCGGACGGTCTTGAGCCGCTGCCGGAGACGCTGGAATTGCTCTTCGTGGGTTTATGTACCCAGCAATAGGCAGAGCCCTTAGCCGCTTCTCTGGTGCAGCCGCTCTTGATACAGGTATACTTGGCAGCGAATGCGCCGATACACAAAATGCAGGCAGTCAGCGTAACGAGCATTGCGCAAAGAATGCTTTTCCAAATAGTCTTTTTCATGGTAAAGTCCTTTCTGTCATGTACGATATTTTACCGGTGACGTTTTCCGTCAGAAATCATCACCGCCGAAATCATCCGAACCAAAGTCATCAGAATCAAGATCGTCCGAATCGAGGTTGTCCTCATCGTTATCGAACTCATCCATCAGCGCTTTACGGCTTTCCTCTTCTTTCCGGATGCGATCCATCGCCAGAGAATAGTGAACATATCCGTCAACGCCCTTACCATAGACCCCGAAATCCATATCCTTCAGCATAGTAGTTACCTCCGCTTTGTATTGGGGAAGGGAACCGCTCCCTTCGATACTTCTATTATAAATCATGGCCTGTCCTATAATTCGGACTTTGAACGCTTCACATGAAATTATACAATTCTCTGCTTTGATACAAACAAGCGCTCTCTGCAAATTCGCCTCATCTTGAGGATTTGCAGAGAGCGCCTGTTAAATTTACTGTTTCATCACCCAATAATTTTCCTCTTTGGGTCTTCAAGTATTATGAATAAGGGATACAAAGGCAAACTGGAATTTGTAATTACATTCCATACATATTGGCATTCTTTACAATCACTCTATCTCCTTTTTCTAATTGTTCCTTAGAAACTCCTCTTAACCCAAGTCCAACATGTTCTGTTTTATATCCACAACCATTTGATTTTCGTTCTTTTGTATGTATATCGATGTTAGTAATTATAGTCTCTAATACACCTCCATTTGTTTTATAAACACACGCATTTTCTCCTTCTCTACACATTCCTGTTGATATGTTTCCTGTGACAACTGTTCCAACCCCCATAATTGTAAATACATCATCAATAATCAATTCAAAGTCTTCTTTTAAACATAATGGAACATCTAATCTGTTCATATACTCTTTTTCTCGCTCTTTTTTGCTTTTACCAAATAATCCCATAGTGTTTCTCCTTTATAACTTCTAATTTGTTGCTCAAATCATATCACATTTTCAAACATATCTCAATTCCAATTGTCTCTGCCCCCATCTATTGCATTGCCTTTCGGCTTGCTTCTGTCCCTGCCGGGAGTTTATCGGCACGCTGACAACGCAAGTGTCAACATGGGGTTTGAAACTTTTTTCGGGTAGTTATTTCTGTTTTCCAAAATACTATTGAAAAGTTTTTTGAATGTTCTTGTTGACACCTGTTAAAAAGTAGCTGAAACACCGGTAAATACAAAGGATTTTGGTGTCAACAAAAATGTCAACAAGCAGTAAATTTCCGGGTAATCAGTAGCCTTTCGGCATCAAAATCAGCCTTTCTCTCTGTCGGGCAGATCAAATGGCAGCTCCAACTGTTCTGCTTTCGTCAGCTTTGTAAATCCATCTTTATCCGGTTCGTTGCCACCCTCTTCTTCTGCTCCTTCCCTGATCCAGCTTCTCTGTCTGCCATATCCTTCCTTTGAAAATCTGTGGACTCCGGCTCTCTTCCAGCCAGTGATCTGCGTATCCATAATGGAACAGATCTCATTTGTCTCGAATTTTTTCGGCTCCCGGTCAAAATGGTCAAAGGCTTCTTTCCAGATCTGGACGGAACATACATGACTACCTTTATAAGCGTCCAGCCAGCCTTGTATCATTCCTGCCATCGTATCTTCCTGTGTGAACTGTTTTCGGTATTCACTGATCTCCTGCTCCATTTCCTTTGAGAACTTCAACAGGCTGCTCTTATTCTCCGTTGACCAGTAGATTTCCATTACTTCTGCCCACAACTGGTCAAAATAGGATCTGGCTTCTTTTTCATCATCGAGGATATGCTTCTCTGCCTTACTGCTGTCTATAGCAATCGGCAGGAACCGTCTTGCCCCGGTACGGTCAAAAGGAATGAACTGCCTTGTGTTCGTTGAACCTGCAAAGATACACTGACGCTTCCGGTCTTCCTCATATTTATCATAAGGGTTCCGGTAAGTGTCTTTCTGTCTGGTCAGGAATGACTTGATTTCCTCATTGCTCTTTGCACTGATTGCAGCAATCATCTCCGACATTTCCATAATCCAGTGTCCCCGGAGATGCTCGTATATCTTACTGTCATTCAACTGCTTCAGATCATCAGAAAACCAGTCATCGTTCAATGCAAGAAAACGGAAAAATGTGGATTTTCCGGCTCCCTGCTGACCTACCAGACAAAGCATTTCATCTGCTTTACAACCGGGGCGGTAGATTCTGCTTAATGCTTCCATCAGGAAGTGCTTCACAACCTCATAGACAAAATCCGAAGCATCTGCCCCCATATACCGTTGCAGAACATAACGGATTCTCTCCTGCCCGTCCCACTCCAGTTGTTCCAGATACTCACAGATCGGGTGGTATGCCCGGCTGTTGGCTTCTATGCGAAGTGCCTTATCCATACATTTTTCACTTGTGAGTTTGTAATAGCGTTCAAAGAAATAGTAGAAATAAGTCCTGCCATCATCATCCAGCTTGCAGACTTCCTCATTCCACCAGAGTTTTTTTACAATATCAATCCTGCCTGTCAGCTTGTTGTATTTCATACTCTCACGCACAAGCGGATCATTTCTCAGCACAACCATATAATTTCCAACCGTTGCTTTCGCAGTTCCTTTCTGTGTATATTCCAGCATCTGTTTCACTTCATCGACTTTGCTTTTATCTACCATCCGGAACATTTCTTTCATGGCATCTTTCTGTTCTTTTGTGGCGATCTCCTTTATCTTCTCTTTCGCATTGCTCAATCCGCTCCACCTCCTTCCATTTTTCTTTTACAAGTGCTTCCTTATCTGCCCTGTCCCCAAAGAGCAGGATATCCAGATAATACTCAACAACTGACAACTCCCTGAGAGCAGTCATAAACTTTTCATGCCATTCTTCTGTCCGTGTTTTTGGTGCATACTGTTCTTTCCATTCCAGAAGCAGGCTCAGATAATCCAGATAGGCTCTCAGGCATCTCAGATGTTTTTTCTGCCAAAGTTCTTCTGGTGTCGGCTCTGGCTTTTTTGCTGAAACGCTTCTCCTGTTCTGCGGTGATCCCCTGTCCCTGCCGGAATAAGGAATCCCAAAATCATCTGCCAGCTTCATGGCTGCATCTTTCAATCCAATGTCAAACAGTTGTGCCGTAAAATCAATGGCATCTCCTGTACAGCCACACCCGAAACAATAATATCTCCGGTCAACTTTCATGCTGGGTGATTTGTCATTATGGAAAATGCAGCGGATCAGTCCGCTCCTGTTGGGCTTTAACCCATACCTCTCCGCAGCCTGCCGGACGGTCACATTCTGTTTTACTTCATCAAATAATCCCAATTCGTTTCCTCTCTTTCTTAAATCTGCTTCCCAAATCTGGGAAGCAAGTTTTCACAAAAAACAAAAAAGCACTTTGTCCTGTCCTTACGGAATCAACAAAATGCCCTTATAGTTCCAGATCACTGGAATGTGATCTTCCTTTATTCAGTTGTTTTCTCTCTGCCTCTTCTCTTTGAATCTTTGCTACGTTCAATGCAAGTTTTTCTCTGATTGACGGCTTCACTTCTTTTTTGATTTCTTCTACAACGGCTTTTTTCTTCTCTGGCTGTTTTAACTGACGGACAACCCTCACAACAGCTTTTTCCATCGCATATTCGATTTTTTTAATCAGACCGTCCAGCCTGTTTATCGCATATTCCTTTTCTTTTCGTGATGCCTTACGTTCCGGACTCTGAATCCATCTCTTAGAATCTTCCGCAAGACGAATGTCATCTTTTCTGGTAGCCCGCATTGTTTCCTCTGCGACTTTATCCACAGCCTTGTCATAGGCTTCACTGGATACTTCGTCAAGCAAGGTTTCCACATCTTCAATACGGAGGGTAAGCTGTTGCAGTTCCTCTCTCTGTTCTTCAATCAGCTCGCCCTGACTTAGAATCCGGTCAGAATTGGAAATGAAATTTTCTTTAAATTCTTTTTCCTGCTGTTCTATTTTTTCTTTCTGTGACTGGATAACCTTTTCATTTGCCCTGACATGGTTTGACTGCCTTGCAAGTTCCAGATGATTCGCATTGACCTTATCCCTCTGCTGATTGAGCATTTCCTGCTGAACCGCAATCTCTTCTTTCTGCTTCATTCGGATATAGTCCTGTTTCTCCAGATACTGCCTTCCTCCATAGGACGGTTCTTCGTCAATTTCCAGTCCATGACGTTTACAGATATCCAGGAACATTGTCCGGCAGGCAGAATCAAAAACAACCTTACGGTTATTTGTCTTTGATCTTTTCTTTTCCGGATTCGGAAGTTCAAAGCCAAGTTCTTCCAGTGCCGCTTCCTGTTTCGGTTCAATCTCCCCATACCGGTTCGTAGCATCGAATACATGACGCTCATGAATATGCGGAGTCGCTTCGTCCATGTGCAGTGACCAGTCAATGATATGCACATTAGAACCAAACCGCTCATCGAACTCTTTCTTGAATTCATCAAAAACCAAAACCAGCATTTCCACAGAAGCGTGTTCATCTATCGTCCCAAGCTGATAGATACTTTCTTCCGGACAGGTCTTTTTATTTTTCAGAACATCTTCCACCCCTTTACATCTGTCGGGGTGTCTTGCTTTCTCATGACGTTTATTCTGGTTAATCACATAATCGCTGTAATGATCCACATAGTATGCCATCTCAATCTGGTTAAAAGAAAAATTATCCTCTTTTCCCCGGTCTGCCATTGTGGTATATCCCTGATAGCAGTCCCAGTAAATATTCTGACGGACACGTTCATTGTCAATATGCTCACTGTGTTCCGGGTCAAATCTCCGGTCATTGTGAAGCGGATTGTAAACACCGTCTTTCCCAGATCTGCCGTTATGCCTTGTGCCTTTCAATTCACATCTCTCCTTTTTTCAAGTTGTTTCCCCGGAGGGGATTGCAGCGAAGCTTCCAAAAGTCTCTGTCCCCGTTACAGACAGTACCCAGTACCATATGGCGAAACGCCATATCACTGGGCAATGGCTGCCGCCCTTAACCTGCTAAGGGCTTTGCCCCTTAACCCCAGCAAGATGCTGCCGCTCTTTGCAATCTGGGCACAAAGGACTTCCAGCCCTCTGTACTCCCAGCAGACAAAACGTAACTCCTGCCGCTGTCCCTTCAGCAGGATCTCCGTTCCGTCTGTTTTTCAAAAATCCTCTGCATCGGATTTTGTGAAAATATAAAAATGGGTAAAACAAAGGGCACTAACTTTTTACGGTTAATGCCCTTTCCTTTACTCATTCACTTTTCAGATAATTCCTGTATGTATCATTCTGATAATTGCTTCAGAACCATTTTAACATTCTTCCTAAGTTTCATTCCGTCCCTCAGTCCCAACCGGTAGAAAAATTCTTCTGTCTCTGCTCCACTGTTAAATATCTGGTCGCAATATTTTGTAATGGCCTCTTCCTGTTTCTGTGGAAGTGTGGCAATCACTTTTTTATATTCTTCCTCAACTTCATCTGGTTCTGTCACAGACGGCTGGCTCAGTTTCCAGTCTGCATACTCTTTTCCCATATGCTCCGTTATGGTCAGGTTGATAAATTCTTCAATCTCTTTTGTAATCTTCATTTAAGAATCCTATTCCTTTCTCCAGTGGTCTACTTCATCAATCTGATTTTGATTGTTTCCAGCCACACCACTGCCCAGCCAGAAAGCACAGCAGGATATAAAGTATAAAACCTGCCACAAGCATCCTGACCGCTTCTGTGCCTGTCTCCTGTCCGAATCCATACCCTAAAACTGCTGTAATGCAGATGATCCCCGACAGGATATGAAATACCGTTGCCGACAGCCATGTGAAGAACATAACCACCAGTTGTATCATTGTCAGGCATATACGCACTGGCAGTAATACGATTTTCACAATAATTCTTACAACAACCATGACTGTCCACCCCTTTCACTGTTTCAGATAACTACGATAGCTGTCTATCACAGAATCTGTCACACCGCTTTTGTAAATCTTTCGGATATCAACGATTTTTTCATCTTTCAAAAGTTTCAGCCAGTCCAGTAAATCTTTTCTGCTGTTTGCAAAATTACAACATCTTCCGTCTGCATATTCAATCCAGTATCTCATAAGTCCCTCCTACACATACACCAGTTCATTTAAAATAATTTCATCTACCCGGCTTCTTGCATTGTTTGCCCGGCGAACCCATTCCATCTGATCTCTGCTTTTCAATTCTTCCGTAATGCCTTCCTGCTCCATAATCTGTTCCATGAGGAAATCCCTGCGTTCCAAACACTGCTCATTCAGATCTGCGAGATACGTCCAGAGCTTACCACTCAATGTCAGATAGGAATACAAGCCACTCTTGTAATCTTTCAGATAGTTTCTGTGAAGACTTCCATAAAAACCAATCTCTCTTTTCTCTTCGGGTACTGCGATCAGTGGCAGATAGATTTCCCCGACAAGGATATAATCCAGACCATTACTGTTATCGTGAATGATTCTTTCTAATTTGCTCATGCTGATGCAACTCCTTTCTTCGGTTCTGCTGGGGGAAGCAGTGATAGCGGAATGAACACACCTTTTGCAATATCTTCCTGCCGGATCTCTTCTTTTTTTGCATCCAGTTCGGCTTTCTTTTTTGCCTTTGTCCGTTCATAGTATTCCTGCTGCTTTCCATTTGCTTTTCTTCTCAGGTAATTCTGGTGAAGCCTGTCTTTTCTGGCTTCCCGTTTTTCCATTTCTTCAATTTCTTCCGGTGTCATTTTCACCTCACCGAAATGTGGCGGTAAATATCTGCCGATGAAGTTAAAATAGATTTCCACTTCCTGTGTCGTCTCAACGCTTCCTTTCCGGTCACGCTCATGCACCACAATCTTTTCTACAAATTCATTCAGCATGTAAGTGGTCAATTCCTCAAAATTTTGGTATTTATCAACCAGAGCAATAAACTTCTCCGCTGATCTGCGACCTTCTTCATAGCCTGATAATTCAGCTTCCATATCTGCAATTTCTGCCGACAAATCTTTCTGTTCTTTAGAATACTGTCCATCAAGAATCGCATAGCGTTCATCTGGCAGCTTGCCAAGAATATTGTCCTCATAAATTCTGCAGATCAGTTTTTCCAGTTCCTGCACACGCTTTTTTGCCTCTGCCAATCTGCTTTTCAATCTTGTGATCTCACTGGACTGCTGTGAAGTCTGTGCCTTTTTTACTGTCTCCAAAAATTCTTCACGATTCAACTGTGAATACTCCGCAACAGCCTTTAAAAGTTCCTTAATCAGCTCCATAACCACATCAGCATTAATTCTGTGCTGTGTCTGGCAGAGTGTTCCAACCGGAACTTTAGAATATGCAGAACAAGTATATTGTGGTACTCGCTTGCCATTATTTACTCGATGGACATACATTTTGGAACCACAGTCTGCACAATACATCAGACCTGTCAAGGGGTGGGCTTCTCCCCATCCATCTGGATATCTTCTCACATTGCTTCGGATTCTCTGTACATTGTCAAAAGTTTCCTGATCTATAATGGCTTCCTGCGTGTTCTCAAACACCGTCCAATTATCTTCAGATACGTAATGGCTTTTCTTATCCTTGAAATGTTTTCTGGTCTTGAAGTTCACTGTATGACCAAGATACTCTCTTTTCTTCAGAATGCCTGCAACAGTAGAAGAGCCCCAGCCATAAGGATCTTTGATTTCTTCTACTCTGCCTTTCCATAATCCGGCATCTTTCTTTGCCATATGAACCGCTGGTATCTCAACCTTATCCTCTTTCAGTGCCTTGGCAATCTGATATGGTCCGTACCCATCCATTGTCATGTGAAAGATTCTCCGTACAACTACAGCTGCTTCTTCATCAACAATCCATACATTCGGGTCATCCTTGTCTTTCAGATACCCATATGGTGTTGTACTTGCCACATGCTTGCCGGATTTTCCTTTCGCCTTGAAAGTGGATTTTATCTTTTTACTGGTATCCCTTGCATACCATTCATTCATGATATTTCGGAATGGAGTAAAATCATCGTCCTCCCGGAAGCTGTCTACATTCTCGTTGACTGCAATCAGGCGGACATTCTTCTGTCGCAGCAATTCCATATATTGTCCGACTTTCAGATAATCTCTTCCCATTCGGCTCATATCTTTAATCAGAATCGTTCCGACTTTCCCCGACTCTACTTCTTTCATCATGGCAAGAAAGCCTGGGCGATCAAATCTTGTACCGGAGATACCATCATCAGTAAAATGAACAAGATTGGTAAATCCATGTTCTTTTGCATATTGTTCCAGCAGTTTCTTCTGGTTTGAAATACTGTTGGATTCCCCGTTTAATTCATCATCACGACTAAGACGTTCATACAACGCTGTCATGAATCCCTGTTTCTCTGTCATAGTCAGATGTCCTCCTTCCTTTGTTTATTAATTGCCTGTTCTCATCCCATATCCGTTCCTGTACCGGGTTCTGATGTTTCCGGGACGTATTAACCAAAAAAGACACGCTGAATGCCTATTCAGTTCTGGTATCACTACGGGCAGGCTGTTTCGTTTTCAAGGTTCGTGTAAGAAGTAAAAAAGATTCTTACACTAAACGAAATGCTCAGAGGTCTTTTTACAGCCCCCTTACTGCATCTTTTTTGATTTCGTGTCATCTTTTTAAAGTTCCTTACACAATCTCTGTACTGACGAAACAAAATACGGACATGTTTTGAAATTGTTTTTTACAAAATACAATTTTGTTCTTTAAGGTAAAAAAATAAGCCTCAAGAGACTTTTTAATCATTTTGGAGCTCCAACTCTTTAAATTTGATTGATTAAGAAGTCTCTTCAAACTTACTACACCTGCCGCCTGCTTGTAAATCGCATACTGCTTGACTGCAATGCTTTCCGGATTTCGCATCTCCAAACGTTCAAACAGGATATCCAGCGGAGACTGGTATTCCTCATCGTCCTCTTTTACCTGGGCAGAACCTAACATTTCCATGATCATGGAGAAGTTCTGTTCCTCCGGCGGCGCTTCATGTAACAGATACAGCATGAGCGCCTGCAGCAAGGCGGTCTCACTTTTCTCCCAAAACGGATCTGAACTCTGCGCCCCCTTCGGGGTGGTGTTTCGGATCAGGTTGTTGATGAGCTTTAGCACATCCTTGTCATCCCGCACATAAGCAAAGGGATTATAACAAAAGGACGTTTCCGGGTTGATCAGATCAAACACCCGCACTTCATACCCTTCCCGTTCCAGCAGCCCTCCGGTTTTCCGCAGAAGTTCCCCTTTTGGATCGGTGATCACCATGGAACAGTTGCACTGCATAATGTTGACTACGGCGTATGCCCGGCTTTTTCCCGCGCCGGAGCCACCCACGACCAATACATTTAAATTGCGTTTGTGTTTATAACAATCCAGCCCCATACGGAAGTTCTGGGTTAAGATCAGATTTTGGGTGTACCGCTTATCCCGGTAACGCTTGCAGATGGAAGCAGCATCGCCCCACTTGGCAGAACCATGCTCCACCCCTCTTCGATAATTTCTCTTCTGGGAATAATAAATACCGATGCCTAACACATAGGCGATTGTGAATGTGAACACACACCGTAGCGTGTACGGTGTATAGGTGATAGAAAATGGCTGATCCAGTTTTTCGGTCAGCACTTGTAAGATTTGTAACAGATTGGTATCCGGCTCGATGGCACAGGCAGTGATCGCGCCTGCCCACCAGACAGCAGGCAGAAACAACAGCCATACCCAAAGGTCAGAACGTTTGCATGCTACCTCTGCTGGCTTCGCTCCTTCTTCTCTTTTTTGTCTTTTGGCACTTCGTTTGCTGGTCCGTCTACCCTATGAAAAGAATCCACACCGGGAACGATGGCAAGGCTCCGCCCATTCTCCCAATGCATGTGAATCTGTCCGGCATCATCGATAAATGCTACCGTTCCCTGTAATCCCGGCGGCATCCCTGCCTCATCCATAAAGTCCAGGCAGAGCCTTGTTCCTTTCGGATACCGCTTTCGTAATTGTTCCACTTGTTTTTGATTATACATCCTCATAGACATCCCTCCCTTCTGCTACCAGAAGAAGCGCCTGCTGGTATTTGGTTTCATGACTTTTAAGATCACACTGTCAATGCCATCGCTGTATCTGCCCATGGCCAGATACTTGTCCCGCAGCCGGTTGAGGGCATTGCGAAGTTCCCGTTGTTCCTCTATGGTGATGGGAAGCCTTTTCTCGGAAAGTTCATAGGAACGGACTTTCTGCAGCATTGCCTCTGTCGCAGGGCGAACCTTTCCCATCTGACCCTGGGCTGCTAACTCATCTTTGAGTGCCACCGTAAACATGTTTTTCATGATGTTGTCTGTTTTCAAATAGTAATCTGCCATCTTCGGCACCTCCTTTGTTACACCCAACATACCACAAGAACCTCACAATAGCTATCCCCAAGGACGGAACTTTTTCTAGAACTTACCGCTCCGGCTGTTTCTCTTTTTTCTCCTTCTTCGGTACCTGCTTTGGCGGTTCCTCAAAGGAAAAATCATCCTTCGTAAAAGTCTGCTCCTGTTCCCCGAAGTTCCGTTCCATATGGTTGCGGATGGTATAGGCTGCCTGACGCACATCATTTAAAAAGCCACGCAGTTCCTGGGGATCTTTCTGCCCATTCGCCTGCATCTCTGCTACTTTTCCAAACTGGAAACCGGACACCTCTGCTCCATACCGCTTGCCAATCACATAGGCGACGCAGTATGCCTGGGCATTGACTTTCTTTCTCACATAATTCCCATCATGCTGGTCTAATGCTGCACACGCCAGTTCCCGGTTTACTGCATGGAATGTCGTATTCTCATCCATGCCATTGCGCACATAGACAGTACGCTGTTTGGGGATATACTGTGCCTGGATGCCTTCCGGCAGATTGTCTGCAATCTGCATCCGCACTGGCTGATCCTTTAAAACTGCATGGATCAGTTCTTCCATGGAACGCTGCGGACGTTCTTCCAGAGGCTTCCCACTCATCTGGCTGATGTCAAAGCCCTTACTGATGGTATAGCCTGTCCTCCGCTCTCCGTCTTTTTCATATTCGGTGCTGACCATATAGGTGTAACCATGCACCCCGGCTTTTGGGGAACGGTGTTCTTTTTTCCAGTAATCATAGGATTTTACCACCGTTGCCTGCGGATTCTGTCCGTAGATCAACAAAAGGTTGGGTGTTTTCTGGGTGTTGCACTGTGCCATAAAATCCAGAAATCCTTTTAAGGATTCCCCATTTTGGAACACTGCCTGCGCCTGAGCGTCAACCTCTGCCCACACTTCTTCCCTCTGCTGTTTTTTCATGGCTGCATACTCTTCTTTTGACAGCCGCTGTTCTGGAGCCTGTTCTTCCCCTGCTCCACCTAGGATCATATTCGTTAAATCCATATCGCCTTACCTGCCTTTCACTTTTTTCTTTTTTCGCTGCTGGTTTCTCGGTTTTCTCCGGCTCTTCTGTGTCTGCCTGCGCTGTCTCTGCTCGGTTTCAATCTTCTTTAGTTGCTGCCGGACAGATGGTTTCTCCCATTTCCGGCTAGTTTCCTGCCCGGAAAAAGAAGCGCTGTTGTGCGAGGAAGGTCCGGACAGATTCCCTGCCTTCTCCGCCTGGGTAAAATTTTCCCCTGTAGGAGTAACTTCCCCCACATCAAACAGATGATCTTCTTCGTCTAATTCAAATTCAATGGTTCCTTCCGGCAGTACCACCTTTTCGGTCTTGACCGGAAGTCCCTCTTTTCCTTCGGTTTTCTCGGTAAACTCTGCATCGATCACACGCTCTGCTTCCCGCACTGGCACTTGCTCCACCACCGCTTCTCCGGCTTCGGATTTGACAAAGTCCAGATTCATCTTATCCAACACCCGGTTCACCTTCGCTGCATCATCGGCAAACACCATGATCTCTGCAGACTTGGGATTCTTTTTATCCCGGATGACTACATACAACAGCCCCCTGGATTTGGCTTCCCCGGCAAACTCCCGCAGCCTGTCATGAGGAATAGTGAAAAACTTCATTGCCCGCTGTTCCTTTAACATCCGAAGCAGATTGGTCTTTCCCCGGGTCTTTTTCTGATCCTTCATCACCGCTACAATTAGCACCGCCAGATTTTTTGCGATGCTCCCGCTGATCCGCAACGTGTGTTCCACACCTTCCATGGAATACCGGACAATCTGATCCGCCGCATCACCGCCATAATTCATACGCTTTCACCTCCTTACCGATTCCGTTCTGTCTCTCTTCGCTGTTTCCCGGACATTTCCTGTTCCTGTGCCTTTGCCTGCCTTAACC
>OGZZ01002299.1_pt1 | contig 12476 bp, 10 predicted proteins | sample 1577021 | NCBI WGS metagenome assembly OGZZ01 (sample SAMEA3541526, study PRJEB24748) | human gut metagenome | biome: human gut; feature: human-associated habitat; material: faeces | place: China | collected 2012
TCATATAAATATCGTCAATAAACGCACAAACTATTCGAACGCCTGCTACATCATTTAAATATGTCTGTATATTTTCTGTTGTAAAATCATGTCCCATTTTCTGCAATTTATTGTAAATACTATTGGGCTTCTTAATCCTTGTTTTTATAAAAGAAATAGGATTTCGATTGTTCTCAACTGAAAATTCATCATCCAAAACCTCAAGTTTAGTTTGTATCTCCCGAATAGCACAACGATACATCATCATTAAATTATAAAATTTTGTAGCATTATTTAAAAACTGTAGTGATTCCGGACTGTTCATCCTGAGTTTTTTTACTTCATCTTTTGTCATGGAACTTTCCTTTCTACCTCATCCCTGATTTCAAAACATTATTTATTTTGATAGTTGATTCGTTCTCCTTGAATTACTGGATAACAAATCATTTTATCACTATCCAGATTTTCTATATGCATATCTACTGCACTGATCTGATGTTTTTCATAAGTATTGTAATAATACCATCCTTATGGCAGACAGTGGTTACGAAAGTTTTAATACCTTTGCACACCTGATCCGGAAGGGAATGTATTTCGTTATCCGCATGAAGGATATCAACAGTAATGGTATCCTTTCCTCTTATGATTTGCCCGACAGCGAATTTGATACTCATATAAGAACAACACTTACCAGACGCCATACGAAAGAAACACTGTGGAATCCTAACACCTATACCATACTTCAGCCTTCTACCGATTTTGATTTTCTTGATGAAAACTGCATGTATTACGATATTGAATTCCGTATTGTACGTGTTCGCCTTGATAATGGAACCTATATCTGTATTGCCACCAATCTTTCAGAAGAACTTCCTCTGGAAGAAATCAATAAACTTTACCGGATGCGCTGGAGCAAGGAAACAAGCTTCCGTGAACTCAAATACACCATCGATCTGATCAACTGGCACAGCAGCAAATATGATGGAATCCTTCAGGAAATCAATGCCCATATGATTCTGTATAATTTCTGTGAATTAGTGACTTCTCACGCTATGGTAAAAAAAACTAAAAATACCAAACACGTCTATAAAATTAATTTCGCCATCGCAGTAAACATATGCAGGGCGTATCTCAAACACGGTGGTAACGAAACAGAGACCATGCTTCTCATACAAAAGTATCTGACACCTGTCAGGTACAATCGAAAATATCCTATCCACCTCCGTCCAAAGAGAAATAGGGATTTCATGTATCGGGTTGCATAAATCTCGTTACCATTATACTCCATTATGAGGCAGATATGCAATCTGTCTTTTTGTCATACACAAAAAAATGATTTGAACTCATCATACACCTGCTTTCTACGCATTAGTGCACCAAAAAAATACAGCATTTCTTAACTGAACAGTATTTTCAATGCATGAACGCATATGATATACTGTTTTCATCATAAAAAACCTTATCTAAATGACATTGATTTTTAACACATTCATATAAGTAAACCAATTGTCCCACTATGCTTTCGCATACATCAATACAATCCAAGTTTATTGTAGCAGCTGAAACATATTCATTAACCAGAATAATCAAATCATCTTTATTAAACATAATTCCACTTCCTCCAAACAAGAAATAATTAAATGCAACTGAGTATACAAGATAACATTCTTTTTATCGTCCTTATCAAGTTTTTTAATTTCCTTAACAAATCTAACATGAATATCACGAAATTCTGCTTCTGAAATCAATTCATGATTCAATATTATTAAATTTATTACACATGAGCAGATATAGTTCTGCGTTTTCTTTATGCAAAAATATCGTTTCTCTTGAAATATCATACTCTATTTCAGTAGTACCTTGATTATTATATCCTACGGCAAATACTTGCCAATATGTCTATAGGTTAATTTCCTGACACAAATCTTCTCTCTGACGTAAATCACACCAGCCAAGTGCAGGCTCTTAGCATATATAGGATTTTTACGATATTTGTTTTTTACAATTTCTATCAGGTTGCGATAATCTGCTGATTTTTTTGCATTCATTTATATATTCACCTCAAAAATGCACTGTTTTATTTTAACACTTTCCTTATCTGCTTATCCGTTGCATCCGGAAACATCTCATGCATATAGTCTACAAGAAGTTTCCATGAATCCTGTGGATTATCCTTGTAGCAGGAAGTCACATAATCATATCCATAGATATGCTCAATGGATGAATACACTGCCACATCCCATCCATATTCAATACCTCTTTTATTCACTCTCTTCTTAAAATCGCAGTTGCACAGATATGTCTGCATCATAAGATTCGTTATTGCACCATCAAATCCCTTTTCTCCATCCTTACCAAATCCAGCTTGTTTTTTCAATTCATTTGAATAAATCTCTGAATCAGCATTATCTTCCATAAAATTGACCATTATCTTTTTATGCTTATTAGGTGCTTTCCCATCATCATATAATGCATCAAAATCATATCCATCCCGGCGGTAATTAGCAAATACAGGAAGCCACTTTTTTGATATAAATCCTGCCTTCTTATCAAAGAACTTTCCATAGACGATATCATGCTGCCTTGCTATAATAGCCCGCCACATCCATGGATCAATCTCCGGATTATCACTCCACCAGTACTCTGGAACGGTTCTTTCTTCAAGTGAAAACCCATCTATATCATTCTTAAATAATGGTAAAAAGCCAAATTCATTTATATACTTGATTGCTTCATCTACAGAATGGATGCAATCCGGGTTGTCCCACTTCATGCCATGCATAATCCATTCACCTGATTCGTTTCCCATAATATGTGTACCTCATTACTTAGCGTACTTGTCAATCCAATTTTCGCCATCATATTCATCAATCTGTTTTACTAATCTCGTAAGATAATCTTGTAACCTGCTATCTTCTTCACTTGCATACCACACATTTGCCCGTCCAAATCCATAAGCCCAACCATTTGATTTTCTTGGGACTTCCCATTGTACCTTTCTTGATCTGATTCCTGCAGGAAGTAAGACACAATCAGATGAATTTGCAATTGCATTGTAATATTGTATATCTTCTGGAGCAAACAATGCCTCTTGATAATGTCTGAAAACTGTAGCATGTTTATACCATCCCACGACCGTCGTAAACTTATGTGCTGGATGCTTTGCACAATAAACAACAAGCACATCATCTACTGATTCTTCTTTTTTTAATAGTTCACAACCTGCAATATTCTCAATCCGCATTTGATTGACATCTTTACCATTATGTGATTTTGTCTCAAAAAATCCCAGACAATATAAGCCTTCCCTACCCTCCATATTCACTGGTGTAAAATTATATTTTTCATGGGCATCTCCTGTCTCATCAACATAGCTTCCACCATTTAACGGAGTATCCTTTCCATCTTCATTTCCTCGATACTCCTTCATCCACGCTATGTTACAAAAAAGTATTCTCATCATATCAACCTTCTTTTCCCTTTGAAAATGGACTCAAGTCGATAAACAGTTTCTTCAATTCGCTTGTGTCCTTGAACTCCTTGAATAAATACTCCAGAAGTTCTTCCTGCCTTGCCTGCCCTAATGTAAGCCGGTAAAGAGAAAGAATCTTTATCAGCCTTTCATAATTAACCTCATCCTTACTCATAGGATACATTGGCACAAGCCTTTCTATTTTAACACTCTGATTTTTTCCGAAACACCAGAATGGTACAAGCTCTGACTGGTCATTCTGCTTTTCCGCTTTAGCAGCCTCAAACATTTCTGTCCATATGTCTCTCTTAAATGTGATACCATCTGCCTTACCATATTTATCAGCAACATTCTGTCTTATTGCCAGACACTTAAATCTATTGATTCTGCCTTCCCTTTGTTCCAGGTCGATGGGATTACTTGGAAGATTCCAGTGCATAATCACTCGGCAGTAATTATGAAAATCCAGTCCTTCCTGTCCGATTGATGTTGTGGCAAGCACAAATGGACGCATTGGTGAGTTAAAGGCATTTCTGATATTTTCTTTACGCATGACTACCTTGGAATTATCTCCTGCATCCTTTGTAAATCCAACTGCATAACTCGACCTTATTCGACATCCATCACTCTTCCTGTCAGCTCCATTAATACGCTTTTTGAAATCAGGATAAGTATCAGCGATATAGGTGGCTGTATGTATTTTCAATGAATCCATCATCATGTCATGCACGATCTGATACTGATTTCCATCCGACTGAAAACCTGCTGTTTCTTTCAGCATATGGATATATTCATCAATCATTGCCTGAAAACAGCCATCTTTACAGTATTTAAGTACATTCTGCCAATGGGAATTATCATCCCTGCATCTGCCATAAGCAAGATCAATGATAGCTGTTGACTCCGGCAAATTGAAATTATTGACAAATACCTTTGCAAGCGATGTTGCTCTGGCTGTGCTTCTTCCATTAGAACGATAAATGCATATTGCTGGCGAACCCAGTACCATATTTACCAATGTTTCCAGAAGATCCTCCGGCTTTCTTCCAAGATGAATCTCCTCCGGGGCATCCAAATAACTTCTTAGCTTATCAATATGAGCAATAAAGCCCTTATTTCTCTTATCCTTTGAACTGCTTCTGACCTCAGATGTTGTATCCTCTTCGTCTGTATTCATTTCCCACACAATATCCTCTATCCAATGCTTTGCATAGATGACTCCATCCATGAGCATCGGTGCAAGATAATACCACCTGGCATCTTCCTTATTGTTACCCGAATCACCATACTTTTCTTCGATTATCGCAAGCTTCTCTTTCAGTTTCAGCCGTACAGATTTCTCTATTACTTCTAATGATTCATGATTATTCAATGACTCAATCGGTAAATACATATCAGAAAGTGTCTTTGAAGGATAAAGCAGTGCAAACAGGCTCATGCCTCTTACTTCTCCATTTGAAACATTAAACCTGAGCCTTGCCACCGGGTATCGTCTCGAACCTTCCGCAAAATACCCCGTATTCTTCTTATCCTGATTCTTTATCTGATGTACCAGTTTTCCAACTGTAAGTCTTTCCGCCTCATAGGAAACAAGCGCACCTATCATTCGTGGAACCATCTCCCATGCAGAAAATACAAGTATTTTTGAAAAGCCTTTGCTGTTTTTATATGCTCCCTGCATCTCATAATATGGCAGTGATGGAGGAATCCACATATATTTTTCTGCACCGCCGGTAAATGCTTTTTCTTTCAGTGCCTCAAGCCTTGCATTGGTTTTCGGCAGTTCATCATATTTATTGATTTTATTGCGATTCAGCCACAAGAGACTTTGTTCTCTTTCACTTCCAAATTCATCTGGATATTTTGTATAATATTTTTCAATCTGCTCCTTAATCTTATACTTCTTCATAAATGACATAAGATACGGACAGCTCTTTGCATAATCTACAGGTAAAGAATGATTGGAATCTGTTTTTGACAGCAATCGTGACATCTGTATATAGGAGTTTATATCATTTTCATCTATCTGCAAATGATGCTTCACGCTGCTGTCATCCGTATAATCACCGGAATCCATGACAGATATACGCTCTGTCCTGCTGACTCCCTGATACATGGCATTTTCTGCCAGCTCCTTCATACGGATAATTGCACTGTCTCCTGCTTTCAACTCACTTAGCGCATGTGAATAATTCTTCCACACTTCCTTGAATTTAATGTCTTTGACTTCATCATCAAAAAGAAAGTTCATAACCTGAAAAAACTCTGCATAATGCTCATCAAGCTGATTTTCATCTATCTCTTCAAGGGTAGAATACAATTTATATGGTGTAGCCGACAACAGAAGTACCCTTGTATCATGTCCACTAAGAAAACTGTGTGCAAGAATACCAAGCTCACTGTCATCGGATGACAAAAGAAACTTAAATCTCTGAAACTCATCCATGATTACCAGATCCGGCTCAAGCATAGATACACTGATTCTCGCAAACATCACACGAAGCTTATTCATAACATAGTAATTGGAATATGTAAGCTGTTTATTGTATCTTCTTTCATGCAAATGATTAAGCAGCATGTCCCTTATACTTTCATACTCCTGATAATTAAGGATTTTTTCTATCACATTTTGTGGATAGACACCCTTCGTCATCTTTTCGCATTCTGCCACACGATTTTCAAAGTTCCATTTTGCCCATCCATCCCATGCTTTTACAGCATCCATTATCATAAATTTTTCAAGAGAAGTTGCATGTCCTTTAAAGTCCGGCATTCTCCTTAAAATGGCATACATAAGTGCTCTTTCCTGCACACTTCCACCTCCGGTGGTCATGCGGAAAGATGTTTCCGGTGTAAGTGGGATAAGCTGTATAAAACCTTCCTTTATCTGCGGATCATTTTCCTGCTCGGTAATCTTTAAATGCTGCATAGACAGTCTGGTATCTGATACTGAGCCGATGGCATTCTTTCCTGTTACATCAAGTTTTCTGATATTCTGATTTGCTATGTTCTGATTAGAGCAGATATAAATTACCTTAAACAGATCGTCTTTCTCTTCGATTCTAAGTCTTGCTGTCTTTACAATTGCTCCTCTGGCAATAAGAGTTTTTCCCATACCCACTTCATCTGCTACAAGCACACGATTCTGATTATGCCGGAACAGATAATCCACTCTCTCCACAGTCGCTCTTTGAAAATCCTTCAGACCGGAGAGGGTACGCTTTTCAATTTCATCTATATTAAATTGTGACATGACATCACCTCGTTATCTTCTGATTTTCAAAGTATTACAAAAAGTCTCATACAGTTCACGGAACTCATCCGGTATAATATCCTTATCTGTAACCATCTTAAGCACATATCCAATGTCTTTTATTCTTTCCGGCTCTTCCACAGATGTCTTTAACATCTTTTCATAGAGTGCCGGCATTGCATCACTCGAATTGGCAAAAAAGCCGGATTCTCCCATCTGCTTTCCTTCTAGCATAGAGGCTACATAATCATCGCCAAGTACAAAAGCAATATATTCCACAAATGATGCCCTGTCTTTTACTACGCTGTTTACTGCAGCACTTTCTCTGTCATCCGGGAAACCGCTTGTAGGGATCATAATAATTCTGCGGATTGTATCATCACCTGATTTTGCCGTAATCTCATAGAACTCAGATAACTGCAAGATCTCAAGCTCTGAAAACTCTATATGTTCTGACAATGTCTGCTCCTGCTTTGAATTAAATGGTGATACTGTAACCTCACTATCAGATTCAATACCACTGAACTCAACCTCTATCTTGTACTTTCCGGCATTCTCATTATCTTCTGAAATTACAGCCTGCCTTTTCACACGGCACAATTCCTTGATTTTCTGCTCCAGCAGATTTCTATTATCACTTTCTGTTTCCAAAACTGCATCCGCTACTGTAACCTGCTCAAATGGATTCTTTACATCTCCTGCTGGTCCACAGAAGATATCTTCTAAGAATTTATCTCCATTCAGATACATATTCTTTGTACCAAGCCACAACATCATTTCAACATTTTTATTAATTGCAGAATATGAAGCATTCATGGACCCAAGATACAGGTCAACATCTGAATATTTCCTTCTCAGATAGATTTTTGCATGAATATCCTGTTTCTTTTTATCTGCAAGCTCATCTGAGATTTCATCCTCACCATCTATAATCTCATCCTTTAATGCATAGATGGTAAAATTATCTACATCTGACGCTTTGAGTTTTCCAAGCTCGGAACGTCTCGTAACAAGTGTTCTCTTACAGTCCGACAATGCCCTGTCTTTAAGGTTAAAATCAGCAATCACACTTTCTGATAAAAACGGAGACATCACTACAAGCTCATTAAATGTCGAATTGGCATTTCCTCTTTCCTTGCAGAATAGAATATCCTCCTGCATCCGGTAAGCATTTTTTCCAATACCAAGTGGAAGAACTTCAAAATTCTCTCCAAATATTTTACTATCAAGTGAAAAGGATACATCCTTAATGTCTGAACATAATCCACGAATCAGATTTCTTTTCTTTCCGGCATTATTGCTGGTATTATGCACATTCGTTACAAGATAATCCAGAAAATCACAGATAGGCTGAGTCTTTTTCTTCTGTCTGACATTTTTACTGCTATCCATTGCAAAGCTGATATCCCAGCTCCTGTCAAAAGTCAGATTTCTGCTCATTACCACAAAACGATATTTTTTATCTCCATCAGCGTTTACATATGCTAATACCCATGTTTTCGGATGAAATGACGGATATCGACCAAGCTGTCTATCTTTTGGAAGTGCGACCTCTACTACCATTTTCTCTAATAAAATAGATAGTGCAGTCGGTTTTGTTGGCACTTTAATCTGTCCTGTTTCACAAAACAGCACGATTTTATCTGATACCTTCTGCAATGCATTCAGCATACCAATTGGATTCTGCATAAGCTTACTATCTGTTTCTTCAGATAATCCAAGGCATATCGCCACAGCTGTGAGTGCTTCCAGGTCAAGTGAATATGTAGTGCCTACTGCTCTGTCCAATCTATATCCGTCCGGAGGCATCAAAATACCGCTGTAATCCGTTCTATCTCGGTTTGAATCCGGTCTAAACATCAGCACTCACCTCCCCGGCATAGATGTCATTCACAATTCTTCTGGCATTTGAGAATCTGTAATCGAGCATTCCACCACCTACCCATTTTGAATGATCAAATTCCTTTGTTCTGCTTAACTTCGCTCTGGCTGCTCCTTTCAGGCTCCGTTCCCTCTTACGAATCAGTTCATCCGCCATATCAATATCAGATGCCATAAATGCAGCCTGTATCCCACATAAAAAACTCTTTGCTCTTGGATTGATCAACCGCAATTCTCCAAACACTGCATCCAGATCTACTGTCGCATTATGCCTTATATCCGGAAGCAACCTGCTCCATTCATCATTTGCGTATGTATTCTCGTCTTCTGAAAGCATGACATTGTATCTTACTCTCGCCATATACACCAGATTATTAAAATCGCAGGCAAGCTTCATCATATATGCCAGCTTTTCACCTACTTTTTCCGATAGTTCAGCCGTTAAAGAAGCAAAATCATCATATTCATTCAAATCAATACGATTTTTCAATACATATTCCAAAAGAGACCCTTTCGTTGACTTCTGAATCTGCTTATCCAGATAGAATGCTTCCTCCTGCGTCAGCTCTATTGTAAGGTTGTCTCTCCAATCATCATGATAAATCGGAAGATTCCAGAATCTAATATTGCCGATATCTCCTGCATCCGAATCATCCTTATCATTTTCCTCTGCATCATCATTTCTATTTCCCAACCGGCTGACAGACTTCTGTTCTTTTAGCTTTACCGCCAATGAAACATACTCCGGTATAGACAGACCATAATCACAGAATATTCCAAAGGTACGAATTCCATTCCAGTAGATATCTGATGGTTTTCTTGCTACCCAGCCCTTTGGTAATACACGGGTTCCAATAACACCTTCTGCCTTGGGATCTGCTTCTAACAATCTGATGCCACAATCTTTTTCAGCAGAATCTATAGCTCTTAAAACTCTATTTGCATCCTTTCCATACCTGCCATCAACAGCTTCTCTTAACACATATGGAACAATAAGGAAGTACTTTGCTCTGGTCTGGATGGTAGATGTTCCTGGAAAGAAATAGTTTGCAAAAGCATCACGAATAATGCCGATTCCAAGTTCATCGACTGCTCCCTGTTCACTCAGAAGGTTGATCACATCTAATGCCTTCTGCCGGTCTTCTTTTGAAAAATCTATCCATCCTAACTGCATGTTTTCACTTCCTTATTTCTTCGTCAAATATGTATCTTCTACGTAAGTCTCCGGTGTCGCCTCTTCAATTACGCCAGACTTTGGATCAAAGATATATTTCTTCTTCAATCTCTCATACAGTACAGAACCTACAGTTTCCATTACCTGTTTCATCATATCCGGATCATCAAATAGTTTTCTGAAAAACTGGTCATTCTGCTCATATCTGTCTGCTGCCATATTCGGGAAATCCTTTTCAAACAACAACATAAAGGTTGCCCTGTCATTGTTCTTTGCGTAGCTCTGCCACTTCTCCTGATTGGCATAATCATTTTCCATCTGAACAAGTACTTTATCCATTTCTGTAAAATGAGTTCCATACTTTTCATTTATCTTATCAATAATTACTGTCAGCGGATCTTTCTTAGGCTCTCTATGACCGGAATCACCGGAGATAGGTGTATATCCGCCTTCTGTGCTTTCAAGCTCTATCGGACCTTCAAAGTCTTTTTCCAGCTTATAGTATTCAAGAAGAACTTTGTCATCAATATTTATCTTCTCTCCACCATGTCCTTTTGGAAGCATCGTGTATAAAAACTTTGAATAAATACTGAATCTGTGAATATCCTTGTCAAATAACCTGCATACCTGTGTAATATAGGCATACACACGATTAAAGCTTGCCAATGTAGACTTGAATATATCCTGTTTTTCAACTTCAAGCACTTCATATCTGTCTACTGCTGGTCTTAACTGTCCCTGAAGCTTTCCAAGATCACCAGCTGATTGATTCTCATTCTGATAGAAAATATCCGCAAATTTATCCACTTCTGATTTCTGATATACCCTGAAATCATCCAAGGTATTCTTCATGTCATATACAACATTAGGATCTGTTTCCTCCAAGAGCACAGTTTCCTCATAGAATGGCTCGAAAGATGCTTTGATATTCTCTGCTGAATTGACAAAATCAAGCACAAAGGTATCTACTTTTCCTCTTGTAGTACGATTCAGTCTTGATAAAGTCTGTACTGCCTTTACACCAGACAATTTCTTATCCACAAACATGGTGTGAAGTAGTGGTTCATCAAAGCCTGTCTGATATTTTTCTGCAACAACAAGGATTCCATAATCATCTGCATGGAATGTTTCCGGCAAAGCCTTTTCTTTTATTGTCTTGCCTTCTTTATCCTTGTTCATTCCCTCTTCGGTAAACACATCATCGTTATCTTTCACTTCACCGGAAAAAGCGACTAACACTTCAAGGTCATTCAGTCCTTTTTCTTTTATCTGTCTCTTAAATTCCTGCACATATCGTACTGCATGAAGTCTGGATGGTGTAACAACCATAGCCTTCGCTCTGCCACCTATCTTATGTCTTGTGACATTCATAAAATGTCCCAGCATAATGGCAGTCTTCTGAGAAATATTATGTGGATGCAGTGTCTCATAATTTACAATTGCCTTTGAACCAGCTGTTGTATCAAATTCTGGATTATCCTCAATAATCTTGGCAATCTTATAGTACATTTTATAGGTCATATAGTTCTGCAAAACATCCAATATGAAATGTTCTTCCATCGCCTGTCTCATAGAATAAATATGGAAAGGTCTATAGATTCCTTCCGCATCTTTCTGACCAAACATCTGCAATGTCTTTCCTTTTGGAGTTGCCGTAAATGCAAAGAATGATAAGTTCTTATGCATACCCTGTGCTGCCAATTCATCTAATAGCTTATCATCATCGTCCTTACGATTCCTCTCGTCCTCGTCTTCCATCTCGGCATACTCTTTCAAAATTTCTTCCGTATCAGCTAATGCTCTTTTTAGCTTTTTCGCTGCATCTCCGGTCTGCGAAGAATGTGCCTCATCAATAATAATCGCAAATCTTTTGTTTGCAGAATCTACCTCTTTATAGATTACAGGGAATTTCTGTAAAGTAGTGATGATAATGCCTACACCATCATTAATCGCATCTCTAAGCTGTCCCGAATTTTTATCTACTTTCTTAACCACGCCCTCCACATGGTCAAACTGATATACCGTAGACTGCAACTGACTGTCAAGCACTCGCCTGTCAGTAACGATGATGACTGACTGGAAAATCTTATTATCTTCATAATCATGGAGTCCGGTAAGTCTGTGTGCCAGCCACGCAATAGAATTTGATTTTCCTGAGCCCGCACTATGTTGGATCAGATAACTCTTTCCGGAACCATTCTTTTTCACATCTTCCAGCAGTTTTGTAACAACATCAAGCTGATGATATCTTGGAAAAATCATAGTCTCTTTCACAAGATTTCCGTTCTTATCGTACTCCTGCTGCAAGTGCATATATTTCTGTAGAATTTCCATCAGACTGTCCTTGCAGAGTACTCTTTCCCAAAGATAAGCTGTATCATACCCATCCGGATTTACCGGATTTCCTTTTCCACCTACTTTTCCGGCACCATTACTGCCCTGATTAAATGGCAGAAAATAAGTGTGTGCGCCCTCAAGCTTTGTTGTCATATAGACATTGGTAAGGTCTACTGCGAAATGCACCAATACTCTTTCTTTGAAGGCAAAAATTGCATCCTTACCGGCACGATCAAACTTATACTGATTAATGGCATTTGTGGTATCCTGTCCTGTAAACTGGCATTTCAACTCCATAGATACTACCGGAATTCCGTTTACAAAAACTTCTTTATGGCGAAGCGGACGCGGAAATCAGAGATATTCCTTCGCGGTGCAGG
>OGZZ01002304.1_pt1 | contig 12470 bp, 4 predicted proteins | sample 1577021 | NCBI WGS metagenome assembly OGZZ01 (sample SAMEA3541526, study PRJEB24748) | human gut metagenome | biome: human gut; feature: human-associated habitat; material: faeces | place: China | collected 2012
TAACTAAGTATCTGCTTCATGAATACAATGGAAAACAGATGGAACAGATTAGACTTGGACTTGAGGAAGGGATTGATGTTACTCCATATAACATGGTTGGATTTTCATCGGGACAGATGAAGCAGATAAGACTTGGGCTTGAAGAAGGAATAGATGTTTCTGAATATGCAGATCCGTTTATTGATGCGGTAAGCATGAAAGAGGCAAGACACAGAATTTCTGATAAATGGAATGACGAGAAGCCTGCACTTAATGAATTGCAGTCACAGGAAATTCTTATGGGACTTACAAGCGGTGTAGATGTTTCTTTATATGCTGATCCAAGATATACCTTTAAAGAGATGGAGAAGATAAGACTTGCACTTGAGAGGGGAAGTAATCTGGATGGGCTGCTTAAGTATGGATGTTAAGATGCAGCTATTACAGTACAGTGTTTTGATAATGAATGGATAAGACCTTCGGAAAGGGGGAACAGCATGAGCAATACAGAAATAGTTAATGAAACAGCTGATATAGATGATATCGAGTTACATGAGGTTTATGTATATATTGCAGATGATAATATGAGCGCATCAGTCAGGCTTGGCAAATGTGATGAAGGATATACATATGATGAAGTCATGAATAAGCTATCGCTTAATGGAATTAAGACGGGAATAGATGAAGAAAAAATTCGATGGATGATTTCACAAAAAATATATGACCAGCCGGTTGAAGTTGCTTTTGGTAAACCGGTAGAGGCAGGAAAAGATGGATATTATGAGTTCTTCTTTGATACAGATGCAATTAATAATAACAGACCTACAGTAAGAGAAGATGGTTCTATTGATTACTTTAATCAGAAGAGATTTGAAAAGGTTAATGAGGGTGATCTGCTGGCAAGATATCATGAGCCGACTAAAGGGGAATTTGGCTTTGATGTATGTGGGAAGCTGCTTGTGCCTAAACCAGGAAAACCCAAGCCAAGACTGCATGGTAAGGGCTTTAAGACATCTGAGGATGGGAAAGAAACTTATGCTGCAATATCTGGAAAGATTGAATACTGCAACTATGATTTAAGTGTTGTTAATGTGTATGAGGTTAATGGTAATCTTGACATGAGTATGGGTAATATTGACTTTAACGGGGATGTTAATATTATAGGCAGTGTGAGAAGTGGTGTAACAGTTCATGCCATGGGAAGTATATATGTTGGAGGCTTCGTTGAGGGAGCAACACTTATTGCTGGGAAGGATATTGTATTAAAGGATGGCGTTAATACTAAGAATTCAGGAAAGATCGAGGCAGGGGGAAATATATCTGGCAGATTTTTTGAGAATACAGAGGTTATTGCCAAAGGAGACTTACAGTGTAATTATATTCTTAACTGCAGGGTGCTTACATATGGCAGGGTATTTGTTGAGGGACCCATAGGTTCTATTATAGGTGGTGATGTAACTGGTGTTATGGGAATCAGTACTACATCATGTGGACATGAAAGCAATGTAAAGACTTTGTTGAGGGTTGGTTCGACCAAAGAAATCAGAAAAGAGTATGCAGAACTTATTATGGAGCTTAAGGAGGTGGACGAACAGATTGAAGCCTTTGAAATGGCTAATAAGAAGTTTGAGATGATTAAACAGAACATGCCTGAAAAGTATGATAGTAAAATGGCATTGAGAGTTACCCAGTCAAAGATTGTAAAGATGGCTCAGAAAGCCAAGCTTGAAGAAAAGAGCAAGGCATTATACAATCTTATAAGAGATTCAGAGAGAGCAGTTGTTAAAGTAAAGAATCATATATATCCGGGAAGCAGGGTATATATGGATGATAAGACTTACATGCCAAGTTCTGTATTTTCACATATTATTGTTAAGAAGACGCCAAGCACGATTATTCTTAGGGATTATGATGAATAAGTATGAGCTGGATTTGAATAAGTATGCGGCGTTAGCGAGACAGGCGGCTGCGGAGGGGTGTGTGTTGCTGGAGAATGAGGGGCAGGCGCTTCCTTTGAGAGATGGGGAGAGGGTTGCTGTTTTTGGGCGTATGGCGTTTCATTATTATAAGAGTGGGCTTGGCTCTGGTGGTTTGGTGAATACGAGGTATGTCGTGGGGATTCTGGATGCTTTGAAGGAGTGTGAAGGGGTTCATCTGGATGAGAAGCTGATGGGGATTTATGAGGATTGGATTATGGAGAATCCTTATGATGAAGGTCAGGGCTGGGGGCGTGTGCCTTGGTGTCAGAAGGAGATGGATGTGACAGAGGAGATGCTTGACTGTGCGCGCAGGAATGATGTTTCTCTGGTTGTTATTGGCAGGACTGCGGGTGAGGATCAGGATAATAATGCAAAGGCTGGCAGTTATTGCCTGACGGAGACGGAGGAGGATATGATCCGCCGTGTCTGTGAGGTGAGTGAGCGTACAGTTGTTGTGCTTAATGTTGGTAATATTATTGATATGAGCTGGGTGGAGAAGTATCGTCCGCAGGCTGTTCTGTATGTATGGCAGGGTGGCCAGGAAGGTGGAAATGGTGTGGCTGATGTGCTGACTGGTAAGGTTTGTGCGTGTGGTAAGCTGACGGATACGATTGCTGCTGATATTAAGGATTATCCGTCTACTGAGAATTTCGGGGATCCGTTTAAGAATTATTATAAGGAAGATATTTATGTCGGATATCGTTATTTTGAGACGTTTGCGAGGGATAAGGTGCTTTATCCGTTTGGATATGGGTTGTCTTATACGACTTTTGAGATGAAGGCGGAGGTTCTTAAGAATACCGGGGATGAGATTACGGTGTCTGCAACAGTTGCCAATACCGGTGAGTTAAAGGGGAAAGAGGTTGTTCAGGTTTATGTGAAGGTTCCGCAGGGGAAACTTGGAAATCCGGCGAGAAAACTGATTGGTTTTGCAAAGACGAAGGAGCTGGAGCCTGGAGAGCAGGAAGAGGTTTGTATTGTTATTCCGAAGTATGATATGGCTTCTTATGATGACAGTGGTGTGACCGGTCATAAGTCTTGTTATGTTCTGGAAGAGGGAACTTATGAGATTTTTGTCGGCAGTGATGTGAGAAGTGCGGTATCTGTCGGATGTTATGAGGAAGAGTTCCGGGTGATTGAGGAGCTTGAGGAGGCTTATGCGCCGGTTGAGAAGTTTCAGAGGATGAAGGCTGTTTTGTTGCCGGATGGGACTTATCAGGCAGTGACTGAGGATGTGCCGGTCCGTACGATTGATCCTCAGGAGCGTAGGGCGAATGAGATACCGGAAACTTATGTCTATACAGGCGATAAGGGATATAAGCTGGTAGATGTGCTGGATAAGAAGGTTTCCATGGAGGAGTTTGTGGCGCAGATCAGTGAGGAAGACCTGATTGCGATGTTCCGTGGTGAGGGTATGTGCAGCCCGAAGGTTACTGCGGGAACGGCGGCAGCTTTTGGTGGTGTGACTGATTCTCTGAATGCGCTTGGAATTCCGGTTGGCTGTTGTTCGGATGGTCCGTCCGGTATCCGTATGGACTGTGGTACGAAGGCGTTTTCTCTGCCGAATGGAACTTCTCTTGGCTGTACTTTTAATGTGGAGCTTGTGGGTGCATTGTATGAGATGACTGGTAAGGAGCTTCGTCTGAATAAGATTGATTCTCTTCTTGGACCGGGTATGAATATTCACAGAAATCCGTTGAACGGACGTAATTTTGAGTATATTTCTGAGGATCCGATTCTTACAGGCAGGATTTGTGCAGCTCAGGTGAAGGCTATGGCGAAGTCTGGAATTGGAAGTACGATAAAGCATTTCTGCGGTAATAATCAGGAAGTTGGAAGAAGCACGTCTGACTCTGTGATCTCTGAGAGAGCTTTGCGTGAGATTTATCTGAAAGGCTTTGAGATCGCGGTGAAAGAAGGCGGTGCGCGTTCTGTGATGACGACTTATGGAAGCGTGAACGGGCTCTGGACGGCTGGAAGTTATGATTTGTGTACGACTATTCTTCGTAAGGAATGGGGATTTGATGGTATTGTGATGACTGACTGGTGGGCGAAGTCCAACTACGAAGGATATCAGGCTGAAGTGCCGGTGAAAGCACCGATGGTAGCGGCTCAGAATGATATTTATATGGTAGTAAGTGATGCGAAGGCAAATCCTGAGAATGATGATGTAGAGGAGATGCTTCATGCAGGAAAGATTACTCTGGGTGAATTGCAGAGAAATGCGGCAAATATTCTGGGATTTTTGTTAAAGAGTCCGTCTATTCTGCTTCTGGCAGACAGAATCTGTGAAGAGGAGCTGGAGGCTATGAATACGAAGGAAGAGGATGACGTGGATGCCGGAAGTCTGGTGAATATTGAGAGTGATCCACAGACACAGGAGATTGTAATTGATGGTGCGTTATTGCATCCTGCGAAGGGGAATGCAGATGTACTGGCAGTTACCAATGATTTTATGGGTGATTTCACAATGAAGTTTACGCTGAAGTCTGATCTTGGAGAGTTGGCACAGCTTCCTGTTTCTGTATTTTTGGATAATATTCATAAGATGACTGTTTCTGTTCAGGGAACCAATGGAAAATGGGTGGAGGAAAGCCGGATTCTGAATATGGGATTTGGACATAATCACTACATTAAACTTTATTATGGAGCAGATAACCTCGAAATTGAGAAAATTGTGCTGACTCCAAATAGGTAAGACCAATTCGCGGAAAGCTTGCAAAATAAAATCCTTTATGGCATAATATGGAAATACTCAAAAACCCGTTGGAAATTATAAGTGTGATGAGGAAAAGATAATATGTCTGGTTTTACAAAGGAAATAATTGCGAGGACTTTTACGGAATTACTTGAAGAGAAATCCATGGCTAAGATAACGGTCAAGGATATTGTGGAGCGATGCGGAGTAAACAGGAATACTTTTTATTATCATTTCCGGGATATTCCGGATGTCGTTGAGTTTATTCTGAAGAAGTACGGTTTCCGTGTGGATACGGAGAAACACGCTTTTCTGCTTCGGTGCAATCCCACCAAAGGCGACTATAATTTTTATTGCTATTGCTATGTGAAGGAATGGCTTGATAAGCATATCCAGAAAGCAGAACAAGGTATCCGATTTATTGACCCTCAATATAAAGAACTGTTCCGTATCCCAGACGGCGGAAAGGTCATTGTCACGACTTCTTGGGGAGAGAAAAGGGAGTATCCCTGCCGCTTCATTGATGAATACCACACCGAAGTCGGCAGCAATCTGTACCACATCTGCGAGTTTGCCGAGCGTATGCAGAAAAACGGGGCGACCTATGAGCCGAAATCTGCGGAACAAACGCCGCAGAAAACACCGAAGCACAAGGATTTAGAACGATAAGGAGGATTTAGAATATGGCTGTTAATCAGAAAGCCGTCAAGGTCTTGAATAAGGTCTTGGAAGCAGGCTTTACCGATGAAAAAGCGATTGCCGCTATGACTATGGACGATATTCTTTCTATGCAGGGCATCACGGTTGGGGATATTACTCTCATCAATGACCTGCAAAAGAGCATTAAATCGAACAAGGTCATTTCTTTTCTTGGCGGTGGTGCGGAGTGAGTAGACAGAAATATTTGAAACAGAAACGATAAGGAGGTGTAGGTTGAATGGCTGCGAAGTATCAGCTAATCACAGAGCTGTATCGGCGTACAGGCGTTGCGGTTGCAAAAAATCCGCAGGCGTGGCAGGGCTTTCTGTCCTCTGCCTGCCGCAACTATAAATGCCGTTTTGACGAACAGCTTTTAATATACGCACAACGCCCCGATGCTGTCGCCGTTGCGAAGCTCGAAACTTGGAACAGGCAGTTCAAGCGTTGGGTCAATAAGGACAGCAAGGGTATTGCCGTATTTGACCCGAAAGGTCGCAGGAATACGCTGAAATACTATTTTGATGTGTCCGACACCCACGAGGGCTATTACGGCAGCCGCCCTGTTCCGATATGGCAGATGGATGAGCGATACGAGCAGGCTGTTATGGAAAGACTCTCGGACAGGTTTGGAGATGTGGAAAGCACTGACCTTGCTTCTGCCTTAATGGAAACGGCAAAGAACGCCGTGGAGGACAATCTGCAAGACTATTTTTCTCAGTTAAAGGACTGCACGAAAGACAGCTTTTTGGAAGAACTGGACGACTTTAATATAGAAGTCATTTACAGGCGGCTGGCAGCAAACAGCGTTGCTTTTATGCTGATCAGCCGCTGCGGTCTGGATACGAATGAGTTTTTTGACCGAGAGGATTTTGCGGATATTGTAAATTTCAATACCCCTGCAACGATAAACGCCATCGGCATTGCCACGAGCGATATTGCGGAAATGGCGTTACGGGAAATCTCACAGTCTATCCGAAATGTGCAAATGGCGGAAAAAGACCAGAATCGCACCTTTGCACAAAGAACGCAGGCTCAGTATGATAAAGGCAGACAACAACCCGAAAGGAGCGAATACAATGAGCGAAATCACTTACAGCAGACAGGGGGATTATCTTATTCCCGACCTAACATTACCGACAGAGCCAGAGCTTCCGCTTGGCAGGTACGCTTTGATGCACAGGGATTATCTGGAGAAGAACAAGCGAGTGACCTATCTCAACCTGCTGACATCGGGCAGGCTGAACGGGCATCTGCACGAGGTAGAGCAGACAGCACTCCAGAGGTTGGAGCTTCTGACGAAGCAGCTCTCAGCCGAGCAGGGCGTGACAGAGGAACTGAAAGAGAAAGCACCGATGCAGTGGGTCGGACTGATGAACAACATCCGCAGCCAAGCGGAGGAAGTGATACTGACCGAACTGATTTACAGGTAAGCGTTGCCAAAGATGATGAGGTCAGGGTCAATCTTCCAACCGTAGATGAACAAATCGAAATGATAGCAAAAGCAGAGGACGAAAATGCCTCTGCTTTTACTATTTCCAAAGAAGATATTGACTCCGTACTTCAAAAAGGCAGTGGCGTTGCGGACGGAAAATACCGCATCTACCGACAATTCCAAAAGGGCGAGGACAGACAGAAAAATATTGAGTTCCTTAAAAATGAGTATGGAACGGGCGGCGGTACGTACATCTTCCCCGATGGTTTCAGCGGTCACTCTTGGCATGACAGCAAAGGTCTTGCCATTGACCGAAACGGCACTTATACCAATCACGACCTTGTGTTGAAATGGTCACAGGTTGAAAAGCGTCTGCGTGAGCTGATTAAGGATAACCGCTATCTCAATCCGAAAGAAAAAGACCATTATGCCGATTATCTGGAGAGCGTGTCAGCCCCTCAATATGAGATTGACACCCAGAGGAAAATAGCAAGGCAGCGTTTTATTGACGCCCACCGTGACTTGCCGCCTGCCGACAAACGGGATACCCTTGCTTTGCGGCTATCTGACTTTATCCGTGACTTGGACAGGTACGAAAAAGACCTGTTATCTGTTGTGGGACGAAGCGACCTTGCTGATATTACCGCTGAGCAAATGGAACAGCAACTGTCCGCCCCCTCAACTGTTCAACAGCTCATAGACTTTCTTGCACAGGTACAATGGAAAACGACCTCAGTTTTCAGCCGCAGTAATGGGTGGAAGTTTACCGAGGAATTAAGGGAGCTGCACCCACTCCGCTACCTCTACAATGAGGGCGATGTGGTGTATATCGGTGCGGATAAATATGAGATTGCAACACTTACCGAGGAAAAGGTCTATCTGCAAAATGCCGAGTTCCCTATCTTGGGGCAGGAATACAGCCGAGCCGACTTTGAAGAAAAGCTAACGGAAAATCCTGCAAATGACCATCTGAAAGTGGTCGTAACCGAGAAACAGAGGACAGAAGCACCGTCCGAGAAAAAGCAGGACGGAATACAGTTTTCTATCGGTTTTTCCGAACACCCTGCCTTTTATGACAGACAGCTTAATGACCGCTATACGGATTTGAGCTTTGCTCTGGGAAATAAGCTGCTTGGTATTTTGGACGAGAAACAGCACCGTGAGCGTGAGGGCGATAAAAATATCGGGTGGTATCACAAGACAGATTTTGTTATCAAGGCTGTTATCGGCGGCGAGGAATTTAACTATGAAGGGCGGGTTGATATTGGCGATGGTGAGGGCGATTTAATTGCCCACATTAAGAATTTTTACGATTATGCCTTATCGCCAAAGGGCGAACAGCTATATGGAGATGACCGAGAAAGCTTGCTTCGTGGCAGAGATGAGTTTATCCCATTCTTGGAACAGCACACCGAGCTGACCCAAGAGGACGAGAAGCTCCTTGATGAGATTATGGCTACCGAAAGTGATTGGTACAGGACAGCCGAGGAAGCCGAAGAAAAACCACAGGTGTATGCCGATAAACTGAATGGCTCAGAAGCTCCTGTCATTGAAATGGAGCAATCCACAGATGACCTCATAGGCAGGGAAATCATCATAGATAACCGTAAATATCTCATTGAGAGCATCGGGAAAATCAGCGGCGATGTGTCCCTGCGTGACATCACATTCCAGAACAATGTGGGTTTTCCGATAAACCGAGTGGAGAAAATCGAATATATCCAAAAGCTATTGGAACAGGAAAAAACCGAATTACCACCCGAAGAAAAAACAGAAGCCCCTGCCACAGACCGTCATAATTTCCGTATTACCGATGACGCTATCGGTGTCGGCGGAGCAAAAGAAAAGTTCCGTAACAACATGGCGGCAATCAACCTGCTGCACGAGCTTGAAATCGAAAACCGCCTTGCCACACCTGAAGAACAGGAGGTCTTATCTCAGTATGTCGGTTGGGGCGGTCTTTCTATGGCATTTGATGAACACAATGCGGCGTGGGCGGAGGAATTTAAGGAGCTATATGCCAGCCTATCCCCAGAGGAATACCGTGCCGCTATGGAGTCAACGCTGACCGCTTTTTATACGCCGCCTGTTGTTATCAAGGCGATGTATGACGCACTTGACCGCTTGGGCTTTTCACAGGGAAATATCTTGGAGCCGTCCTGCGGCACAGGCAATTTCTTTGGTCTGCTTCCCGAAAGTATGCAAAACAGCAAGCTCCACGGCGTGGAAATCGACTCTCTCTCAGGCAGGATTGCAAAGCAGCTCTACCAAAAAGCGAACATTGCCATTGAGGGCTTTGAGAAAACAAATCTCCCAGACGACCATTTTGATGTAGTCCTCGGCAATGTGCCTTTTGGGGAGATAAGGGTCAATGACAGCCGATACAACGCCCAGAAATTTCTCATACACGACTACTTTTTTGCAAAGGCTCTGGATAAAGTCCGTGCCGGCGGCGTTGTGATGTTCATTACCTCAAAGGGTACGATGGATAAAGCAAGTCCAGAGGTACGCAAGTATATCGCCCGGAGAGCCGTGCTTTTAGGTGCTATCCGTTTGCCTGACAACACCTTTAAGGCAAACGCAGGCACGGAGGTCACGAGCGATATTCTTATCCTGCAAAAGCGTGACCGAGTGATGGATATAGAGCCAGACTGGGTACACCTTGATACGGACGAAAACGGTGTTACGATGAACAGATATTTTGTCGAACACCCCGAAATGGTGTTGGGCGAAATAAAGATGGAAAGCACACGCTTTGGTACTTTTGAGCCTGTTTGTAAAGCCCGTAAGGATATACCACTTTCCGAGTTTCTGTCCAATGCAGTTCAGAGGATAAACGGCGAAATCCCAGAGCTTGATAATGGGGTTGATGAAATCTCCGATGAGCAGGAGCTTTCCGTTCCTGCTGACCCGAATGTGCGTAACTTCTCTTTTACTCTGGTGGACGGCAGGGTTTACTTCCGAGAGAATGACCGTATGCACCCTGCTTCTGTGTCGATGACCGCAGAAAACCGTATTAAGGGATTTATCCAAATCCGTGACTGTGTGCGTAAGCTCATTGAGTATCAGACCGAGGATTACCCAGAGGAAATGATATGCACCGAGCAGGAAAACCTCAACCGTCTGTATGATGCCTATACCGCAAAATACGGTCTAATCAACAGCCGAGGAAATTATCTTGCTTTTGCTTCAGACGAGAGCTACTTCCTTTTATGTTCTCTGGAGGTGCTTGATGATGAGGGCAACTTCAAACGGAAGGCAGATATGTTCACAAAGCGGACTATCAAACCCCATCGAGAAGTAACTTCGGTTGAAACCGCAAGCGAAGCCCTTGCCCTCTCTATCGGAGAGAAAGCCCGTGTTGATTTGCCTTATATGGAGCAGCTCGCAGGCAAAACGCAGGCTGAGCTTGTGCAGGATTTACAAGGTGTTATCTTCAAAGTACCGAACTGTGAGCCTGTTTCCTATGTAGCCGCAGACGAGTATCTGTCGGGCAATGTCCGAAACAAACTGACGATTGCGGAGCTTGCTGCGAAGAATGACCCAGAGCTTGCAGTCAATGTGGAAGCATTGAAAAAGGTCATTCCCAAAGACCTATCGGCGGCAGAAATCTCTGTCCGTCTGGGTGCGACTTGGATACCGCAGGAAGATATACAGCGGTTTGTGATGGAGCTTTTAACTCCGTCAAGCTATGCCGCAGGCAGATTAAAGGTACGATACACCCCGATAAACGGAGACTGGTTCATAGAGAATAAAAGCTCCGATATGGGGAATGTAAAGGCGGACAGCACCTATGGTACGAAAAGGGCTTCCGCCTATCGTATTATTGAGGACACCTTAAACCTGCGTGACACCCGTATCTTTGATTATGTGTATGACGAACACGGCAATAAAAAAGCAGTATTCAATGCAAAAGAAACTACAGCGGCACAGGCGAAGCAGGAAGTTGTCAAGCAGGCTTTTCAGGATTGGATATGGAAAGACCCAGAACGGCGAAACCGCCTTGTCCGTTATTACAACGACACTTTTAACTCTGTGCGACCCCGTGAGTATGACGGAAGCCATATCACTTTCGGAGGTATCAGCCCAGAAATCACACTAAGACCCCATCAAGTCAACGCCATCGCCCATATCCTTTATGGCGGCAATACGCTCCTTGCCCATAAGGTGGGAGCAGGCAAAACCTTTGAAATGGTAGCCGCCGCACAGGAAAGCAAACGGCTCGGCTTATGCCAGAAATCCATGTTTGTTGTGCCAAATCATCTTGTCGGTCAGTGGGCTTCCGAGTATCTGCGGCTCTATCCGAGTGCAAATATACTTGTGACAACAAAGCGAGATTTTGAAACGGGAAATCGCAAGAAGTTCTGCGGTAGGATTGCCACAGGCGACTATGATGCAGTCATTATTGGGCATTCTCAGTTTGAAAAAATTCCGATGAGCATAGAACGACAGCGGGAACAGTTGGAGAAGCAGCTTGATGATATTGAGCGTGGCATTGACGATGTGCAGGCTTCCAAAGGCGAGCAGTTCACGGTCAAACAGCTAATGAAAACCCGAAAGGCAATCAAGACGAAGCTCGAAAAGCTTAACGACACCAAGCGTAAGGATACGGTTATCGACTTTGAACAGCTCGGCGTTGACAGGCTTTTCATTGATGAGAGCCATTTTTATAAGAATTTGTACCTCTACACCAAGATGCGAAATGTAGGCGGTATCGCCCAGACCGAAGCCCAGAAATCAAGCGACCTCTTTATGAAATGCCGCTATCTGGACGAAATCACGGGCAACCGTGGCACGGTTTTCGCAACGGGTACGCCTGTCAGCAATTCAATGGTTGAGCTGTACTCCGTTCAGAGGTACTTGCAGTATGACACCCTTGCACAGAACGGTTTGCAGCATTTTGACAGTTGGGCTTCTACCTTTGGAGAAACGGTTACAGCTCTGGAATTAGCACCCGAAGGCACGAATTATCGAGCCAAGACGAGGTTTGCCAAGTTCTATAATCTGCCAGAGCTGATGCAGATGTTCCGTGAGGTGGCGGATATACAGACCGCCGATATGCTAAAGCTCCCCGTGCCAAAGGTCAATTACCACAATATTAAGACCAAGCCGAGCGAGATACAGACCGAAATGGTAGCTTCCCTTGCGAAGCGGGCTGAGAAAGTCAGGGCAAGGCTTGTCGAGCCGAACATCGACAATATGCTCAAGATAACCAATGACGGGCGGAAACTGGCTCTTGACCAGAGAATGATTGACCCGATGCTGCCAGACGACCCAGACAGTAAAGTCAATGCCTGCGTGGATAATGTGTACCGTATCTGGGAGGAACACGCCGATACCAAAGCGACACAGCTTGTGTTCTGCGACCTGTCCACCCCGAAAAATGACGGTACTTTCAATGTCTACGACGATATGAGGGAGAAGCTGATAGCCCGTGGTATCCCTGCGGAGCAGATACGCTTTATTCACGAAGCGACCACCGATGCACAGAAAAAAGAGTTGTTCGGCAAGGTCAGAAGCGGCGAAGTCCGTGTGCTGCTCGGCTCTACTCCGAAGATGGGAGCAGGTACGAATGTGCAGGACAGGCTCATAGCAATCCATAACCTTGATTGTCCGTGGCGTCCTTCCGATGTAGGACGGATTTTGCGGACATTCAAAATAAAAAAGAATGTGGAGGTAACAG
>OGZZ01002305.1_pt1 | contig 12464 bp, 7 predicted proteins | sample 1577021 | NCBI WGS metagenome assembly OGZZ01 (sample SAMEA3541526, study PRJEB24748) | human gut metagenome | biome: human gut; feature: human-associated habitat; material: faeces | place: China | collected 2012
TTTTACATCCTCTCGCGGAAAATTTAAAGTCAGGGGCGATCAGCTGCGCTTGTTCAGGATGCTGAGCAGATCGTCGAAGTAATCGCCGTCATCCTCTTCCTCGGCCGGGGCCTGCTTGGCGGCGGGCTGGGCGTCAAAGGACTGGGTGAAGATGGGGTTGGGCATGACAGGGTTGATGTCCTGCTGCGGGGCAGCGGTGCGCTGTGCGGGCTGGGCAACCTCGGCCTGAGCCGGAGCCTCAACAGGCTGGACGGCGGGGGCAGGGGCGACACCGCGCTTGGCATCGACATGGGCCTGGATGGGCTCGTCGACCTCGGGGGTGCTCTCGAAGCCGGTGGCAACGACGGTGATGCTCATCTCGTCGCTCAGGCGCTCGTCGAACGCAGTACCCCAGATGATGTTGGCATCGGGATGCGCGCTCTGGGTGATCATGCTGGCAGCGGTCTCGACATCCTCCAGGCCGATGTCCGGGCTGGAAGTGATGTTGATGATGACGCCGTGTGCACCGGCGATGCTGGTCTCCAGCAGCGGAGAGGAAATGGCAGCCTTGGCGGCGTTCTCGGCCTTGCCGGCACCCTTGGCGCTGCCCACGCCCATGTGCGCGTAACCGGCATCCTTCATGATGGAGCGCACGTCGGCGAAGTCCAGATTGATGAAGGCGGGCACGTTGATCAGGGCGGAAATGGACTCGACGCCCTGACGCAGCACGTTGTCGGCAGCCTGGAAGGCGTTCATCAGGGTGATCTTCTCCTGGCTGATCATCTTCAGGCGCTCATTCGGGATCACGATCAGGCTGTCCACATGCATCAGCAGGTTGGCAATGCCCTGCTCAGCCAGGCCCATCTTGCGCTTGCCCTCAAAAGAGAAGGGCTTGGTGACGATGCCCACGGTCAGGATGCCCAGGTCGTGTGCCACCTCAGCCACCACAGGAGCCGCACCGGTGCCGGTGCCGCCGCCCATACCGGCGGTGATGAACACCATCTGGGAGCCCTTGAGCGCGTTTGCGATCTCGTCCTTGCTTTCTTCAGCGGCACGCTGACCGATCTCAGGGTCGGCACCTGCGCCGCGGCCCTTGGTGAGCTTGGAGCCCAGCTGGACCTTGACGGTGGCATGGTTCTTGGCCAGCGCCTGCTGATCCGTGTTCATCGCAATGAACTCCACGCCCTGCAGACCATCGCTGACCATGCGGTTCACGGCGTTGCCGCCGCCGCCGCCAACACCGATCACCTTGATCGTCGTAACATTTTCGTCCATTTCTTCATCGAGCATCAATGCCATAACTTTGTCCTCCATCCGGATTTTATCGTAGAACTGTGCAGAACGCACAGAAATATCAGCCTACACTTATATAACTGTATCGTATCATCTTTTTGCCGTGAATGCAAGTCAAATTTACGTTTTTGAAGTTCTTTTTTTCGGGCAGTCTGCCCCGCGCGGGGTTTCTCGTGCAATTTGCCCACCCAGAGCCGTCAGTTTCTGTGCAAAATCGGCATAGCCGCGGTCAATGAACTCCGTATGGGTGATGCGGCTGCTGCCCTGTGCCGCCAGCGCCGCGATCACCAGCGCCGCCCCGCCCCGCAGGTCGGGCGCTTCCAGCACCGTTCCCTGCAGGGTGCCGCCGGGTTCCGCGTACAGGGTGCGGCCCTCCACCCGCACCCGGCCGCCCAGCGCCGCAAAGCCTGCCGCGCAGCCGAACCGCCGCTCAAAGATCACATCCTCGATGCTGCCGGGTCCCTCCGCGCAGAGCAGCACCGCCGCCAGCAGCGGGGCCGCGTCGGTGGCCAGCGCCGGGTATGTCCCGGTGTGCCAGCAGCGAGGAAATGAAGCCCCAGAACCTTGTGCCCAACTTTGTGGGCATCGACTACGAACAAATCAAGAATAACCGCGAGTACACCAGTATGTACCTGTTCCGGGCGGTGCTGGAGTACAGCGATACCGTGCCTTCCGGGCAGATCATCCGGCAGGAGCCGGAGGCCGGCGAGGTGATGGAGAACGGCGAGGTGATCCAGATCGTGGTCAGTCAGGGCCCGGAGAAGGTGGAGATGCCCAAGATCGTCGGTGCATCGCAGGATAAGGCTATTGAGATCCTGAGCAGCCGGGGGCTTGTGGCCAGCTGCTTTATGGTGGTGAATGATGGCTCCTACGCTACGGGCTGTGTGGTCTCTGCCAGCGAGGAAGAGGGCGCCATGGTCACGGTGGGCACGGTGATCACTGTGTATATCGCCGCAGACCCCAGTGTGCAGATCACTGCCACCCCGGAGGAGCCTGCCGCTACCGAGCCTACCACCCCGGAAACGCCCCCGGAGGGCAGTACAGAGCCGGAATACGATACCAATTAAACAGCATACAACAAAAGCAGAAGCGGGAGCCTTGAACGGGCTCCCGCTTCTGCTTGTTTAGGATAGGAAAGAGAATGGCAAATTAAAGGTTCGAGTAGCCCATTAGGCAGCGGTCCACCTCGGCGGCGCAATCGCGGCCCTCGCGCAGACCCCACACCACAAGGCTCTGGCCGCGGCGCATATCGCCGCAGACGAACACCTTGTCCACGTTGGTCTTAAAGCTGTGGTCGGCTACATTGCCCCGGGCGGTCAGCTCCACCCCAAAGGCATCGGCTGTGTAGTTTTCGCAGCCGGTAAAGCCTGCGGCGATAAACGCCAGCTGGCAGTCGTAGGTAAATTCCTTGCCGGTGGGCACCATGCTGGTGCGGCCGGTCTCGGGGTCGCGCTCCGGCTTCAGGCAGCTGATGACGGCACCGGTCAGGTTACCGGCCTCGTCCTTCAAAAACTCCTTGACGGTAGTCTGGTACACACGCGGGTCCTTGCCGAACTTTGCAATGCACTCGGTCTGGCCGTAATCCACCTTCAGCACCCGGGGCCACTCCGGCCACGGATTTGCAGCGGTGCGCTCGACAGGGGGCTGCGGCATCATTTCCAGCGCCATCAGGTCGGTGCAGCCCTGCCGCAGGGCAGTGCCCTGACAGTCGTTGCCGGTGTCGCCGCCGCCGATGACCAGCACGTTTTTACCGGCTGCATTGATGGCCTTGCCGTCTGCAAAACCCGAGTCCAGCAGGCTCTTGGTCACGCTGGTCAGGTAGTCCACCGCAAGGTGCACGCCCTTGGCGTCCCGGCCGGGCACGTTCAGGTCGCGGGGCTTTTTTGCGCCGCAGCACAGCACTACGGCATCAAAATCTGCCAGCAGCTGCTCGGCGGGCACGGCACCGCCCACATCCATGCCGGTGCGGAACACAACACCTTCGGCCTGCATCAGCTTGACCCGGCGCTCGATGACTGCCTTGTCCAGCTTCATGTTGGGGATGCCGTACATCAAAAGGCCTCCCACGCGGTCGGCGCGTTCAAACACCGTGACGGCGTGGCCGCGCTTATTCAGGTACTCGGCCACTGAAAGCCCCGCAGGGCCGCTGCCCACCACGGCAACGCTCTTGCCGGTGCGGGTCGGCGGCGGGGTGGCGGTCAGCCAGTTTTTGGCGTAGGCCGTCTCGATGATGGCGTGCTCGTTTTCGCGCACGGTGACGCTGCTGCCGGTCACATCCCCGCAGGTGCAGGCGGCCTCACACAGGGCGGGGCACACCCGGCTGGTAAACTCCGGGAAGCGGTTGGTGGCCATCAGGCGGTGGAGCGCCAGTTCCCACTTGCCGTGGTACACCAGATCGTTCCACTCCGGGATGAGATTGTTCAGCGGACAGCCGGAGGCCATGCCGCCGATCATCATGCCTGCCTGACAGAAGGGCACGCCGCAGTCCATGCAGCGGGCGGCCTGCGTCTGCTGCTGCTCCCGCGAGAGCCAGATGTGGAACTCGTTAAAATTTTCAAGGCGCTCCAGCGGCGCAACGTCCGTGCTGGTCTTGCGCGCATAATCCATAAATCCTGTTGTCTTACCCATGCTGCTGCCCCTCCTTACTTATGCTTCTGCACTGCATAAAATGCTTCGATCTGTGCCTGCTCGCCGTCCAGACCACGCTCCTCTACCGAGGCGATGACCCGCAGCATGCGGTCGTAATCGTAAGGCAGCACCTTTTTGAATTTGGGCAGGAACGCGCTGAAATTGTCCAGAATCTCCTTGCCGCGCGGAGAGCCGGTGGCCTCCACATGGGCGCGGATCAGCTCCTTCAGGGTGGCAACATCGTACTTGTGCTCCACCGGCTCCAGGCTGACGGTCTCCTTGTTCACCCGCTGGTAGAAGTCCCAGTTTTCGTCCAGCACATAGGCAATGCCGCCGGTCATACCGGCTGCAAAGTTTTTGCCGGTCTGTCCCAGCACCACCACGGTGCCGCCGGTCATGTACTCGCAGCCGTGGTCGCCCACGCCCTCTACAACGGCGGTCGCGCCGCTGTTGCGCACGCAGAAGCGCTCGCCGGCCACGCCGGAGATGAACGCCTTGCCGCTGGTAGCGCCGTACAGCGCCACGTTGCCGGTGATGATGTTCTCCTCGGGCTTGAAGTCGATGCCCTGCGGCGGGCGCACGATGATCTTGCCGCCGGAAAGGCCCTTGCCCATGTAGTCGTTGCAGTCGCCCACCAGCTCCAGCGTCAGGCCATTGGGGATAAAGGCACCAAAGCTCTGACCGCCTGCACCGGTGCAGTGCACGGTGTACACATCGTCCGGCAGGTCGTTGCCGTATTTGCGGGTGATCTCGCTGCCAAAGATGGCACCAAAGGCGCGATCCACGTTGGAAACATTCAGGCTGACGCTCTGGGGAGCCTTGCTGCCCAGCTTGAACTTCTTCATCAATACCTTCATGTCCAGCGTGTTTTCCAGATGGAAGTCGTAGCTGTCCTCCTTGATAAAGTGGACGTTACTGTTTGCAATGGCGGGGTTGTGCAGGATGCAGTCCAGATCCAACTCCGCGGCACGGCTGCCCGGGGCGGCGGGCTTGACCCGCAGCAGGTCGGTGCGGCCCACCAGCTCGTCCACGGTGCGTACGCCCAGCTTTGCCATGTACTCTCGCAGCTCCTCAGCCACAAAGGTGAGGTAGTTGATGATGTACTCCGGCTTGCCCTTGAAGTTCTTGCGCAGCTCGGGGTTCTGGGTGCAGATGCCCATGGGGCAGGTGTCCAGATTGCACACACGCATCATCACGCAGCCCTCTGCCATCAGCAGGGTAGTGCCGAAGCCGAACTCCTCGGCGCCCAGCATGCAGCTGATGGCTACATCCCGGCCGGACAGCAGCTTGGAGTCGCTCTCAATGCGCACACGGGTGCGCAGACCGTTCAGGATCAGGGTCTGGTGGGTCTCGGCGATGCCCAGCTCCCAAGGCAGACCTGCGTGCTTGATGGAGGTGCGGGGTGCAGCACCGGTGCCGCCGTCATAGCCGGACACCAGAATGACCTGTGCGCCGCCCTTGGCAACACCGGCGGCAATGGTGCCGACACCGGCCTCGCTGACCAGCTTGACGTTGATGTTGGCGCTGCGGTTGGCGTTTTTCAAATCGTAGATCAGCTCTGCCAGATCCTCGATGGAGTAGATATCGTGGTGGGGCGGGGGAGAGATCAGGCCCACGCCGGTGGTGCTGTGGCGGGTCTTGGCGATCCACGGATACACCTTGGCACCGGGCAGATTGCCGCCCTCACCGGGCTTTGCGCCCTGTGCCAGCTTGATCTGGATCTCCTCGGCGCTGACCAGATACTTGCTGGTCACGCCAAAGCGGGCAGAGGCCACCTGCTTGATCTTGGAATTGCTCTCGCTGTGGTAACGCTCTTCGGGCTCGCCGCCCTCGCCGGTATTGCTGCGCCCGCCCAGACGGTTCAGGGCAATGGCAATGGTCTCGTGTGCCTCACTGCTCAGTGCGCCGTAGCTCATGGCAGCGCCCTTGAACCGCTTGACGATGCTGGAGACCGGCTCTACCTCCTCCAGCGGGATGCCGCCGTCTGCGGCGTAGTTGAAGTCCAGCAGACTGCGCAGATGCACACCCTCGGCACCCATGTTGTCCACCGTCTGGGTGAACTGCTTGAAGGTGTCGTAATCGCCGGTGCGGCAGGCTTTCTGGAACAGATGGATGGTCTGGGGGTTGAACAGGTGCTCTTCCTTGCCGCTGCGGAACTTGTGGGCACCGCTGTCGGCCAGCTCCATGTTGATATCCAGCCCCAGCGGGTCAAAGGCGGCGTTATGCAGCGCTTCCACATCGGCCTGAATGTCTGCCATGCTGATGCCGCCCACGCGGCTCACCGTGCCGGTGAAGTATTTGTCGATGACCTCCTTCGAGATGCCCACAGCCTCGAAGATCTGGCTGCTCTGGTAGCTCTGGATGGTGGAAATGCCCATCTTGGAGGCGATCTTCACGATGCCGTTGAGGATGGCGTTGTCGTAGTCCTGCACGGCGGCGTAATAGTCCTTGTCCAGCAGACCCTCGTCGATCAGCTGCCCGATGGTCTCGTGTGCCAGATAGGGGTTGATGGCGCAGGCACCGTAGCCCAGCAGGGTAGCAAAGTGGTGCACCTCCCGGGGCTCGGCGCTTTCCAAAATCAGCGCCAGTGCGGTGCTCTTTTTGGTGCGGATGAGGTACTGGGACACTGCCGAAACAGCCAGCAGGCTGGGAATGGTCACATGGTATTCATCCACGTCCCGGTCGGACAGGATGATGATGTTTGCACCCTCCTTGTAGGCGCGGTCTACCTCCAGAAATACCCGGTCGATGGCCTTTTCCAGACTGGTGTTCTTGTAGTAGTTGATGGATACCGTAGCCACCTTGAAGCCCGGCACGTTCATGTACTTGATCTTCAACAGGTCGGTGTTGGTCAGGATGGGGTTGTGCACCTTGAGCACCTTGCAGTTCTCGGGCTTATCCTCCAGCAGATTGCCGTGGGCACCGATGTAAACGCTGGTGGAGGTGACCACCTTTTCCCGGATGGCGTCAATGGGCGGGTTCGTCACCTGTGCGAACCGCTGTTTGAAGTAGTTGAACAGCGGGGGATGCTGGCTGCTGAGCACGGCAAGCGGGGTGTCGGTGCCCATGGCACCGGAGGGCTCTGCGCCCGCCCGCGCCATGGCAAGGATCATGGTGTTCACGTCCTCGTACTTGTAGCCGAACACCTTCTGCAGCCGGGTCAGCTGCTCGCCGGTGTAGCTTTCTACCTTCACGTTGGGGATCTTCAGCCCGCTCAGCTGCACCAGATTGCGGTCGATCCACTCGCCGTAGGGCTCGCGGCTGGCGTAAAGCTCCTTCAGCTTTTCGTCGTCCACCACCTCGCCCTTGACGGTATCCACCAGCAGCATCTTGCCGGGACGCAGGCGCTCCTTGACCAGAATGTTCTCCGGGTCGCATTCCAGAACGCCCACCTCAGAGGACAGGATCATGCGGCCGTCCTTGGTGATGTAGTAGCGGCTGGGGCGTAGACCGTTGCGGTCCAGTACTGCGCCCATCACATCGCCGTCCGAGAACAGGATGGCGGCGGGGCCGTCCCACGGCTCCAGCATGGTGGCGTAGTACTGGTAGAAATCCCGCTTTTTCTGGCTGATGTTCTTGTTGTTCTCCCACGGCTCGGGGATGGTGATCATCACAGCCAGCGGCAGATCCATACCGTTCATCACCATAAACTCCAGAGTGTTATCCAGCATGGCGGAGTCCGAACCGGAGGTGTTGATGATGGGCAGGATCTTGTTCATATCGTCCTGCAGAATGGGGCTGGAGATGCTCTCCTCACGCGCCAGCATGGCGTCGGTGTTGCCCTTGATGGTGTTGATCTCGCCGTTGTGCAGGATAAAGCGGTTGGGGTGTGCACGCATCCAGCTGGGGTTGGTGTTGGTAGAAAAGCGGCTGTGCACCATGCCGATGGCGGATTCATAATCCGGGTCCTGCAGATCAGCGTAGAAGCGGCGCAGGTCGTGCACGAGGAACATACCCTTATACACGATGGTGCGGCTGGACAGGCTGGGCACATAGGTGCCGTTGCTGGCCTGCTCGAACACGCGGCGCACGATGTACAGGCGGCGGTCAAACTCAATGCCCTTGCTTACCTTGGCGGGCTTTTTGATGAAGCACTGCCAGATGGCGGGCATGCAGTCCCGCGCCTTCTGACCCACGGCATCGGGGTCTACGGGCACTTCGCGCCATGCCAGAAACTCCAGCCCCTCCTTGCGGGTGACCACCTCGAACAGCTTCATGGCCTGAGCCCGCAGGTGCTCGTTCTGGGGGAAGAAGAACATACCCACGCCGTACTCCCGCTCGTTGCCCAGCCGGATGTTCAGCTCCTCGGCCACCTTGGAGAAGAACTTGTGGCTGATCTGCAGCAGGATGCCCACGCCGTCGCCGGTCTTGCCCTCGGCGTCCTTACCGGCGCGGTGCTCCAGCCGCTCTACGATGGACAGTGCATCGTCCACCGTCTGGTGGCTTTTACGTCCCTTGATGTCCACCACAGCGCCGATGCCGCAGGCATCGTGCTCGAACTGTGGGTCGTACAGACCAAGGGTGGTTTTCTGCTCTGTAAAGTTTTCCATAGTCTTTCCCATCCTTTTTACTTGTTTGCTTACCGGGGGCTGCGGCACCCTCCGCAGCTTTTTATCCCCTGCAAAAAGAAAAAAGCGCCCCGCAAGGGCATAGGATGCCCCTGCGGAACGCCTTTGTTCCGATATCTGATATTATACAGATTCCTGAAAAATCTTCAAGTGACAGCTGCACCAAATATGCTACGCACATTGCGCCGCTTCTTGTGCGAAACGCCGCGAGCCCCCGCAGCTGTGCGCGGTATACAAGCAAAACCGCCGCACCCGGCGTTGTGCACGCGGGTACGGCGGTTTGGAGGAATTTGCCCTGAGTGATGCGGAACACTCAGGACTCAGGAATGCTTTGATTTGCGGGTTTGTTGCAAAATAACCAAACGAAACCTCACCCGCCCAGAATGGCCTGCAGGTCGGCTTCCGGGGTGGCAATGGGCTTGAGGCCGTACCGTTCCTGCAGGGTGCGCACCACCCCCGGCGAGAGGAACGGGGGCAGGGTAGGCCCCAGCCGGATGTTCCGGATGCCCAGCGCCAGCAGCGCGATGAGGATGCACACGGCCTTCTGCTCAAACCAGCACAGCACCAGCGAGAGGGGCAGGTCGTTGACGCCGCAGCCAAAGGCGTCGGCCAGCGCCAATGCGATGCGGATGGCGCTGTAGGCGTCATTGCACTGGCCCACGTCCAAGATGCGGGGCAGGCCGGTGCCCGGCACGGTGCCAAGGGGCAGGTCGTTCAGGCGGAACTTGCCGCAGGCCAGGGTCAGCAGGATGGTGTCGGGCGGGGTAAGGCGGGCAAACTCGGTGTAGTAGCGGCGGCTGGGCCGGGTGCCGTCGCAGCCGCCCACCAGAAAGAAGTGCCGCAGCTTACCGTCCCGCACCGCCTGCACGATCTCGTCCGCGTGCTGCAGCACGGCGGTGCGGGCAAAACCGGTGGTCACCGTGGAGCCGCCGTTCAGGCCGGGTAGCAGGGTGTCCTGCGCGTAGCCGCCCAGCTCCAGCGCCTTTTCAATCACCGGGGAAAAGTCGCGCCCTTCGTCGATGTGGGGCACGCCGGGGTAAGCCACCACCGAGGTGGTGAACACCCGGTCGGCGTAGCTGGCGCGCAGGGGCATGATGCAGTTGGTGGTGAACAGGATGGGCGCGGGGATGTCCTCGAACTCCCGCTGCTGGTTCTGCCATGCGGTGCCAAAGTTGCCCTTGAGGTGGGGGTAGCGGCGCTTCAGCTCCGGGTAGCCGTGGGCGGGCAGCATCTCCGAGTGGGTGTAGACGTTGACGCCCCGGCCTGCAGTCTGTTCCAGCAGCTGCTGTGCGTCGTAGAGGTCGTGGCCGGAAATCACGATGAACGGCCCCTTTTCAATGGTCAGGGGCACCTGCACCGGTTCCGGATCGCCAAACGCGCCGGTGTTGGCCGCGTCCAGCAGCTCCATGCAGCGGTAGCTGGCTTCTCCTGTGGCCTGCACCAGCTGCCACAGGGCGTCGGTGGTCTGGCCGGGGTCGCCCACGGCCTGCAGGGCGGTACAGAAGAACCGGTCCAGCTTCGGGTCGATGCGGCCCAGCACCCGGGCGTGGTAGTTGTAGGCGGCCATGCCCCGCAGGCTGAACAGCACAAAGCATTTCAGGCTGCGCCGGTCGGCATCCGGTTCCCGCCAGAGGGCCTGCATGTCGTAGTCCGGGCCGGTGCCGGGGCTGGCGTCGTGCACCCGGCGGGTCAGCGCGTCCACGGCGGCGGGGTCAAAGTTCACGTTGGTAATGGTGGTGAACAGCCCCTGCATCAGCAGCCGGGCCTGTTCCGGGGCCGGGCCGCGCCCCGCCGCGATGAGCTGCCCGGCAAACGCGATGAGCGCCCCGGTGAGCCGGTCCTGTGCGGCGGCTGTCTCGGCCGACTTGCCGCACACCCCCGCTGCGCCGGTGCAGGCGGTGCAGCCCGCCGCCTGCTCACACTGAAAACAAAACATCTGTCTATCCATTTTTTTATCTCCTCTATATTATATAATTCTTGCTACACTTATTAAATGCTTTCCGAAAAAAGTCCAATATGCTAAAGCTTTTTATCTATACACTTATATTTACGTACCGTTACTTTGAAAACAATGTATGAATTCTGATTTACTCAAAATATGACACTTTTTATAACAGATATTACGTTACTATTCTCTGCAGTTTCTTACATATTATCCACAATCTGTCCATCTGTTGAGATGATTTTCACCTGCCATGGAATGAACTTTCCACTGTTTCTCAAAGCTGTCTCCGCTGCTCTGGCGAGTCCGCCGCAGCATGGAACTTCCATCCTGACAATAGTCACGCTCTTAATGTTATTCTGGCGGATAATCTCTGTCAGTTTCTCGCTGTAATCGCCTTCATCAAGTTTCGGACATCCAATCAGCGTAATTTTTCCTCTGATAAATTCCTGATGGAAGTTTGCATAAGCATATGCGGTACAGTCTGCCGCAATCAGAAGATGCGCTCCGTCAAAGTATGGCGCATTTACAGGCACCAGTTTGATCTGCACAGGCCATTGTCTTAATTCAGATTCTGATGATATATTTACCTGCACATGATTTCTATCTTCTTTTGGATTCTGTGAAGTTCTGAGAATTTTTCTCGCCATACTTCCCGGACATCCTGTGAAAACTTTTTTCACTCCCTGAGTTCCTTCTATGCTATTTGTGTTTATATTAGTATTTGCAGTTACATTAGCTTTTTCTGAATTCGCCTTCATATTTGCTTCCACCGCCGCCTCATCAAACGCGGCTGCTTCTCTTTCGATAAAAGAGATTGCATTTGTCGGACATACCGGCAGGCAGTTCCCCAGCCCATCGCAGTAGTCGTCTCTTAACAATTTTGCTTTGCCATCTACAATACCGATTGCCCCTTCCTGACAGGCATTGGCACACAATCCGCATCCGTTACAGAGTTCTTCATCAATGTGTATGATTTTTCGAATCATATTTTCCTCCTGAAAATTCTTTAAAAGTTATATGTGAATGTTTGTTTTTTCTTGATTACAGGTCAGAGTATATCTGATATCTCCAATTAAGTATGTTGTAAAAACAACAAATTTATATTTTCTATAAAAAAAGTCTCAGAACCTTTATTTTCTTCAAGGAATTCCCCCGAAACTTAATAAAAGTCCTGAGATTTATATTTTAGAAGAAATCTTTCAGTTTCTGCACGAAGCTCTTATTCTCTTCCACTGTTTCTTCCTCATCATCGTCATCATCTATAGAGATTGCTTCTATTTTCATAGCAAACTGTACAAGTCCGATATCAGTATTTTCATCAGACGCAAAGGATATCGGTGTGAAGTCTTTGCCTGCGATCTTATCTGTTGCATCATCAATTGCATCGTCTATCTATGTATTGATATCTTTTGTTTTATCTGTGAATAAAGAAGCTGTCTGTCAGATCCTACGTTTGCCTGCGTTGCCCCATCCGCCTGAATATTACTGCATTTTTTTGTATCCAGAGTTACTGTTCCCTGAATCAGATAGTTATCAAAGAATTCATCATCAGAATTCTTATTATCTTTTACAGACAGACTAATCTTAAGCTTCCCGTCTTTTCCGGCTAATTCATCCGCAGATATCTTCTGTCCATCCAGTTCATAGGTAATTTCAATATTCCATGGTATCTTTGTTCCGTTCAGATTGTCCTGATAATAGAGCTTTCCTGCTGGTGCTTCTACCTGAACTTTATCCCCTGAAAGTGTGATCGTGTCATCACTTGACAGATTTTTTACCGATGCATAATTCCCATAATCTGTGATCTCTGTTTTTTCTGTCAAATTATATTCATTTACAACATAAACGCCGGATACGCTTCCGTCCATATTCAGATTTACGTATACATTTTCATCTTTCCGGTTATCGACCGCCATAACAGATGCAGTGCCGGCATTTGCCACCATTGCTGCACAAAGAAATGCCGCGCCTGTCTTTTTAATGATTTTTTTATTCTGATTCATATAGTCAATCGGATATTCGCAATCCGCTTTCGCTACTTGCTCATAACC
>OGZZ01002312.1_pt1 | contig 12443 bp, 10 predicted proteins | sample 1577021 | NCBI WGS metagenome assembly OGZZ01 (sample SAMEA3541526, study PRJEB24748) | human gut metagenome | biome: human gut; feature: human-associated habitat; material: faeces | place: China | collected 2012
AGTGTGCGCAAGCGCACACTTTGTTGTATAATACGAAGAAGAGAAGCTTTAAATGATATGAGAAAGGCATGGTTATAGGAATGAAAAAACGTTTGATTGCAGCCCTGTTAGCAGGAATGATGTTGGTACAGACAACCGCTTGTGGAAATAGCACCAGTGGAACCGTAGGTACTGTGGATAATACAGAGACAATGTCGGAGAGTGGAACAGAGGCAGATACAGAAAAAGAAGGGGATGAAGTTACCGCATTATCTCTGATGCAGCAGGTCAATACGGCGGAAGAAAATGTGATCGATGACAATTACCGCACTTATTATGAAGTGTTTGTTTATAGCTTTTATGACAGTGACGGGGACGGAATCGGTGATCTGAAAGGACTGACGGAAAATCTCGATTAAATCAATGACGGTGATCCTGAGACGGACACGGATCTGGGATGCAATGGTATCTGGCTGATGCCGGTCATGCCGTCCACGACGTATCACAAGTATGATGTGACGGATTATGAAGCAATCGATCCGGAGTACGGGACGATGGATGATTTTACGACACTTGTAGATGAGTGCCATAAGCGTGGAATCAATGTGATCATCGATTTTGTCATGAACCACACATCTTCACAGCATGAGTGGTTTCAGACTGCGTACAAGTATATCCAGAGCCTTCCGGAGGGAGCAGAACCGGATGCGTCAGAGTGTCCTTATGTAGATTATTATAATTTTTCCAAAGAAAAACTGGGCGGTTATTATCCGGTGGAAGGAACCGACTGGTATTATGAAGGACAGTTCTGGAGCGAGATGCCGGATCTGAACTGGGATAATGAAATGTTAAAGACAGAGTTTGAACAGATCGTGCAATTCTGGCTGGATCTCGGAGTGGACGGTTTCCGCCTGGATGCAGTAAAGGAATTCTATTCGGGCGCAGATGATAAAAATATTGCAGTCCTGACCTGGTTTAATGATATGGTGAAATCCAAAAAAGAGGATGTAACGTGGCTCAGAATGCCAATGACTTCTTGTATGCGTCTATTCACGAAGTTATCAAGACTTTGATTGAGGCGTTTGTGCTGGTGTTCATCGTAGTATATGTGTTCTTGCAGGATATGCGTTCTACATTGATTCCGGCCATTGCCATTCCGGTAGCCTTGATTGCTACTTTCTTCGTATTGAAACTGATTGGATTTAGTGTGAACTTGCTGACACTTTCGGCGATGGTGCTTGCCATTGCGATTGTGGTCGACGATGCCATTGTGGTGGTGGAAGGTGTACATGCCAAGTTGGACCAGGGATACAAATCATCTCGTGAGGCTTCTATCGATGCCATGAGCGAACTCGGTGGTGCACTGGTTTCTATTACATTGGTCATGATGTCCGTGTTTATCCCGGTAAGTTTCATGGGAGGTACGGCCGGTACATTCTATCGTCAGTTCGGTATTACGATGGCGATTTCTATCGCATTCTCTGCGTTGAACGCGTTGACACTTTCTCCGGCATTGTGTGCTATTTTCCTGAAACCGCATGATTCAGAACACAAGCAGAAGAAGATGAGTATGGTCGATCGTTTCCATACCTCTTTCAATGCTGCATACGATTCATTGCTGAAGAGCTATAAGAAGCGTGTCGTATTCTTTATTCATAAGAAATGGCTTTCATTCGGACTGGTGGCTGCATCTATCGTATTGTTGATGTTCTTTATGAAAACCACTCCGACTGGTATGGTGCCGAATGAAGATACCGGTACTATCATGGGTGCTGTGACATTGCCTCCTGGTACTTCTCAGGAACGCGCTATGGAAGTGTTGGCCAAGGTAGATAGCCTGGTAGCTGCAGAACCTGCCGTTCAGTCTCGTACTATCATTTCTGGATATAGCTTTATTGGTGGTCAAGGACCTTCTTACGGTTCTGTCATCATCAAGCTGAAAGACTGGGAAGAACGTTCCATGATGCAGAATTCAGATATTATCTATTCTACTTTGTTCTTGCGTGCACAGAAAGTCATTAAGGATGCACAGGTATTGTTCTTTGCTCCTCCGATGATTCCGGGTTATTCAGTATCAAGTGATATTGAGTTGAACATGCAGGATAAGACCGGTGGTACGCTGGATCACTTCTTTGAAGTGGTAAAAAGCTATACAGCTGCACTGGAAGCACGTCCGGAAATCAACTCTGCGAAGACTACCTTCAACCCGAGCTTCCCGCAGTATCAGCTTGACATTGATGCGGCAGCTTGTAAAAAGGCAGGTATCAGCCCGAGCGATATTCTTTCTACTATGCAGGGATATTTTGGAGGTTTGTATGCTTCTAACTTCAACCGTTTCGGTAAGATGTATCGTGTAATGATTCAGGCTGAACCGGATGCTACTAAAAACATGGAATCGTTGAACGGAGTGAAAGTACGTGGTAGCAATGGAGAAATGGCTCCTATCACACAGTTCGTAAGCATGAAGAAAGTATACGGCCCGGATATTATCAACCGTTTCAACCTGTATACTTCAATGAAGGTGATGGTGGCTCCTGCTTCTGGTTATACTTCAGGTCAGGCATTGCAGGCTATTGCTGAAGTGGCTAAGGAAAATCTTCCGATGGGATTCGGTTACGAATTGGGAGGTATGGCACGTGAGGAAGCACAGACAAGTGGCAGTACAACAGGTATTATCTTCGTACTTTGCTTCGTCTTCGTTTACTTGCTGCTGAGTGCCCAGTATGAAAGTTACATCCTGCCGTTGGCCGTATTGCTTTCTGTTCCGTTCGGTTTGATGGGTAGCTTCATCTTCGTCAACGGATTTAGTGCATTGGGAAGCATTCCTGCATTGAAGATGATTTTGGGAACCATGTCAAATGATATTTACATGCAGATTGCCTTGATTATGTTGATGGGTCTGTTGGCTAAGAATGCCATCTTGATTGTAGAGTTTGCTCTTGACCGTCGTAAACAAGGTATGAGTATTTCCTGGGCAGCCGTATTGGGTGCTGCAGCCCGTCTTCGTCCGATTTTGATGACTTCATTGGCCATGATTGTCGGTTTGATTCCGTTGATGTTGGCTATGGGTGTAGGAGCTCACGGTAACCGTACATTGGGTGCTTCGGCTATTGGTGGTATGTTAATCGGTATGATTTTCCAGATTTTCATCGTTCCGGTATTGTTCGTGGTATTCCAGTGGTTGCAAGAAAAAGTGAAACCAATGGAATGGGATAGCCTCGATGAAAGTGAAGTGGAAGCTGAAATTGAACAGTATTCTCCTAATACGCATAAATAAGATTGATAATGAAAAAACAGATAATAGGAATGATGTGTCTGGCTGCTATGATGAGCAGTTGCCACATTTACAAAGCTTATGACCGTCCGGAAACGATAGATGCCTCAGGTGTCTATCGTGACCCGGCTTCGGCAACCGATACACTGGCTGCCGATACGGCCAATATGGGAAACTTGCCTTGGAAAGAGATTTTCCGTGATGCCAAACTGCAGGCCTTGATTGAAGAAGGACTGGCTAACAATGTAGATATGCAGGCGGCTGCTCTCCGTGTACAGGAAGCGAAAGTGATGCTGACTGCCGCTAAATTGTCTTATTTGCCTTCTATTAATCTGGCTCCGCAAGGTTCTACAACCAGCATGGGAGGTGGAAACTATGTAAAGGCATACCAGCTTCCAGTGTCTGCCAGTTGGGAAATTGACTTGTTCGGAAAGATTTTGAATACCAAACGTGGGCAGAAAGTAGCCTACGAACAGAGCCAGTATGCAGAACAGGCTGTACGTTCACAGATTATTTGTGGTATAGCTAATGTGTACTATTCTTTGCTGATGCTCGACCGTCAGGTAGAAATTACGACTGAAACGGCTGCTATCTATAAAGAAAACGTACGAGTAATGGAAGCCATGAAAATTGCCGGTATGACAACCGAAGCTGCTGTAGCACAGATGCGTGCTGCCAGCCATCAGGTAGAGGCTTCGTTGATGGATTTGAAACGTCAGGTGCGTGAAACAGAAAATTCACTTGCTGTACTGTTGGCTAAGGCTCCTCAGACCATCGAACGCAGTACATTGGACGAACAGGTTATGCCGGAAGAACTGGCAGCGGGTGTACCGATGCAGTTATTGGAAAACCGTCCGGACGTGAAGATGGCTGAAATGACGCTTGCGGCTGCTTATTATACCACCAACTCTGCACGTGCAGCTTTCTATCCGGGCTTGAACATTACTGGTCTGGCAGGATGGACAAACGGTTCAGGTATTACAGTGGCTAATCCGGGTGAATTTATGCTGCAGGCTTTGGCTTCATTGGCTCAGCCTATTTTCAATAACGGTAAGCTGATTGCCAACCTGAAGGTTTCAAAGGCAGAAGAAAAGATTGCTCAGATGAATTATCAGCAGACTATTCTGGAAGCTGGAAAGGAAGTGAGCGATGCTCTGTATCTGTTCGATACACAGAATAAGAAACTGGTGGAAGACCGTGGACAGGTAGAGCAGTTGGATAAGGCAGTGACTTATACCAAGGCCTTGTTCCAGAGCGGAGATGCCACTTATCTGGAAATCCTGACCGCACAGCAGAATCTGCTGAGTGCACAGTTGTCAGAGGTAGCTGATAATTTCCAGCGTATGCAAGCTGTGATCAACTTGTACAGTGCGTTGGGAGGAGGAAGAAATTGATTAACCTTAAAATGAGAAAACTATGATAAGTCCTTTAGCTTATGTAGATCCGTCAGCCAAATTGGGTAAGAACGTGACGGTTCATCCATTTGCCTATATCGACAAGAATGTAGAGATAGGTGATGACAACGTGATTATGCCTTATGCCAGTCTGATGAGCGGCACACGTATGGGAAATGGAAATACAGTTTATCAGGGAGCTGTTGTGGCAGCAGTTCCCCAGGATTTTGCCTTTACAGGTGAAGAAACACTGGCTATTATCGGCAATAACAATGTGATTCGTGAAAATGCCGTGATTATTCGCGGTACACATGCTTCACATGCTACAAAAGTGGGTGATGGCAACTTCATCATGAGTGGAGCCCGTCTTTCTCATGACGTGGAAGTGGGTAACCGTTGCATTATCGGTAACGGTTCACAGGTTTCGGGCAACTGTATCATCTATGACAATGCCATCCTTACTTCCAATGTGCTGATGCAGGGAAATACACGTCTGGGAAGCTTCTCAGTAGTGCAGGGCGGATGCCGTTTCATTAAGGACATTCCTCCATATATTGTAGCAGCCCATGAACCGATTGCATTCTATAGCATTAATACAAAGGTGCTGGAGCATACCGGTTTTTCTGAAACCATTATCAAACACATTGCACAGGCATACCGTATCCTTTATAAGGCAAATACTTCATTGCATGATGCATTGGGACGTATTCGTGAACAGATTCCTAACGGACCGGAAATTGAAAACATTATCCAGTTTGTGGAAACTTCAAAATTAGGAATTATTCATTGATGTAGATAATGGCAGGGCGAAGAAAGGAAAACGACCGTGAAGAGTTAAAGTTGCGTGTGGTGGAAACAGCCTCCAAATCTTTTATGACTTTGGGGATTAAGGCTGTCCACATGGACGATATAGCAAGTTCGCTTTCTATATCCAAGCGTACGCTTTATGAACTGTTTGGAGATAAAGAAGAACTTCTGCTGGAAGTTTTCCGTTTTTATCGTCATTGTATGAATGAGTATATGCAAGAGATTGCTTCCAGCGCGAATAATGTGCTGGAAGTAATCCTTACATTTTATGAGCGTAAGTTCAATGAGTTGTGTTCGGTAAACCCTCTGTTCTTTCGTGACTTGCGCAAATATTCCAAGGTGTTGGACTATATACATGATGACCGTCGCAGGGGAGATGCTGATGCACTGGCCTATTTTCAAAAAGGGGTAGAGCAAGGTATTTTTCGTAGTGACATCAATTTTCAGATTATTAATCAGGCCATGGCCATGCAGATGGACTTATTGATTTATTCAGACATTACAGACCATTATCCGCTGGCCGAAATCTATAGTGAAATCACTATTCTACACATGCGGGGGATTACCACGGAAAAAGGTTACCGCATGGTCGATGATTTCTTGAAGAATATTCGAGAGAAACATACCAGATAATTTTGTACTTAAACTCCTCTATCTTTGATTTCTCGAAGATAGGATGCGGTTCGGCAATACTTGCACTCAAAAGCAAGCTTTTGGTTTGGTATTGCACTCACCTTTCGCTATCTTTGCACCCGGTTTTAGAGGAAAGTTCATGAAAAATAAATTATTATACACTTTTCTGTTCACCCTTCTGGTGGTGGCAGGCTTGTTTGCCATGCATTTTTTGCCGTCTGTTTCTTTTCGTGGCGAACCTTTGAGAAGGGTTGATTTGCTTTCAGACATTCGTATAAAGAAGGAAATAGCAGAACCTATGGATTCTGATACCTTGGTGTTGCCGCCTCCTGTAAAGCCTGCTTTTGTGGATACCTGCAAGAGTGGAATGGTCTGCATTGAAGAATATGCTGATTCTGCAGGGCGTGGAATGGAGTATTTCTATGAAGCTTTGGGAAAGGTGTCTTCTTTGGACCGCCCGGTACGTATTGCCTATTTCGGAGATTCATTTATTGAGGCCGATATTCTGACCGGTGATTTGCGCGAAATGTTGCAGAAGCGTTTTGGCGGATGTGGGGTGGGATATGTGCCCATCACAACGAAAATAGCTGGTTTCCGTCCTACGGTACACCATTCGTTTGGTGGATGGGGCAGTCACTCCATTACAGATTCCACCTATTTTGACCGTTCCCGTCAGGACATTTCCAATCATTATTTTATTCCTTCTTCGGGAGCTTATGTCAGCCTGAAAGGTGAGAAACGCTTCTTGTCGCATATTGATACCTGCGAAGTGTCTACCTGTTATTTCCTGACTTCCGATTCTTTGCGGTTGGCTGCATCTGTCAATGGAGGAGAGGCACAGCCATTTTCTGTGGGTGGAAAAGAAGAGTTGCAGTCTGTGTCTGTGAACGGACGTATCGGATCTGTGCGCTGGAAAGTGGAGCAGCTGGATTCTACAGCTTTGTTCTATGCCGTGACGATGGATCCGCGTCAAGGTGTGGTAGTCGATAATTTCAGTACCCGTGGAAGCAGCGGACAGCAGTTGGGTAATATTCCGATGTCGATACTTCGTCAGTATAACCGTCTGCGTACATACGATTTGATTGTGTTGCAGTACGGGCTGAATGTAGCTTCAGACAAGGTAATGAACTATACCTATTACAAGGATGCGATGAAACCGATAGTGGAGCGTTTGAAGACGGCCTTTCCGGAGGCTTCTGTCCTGATTGTCGGGGTGGGAGATAGAGAAAACAAGGATGAAAACGGCGAATTGCGTACCATGCCGGGGGTGAAGCGCCTGATTCGTTACCAGCAGGCACTTGCGGCAGAAACGGGTGTGGCATTCTGGAATATGTTCGAAGCCATGGGAGGAGAAGGTAGTATGGTAGAGATGGTGAACCACAAGCCTCAGATGGCCAATTATGACTATACTCACATCAATTTCAGGGGAGGAAAGCACATTGCCGGACTTTTGTTTGAAACGTTGATGTACGGCAAGGAACAGTACGAAAAACGAAAAGCTTATGAAATGGAGTGAGATACGTTTTTGGAGGATATTCTTCGGATTCCTTTTGGGGGCATTGCCGCTTTTAGCGCAGGATGTGTTGCCGGAGAAGTCGCGTCCGGACCGTCATTCCGGTCATGTGTCCGACAGCGAGGCCATGCAGCAGCTGATGCGCTTTGTGGAAGTCAGCAATCCGATGCCTGCCGGCTTTAAGGGAACAACTGAGAATACGATTACAGACCCTACGCATGAACTGGAGCCTTTCTGGCAGAAGCTTTCCGTGCTCGACCGTCCGTTACGTATCGTGCACATCGGCGATTCTCATGTGCGGGGGCATGTGTATCCTTATATTGTACGGCGTCAGCTGGAAGACGATTTCGGACGGGAGGCCGTGCTCGATATGCAGGTGAGTTACCGTACTTCGGGACTGGCGCAGGAAACGGGGGCCGCAGGAATTGTGTATCACATAGTAGGAGTAAACGGAGCGACTTGTGCTTCTTTTGCTACACCTGAGAATATTCGTCAGATTATCGAACTGAATCCGGACCTGGTTATTCTTTCGTTCGGCACCAATGAAGCGCATGGTCGCCGTTATTTTTCGGCGGAGCACTTGGCACAGATGGATAATCTGTTAGAAGAATTGAAGAAAGGATGTCCGCAGGCGGTATATCTGCTGACCACTCCTCCCGGAGCGTATGTCCGCAATGGCCGACGGGGCGCAAGAGTAATCAATCCTCGTACGAAATTAGTGGTAAAGACAGAACTGGATTATGCGGCTTCGCGGAAACTCGCTATATGGGATATGTATCACGTGGTAGGAGGTGAACGTTATGCTTGTCTGAACTGGAGTAATGGAAACTATTTCCAGCGTGACAAGATTCATTTCACGCAGGAAGGATATATTTTGCAGGGACTATTATTACACGAAGCGATTATCAAATCATACAACAATTATGTGGAAACTCAACTGGACGGAACTTGGAATTGACTTGGACAGACTGAAAGAGGTATTGACATACGATGCGGCGCAGCCGATGATTTTCAGCAGCGGCTTCTTCCTGCTTCTTTTTCTCGGATTCAGCCTGGTGTATCTGCTTTTGCAGAAACGGACTACGGCACGCCTGCTGTTTGTCACCTTGTTTTCTTATTATTTCTATTATAAAAGCAGCGGAACCTATTTCTTCCTGCTGGGCATTGTCACGGTGTCCGACTTCCTGCTGGCGCGCAGGATGGAGATGACGGTGGAGCACTGGAAGCGGAAGATGCTGGTGGTGTGCAGCTTGTGTATCAACCTCGGGCTGCTATGTTATTTCAAGTACACCAATTTCTTTTACGAAATGCTGGCTCCGTTGTGGAACGGACGGTTCGAGCCGCTGGACATATTCCTTCCGGTAGGGATTTCTTTCTTTACCTTCCAGTCGCTGAGCTATACCATCGACGTGTACCGGCGTGATTTGAAACCCTTGTCCAGTCTGCTGGATTATGCTTTCTATGTGTCTTTCTTCCCGCAGCTGGTGGCAGGACCTATCGTGCGTGCCCGCGATTTCATTCCGCAAATCCGCCGGCCCTTGTCCGTCACGTCCGAGATGTTCGGTCAGGGCATCTTCTTTATCGTGAGCGGTTTGTTCAAGAAGGCGGTGATTTCGGACTACATCAGCGTGAACTTCGTGGAGCGTATTTTCGACAATCCGGGATTGTATTCCGGACTGGAAAACCTGTTTGGGATTTACGGATATGCCTTGCAGATATACTGTGACTTTTCGGGCTACAGTGACATGGCTATCGGACTTGCCCTGCTGCTGGGATTCCATTTCCCTCCCAACTTTGATTCGCCTTATAAGGCGGACAGTGTGACCGATTTCTGGCATCGCTGGCACATCTCCTTGTCTACCTGGTTGCGCGACTATCTGTATATTTCCCTGGGCGGTAACCGAAAGGGAAAAATCCGTACCTACATCAACCTGATACTGACCATGCTTTTAGGTGGTTTGTGGCACGGTGCTTCGTGGAACTTTGTGGTGTGGGGCGGATTGCACGGAGTGGCATTGGCCTTACATAAGTTTTTCCGTAACCTATTGGGTCGGCCCAAACAATATCGCAGCCGAGGAATACGTAAATTCTTTGCTGTGGTATTGACTTTCCATTTTGTATGCTTCTGCTGGATATTCTTCCGAAACTCCACGTTTGAGGCTTCGGTGACCATGATTCGCCAGATATTTACAGCCTTCCATCCGGAATTGCTGGAGCAGCTTTTGACGGGCTACTGGAAAGTGTTTGCATTGATGGGAGTAGGCTTCTTGCTTCATTTCTGTCCCGACAGCTGGCAGAATGCGTGCAGCCGGGGCATGGTGCGTATGCCGCTCATAGCCCAGGCACTGATAATGATTGCGCTGATTTATCTGGTCATTCAGGTGAAAAGCAGCGATATTCAGCCGTTTATCTACTTCCAGTTCTGATGTGTGAGGTCGTATAGGCGTGTAAGAGTAAAACTATTTTAGTTTTCACTCCCTATTTTTTCAGGAAAAAATTAGGAGAAAAGACCGAATAATTGTATTTTTGTCACGCTTTCGAAATATCCTTTCTCAAAAAAGGACGTTGGAAAGTGTGCTTATTGATATTTGCGCCCGTAGTTCAATGGATAGAATAAAGGATTCCGGTTCCTTCGATTGGGGTTCGACTCCCCACGGGCGTACATAAAGCTTATTAGACTGAAAAAGAACGGTTTAATAAGCTTTTTTGTTTATAGATACCAGCCTTCAGACATCGCGATTTGTACTTTCGGAAAAAACGCTCCTACGTTTGTGCTAAAACGCCTTTGCGTTTGATATAAAACGTACTTGCGTTTCATGTAAAACGCACTTGTGTTTTAAGTAAAACGTACTTGCGTTTTGATTGAAGCGTCAAAGCGTTTTCCGGTAAATGCAAAGGCCTTTTCTGAGGGTGAAAAAAATCACTGTTTAAAGTTGACTGAGAGATGAAAAACTACATGTTTGAAATTTGTGCGAACTCTGCAGAGAGTTGCGTGGCTGCCCAGCAGGGAGGTGCTCATCGGGTAGAATTGTGTGCCGGCATGCCGGAAGGTGGAACTACTCCGTCGTTGGGCGAGATAAAAGTGGCCCGTAAGTTGATTGACATCCGTCTGCATGTCATTATCCGTCCGCGTGGAGGAGATTTTCTGTACACGCCTTCTGAACTGGAGATTATGGAAGAAGATATTCGGGCTGCCCGTCAGGCGGGAGCTGATGGAGTGGTGTTCGGTTGCCTTACACCGGAAGGCGAGCTGGACAAGCCGGCCATGCAGCGTCTGATGGAAGCTTCCAAAGGACTTTCGGTGACTTTCCACCGTGCATTTGATTATGTCAAATCTCCCCGTGAGGCACTTGAAGAACTGATAGGCATGGGGGTGAACCGTGTGCTGACTTCTGGCCAGATGCCTACGGCCATGGAAGGGGCACCTTTGCTGGCTGAACTGGTGAAGCAGGCGGGCGACCGCATTATCATCATGCCGGGCTGCGGAGTGAACGAACATAACATTGCGGAACTGGCCCGTGTGACGGGAGCCGGTGAGTTCCATTTTTCGGCACGCGAACAAAAAGAAAGCCGGATGCTTCTTCGCAATCCGGCTTTGTCGATGGGAGGTACGGATATGGATGAATATGCTCATCCGGTCACGACTCCCGAAAAGGTGCGTCGCACCATTGAGGCGCTTACAGTCCGTGGATAACATGGAGCAGTTGCTCGCCCATGCCGATGGTGTATCCGTGTGATTCGAAGACTACACGGTTGAACGTATCGCCCAGGATAATCACCGGCAGGGTGGGTTTGCTGCCCAGCTTCATATTTTCAGCAATCATTTTCAGAATGCTTCCGTCTTTGTCTATACCGAACACTACGTTCGACGGAAGGTTGGGGAATTCCTTGCGGTCGAATTTCTTATAGGCTGCTTCGTCAGTGAAAAGCAGTACAATCGTACGTCCCCATTTCTCAAATTCCGCTTTCTTTACTTCGATGTCTTTCAGGGCATGATTGGTCGGTTCCTGACCTACGCCCAATACGCCGACAATGTAATATCCTCTTCCGGTAGTGTTGAGGACAGATACTTGTTCATCGGTGCCCGGACGGGTGTAGAGTGCTTCGGAATTGAAGCTGCCGATGACACGTACTTCTTCCGTATTGTTGCGCATGCAGAGAGGAGTCACCGTGGTCTTTCCTTTGTCGACAGAGAAGAATGAAACCTGGATCAATACGCCTCCGTTGGCCATACGGCTACCCGTTACCATCATATAATAACCGGTCGACATGCTGCTTCCGTTTTTCAGCAGAGAAGCCCAGCTGGCATCTTCCGGATGGTTCTGCAACTGGAATGTGCCGTTGTCATACTTCGACAGGGTGAAGTGAGTGTAATATTTCGGATTGTCCAGTCGAGGAATAGCCTGGTAAGTAGCTTTCAATACACCTTCCGACAGACTTCCACCTTCTGAACTTTCAAAGTCCACCAATACCGGTTTTCCGTTGAGGCGGTAGCAGATGTTACCGTTTACTTCATCCTTCCAGGCGGGGATACCTAAGCTACGGGCAGCAGCTACGAAGAAAATGTCTCTGGACTGTGAGTCGGTTACACGGCTGCGCCATACACCTTCGGGTGAGGTAATGGTGAATATCGTACTCAGGTCGTTGCGGATAGACAGGCTGTCCTTACACCATTTCATGAGCACTTGCGGGTCAGCTTTGATTTGTGCGGCTAGTTCGGCAGACAAGGCTTTCTGCAGGTAGGTACGGTAAGGAGTCAGCATTTCAGTGGCAATACGCGGTGCAAGCACTTCTTTTACGTCAGCTTTCGCATCGGTAGCATACAAATGGTCTTCCAGAATGC
>OGZZ01002324.1_pt1 | contig 12384 bp, 14 predicted proteins | sample 1577021 | NCBI WGS metagenome assembly OGZZ01 (sample SAMEA3541526, study PRJEB24748) | human gut metagenome | biome: human gut; feature: human-associated habitat; material: faeces | place: China | collected 2012
GCGCAACAAATACCGCCTTTCGGTGGGGGTATGGAGTAGATAGCAAGCACAGCAAGCGAGTACCCGCTTGCGATTTTTGGCTTTAGGGAACCCTCTCCCTAAACCCGAAAAATGCTTGTTGGGAACATCCCAAACCCTGATACGAAAAGAGGCGAGATACCACGATGGCAAACCGAAAACGAAATATCCAGGTGAAGTTCTATGTGACCGCCGAGGAAAAGGAACTGATGGAACAGAAGATGGCTCAGCTCCAGACAAAGAGGATGGGCGCCTACCTGCGGAAGATGGCGATTGACGGATATATCATCCAGGTGGACACCAGGGACATCAAGGAGATGAACAAGCTCCTGTCCGCCATTGGCCGGAACATCAATCAGATCGCCAAACGAGTCAACGCCGGAGGTCCCACCTATCAGGCCGACATGGAGGAAATCCGGGAAAGGCTGGATCAGATATGGCAGTTACAAAGACGCATCCTATTAAGTCAACGCTGAAAGCGGCGATTGACTATATCTGCAACCCCGACAAGACGGATGGGAAACTGCTGGTGTCCTCCTTCGGCTGCGCCGCCGAGACCGCCGACATTGAATTTGAATGGACACGCCGCCATGCTATTGACAAGGGCACACACCTGGGCCGCCACCTGATCCAAGCCTTTGAGCCTGGGGAGGTGTCGCCAGAGGAAGCCCACCGGATCGGCATGGAACTGGCACGGGAGGTCCTGGGCGGCAAATATGAATTCGTCCTCACCACTCACATTGACAAGGATCACGTCCATAATCACCTGATTTTCAATGCGGTCAGCTTCACCGACCACAAGCACTACCATTCCAACAAGCGCAGCTATCACGAGATACGCCGGGCCAGCGACCGGCTGTGTAAAGAACACGGCTTATCCGTCATCGTCCCTGGCCGGGATAAGGGTAAGAGCTACATTGAGCATCAGGCCGCACAGAACGGCACCAGTTACAAGGCAAAGCTGAAAGCCGCCATCGACCGGCTGATCCCCGTGTCCTCCAGCCTGGAAGATTTGCTTGCCCGGTTGCAGCGGGAAGGGTACGAAATCAAGCGAGGAAAGTATATCTCCGCCAGGGCGCCGGACCAGGAAAGGTTCACCCGGCTCAAAACCCTGGGCGCCGATTACACGGAAGAAGCCGTTGTCTCCCGCATTGCCGGAGGCCCCCGCCCCTCCAGACAGCCCCGGCAACGCAGCGGGAGGGTCAGCCTGCTCATTGACATTCAGAACAATATCAAGGCCCAGCAGAACGCCGGATACCAGCGGTGGGCAACCATTGAGAATCTGAAACGTGCGGCCGCTACCATGAACTTTCTCACCGAACACGGCATCGGCAGCTATGAGGAATTGGTGGAACGGTGCGACGCCGTTGCCGCCGCCTCCATCCGTACCAGGGAAAGCCTGCGGGATACGGAACAACGGATCGCCGACCATGCCCTTCTGGGAAAGCAGATCGACACCTACCGCAAGCTGAAACCTGTCTATGACCGATACAAGGCATCAAAGGACAAGGAAAAATTCCTGCGCGGCTTTGAGAGCGAGATCATCTTATTCGAGGCGGCAGCCAGGGAGATCAAAAAGGCCGGACTCACCAAACTTCCTTCCTCCGATAAGGTGAAAGCAGAACTGGAAGGACTCTCCGCCCGCAAGGCCGCCCTGCAAACGGAACTTCGGAAGATACAACGGGAGGAAAAGGAATATGACACCCTCCGCCAGAATGTGGACGCCCTGCTGGAAAGGCCGAAGGAACAGGAACAGCAGCGGCAGCGGAGCAACGACTTGGAGTAACGGGGATTGGGCGCTTTTTACAGTCTTTGCAAAACCCCTGGGCGCATGGTTATCCGGCTGATATAATGGAACCAGGAATGGAGGTACTGACTGTGACGAAATCCGAAGTAATCAAAGAGTTTTTCAAGAAGAGCGTGTTGCCCGTGGCGGTGGCGGCTTTGCTGTACTGCATTTTCAAATCCGCCTGCACAAAAGATGGAGTCACCGACTATGTATGGCTGTTCATCCTTTGCGGCCTGCCTTTTGGCATCCCACGGATGTTTGCCTGGATCGTGCCGGGCGGCTCTTTGGGAACCGCCCTTCCGTTGTTTCTGCTGAACTTTATTATTGGCGGAGTGATCGGCGGTTTCGTCCTGGTCTGGCGACTGCTGGTGGCTGCCTGGTATATTCCCTTGACCATCTATCGACTGTTCATAACAAGAGGGACTTCCTATATTCCAGAATAGCACTATGGAAATGTGGAAAACGGCCGCTTCACCGATGGAAAACAAATATTCACGGCCCGACGGAAAAGCTGTCAGCTTTCCCACAGCCCGCAAACATTGTTTCCCACAGCTCCGCCCCTTTGACCGTTTACACACATTCCCACAGCACCTACTACTGCTACTGAAAATGAGCGCCATCACCGAAAGATGATGGCGCTCATTCTTTTTCTCCGTATCCTTCCCCAGCAAGATTTAGTATATTCTTTTTTTCTTTCTGCGCATAGCGCATGGTCTGATAAGCTCCGCCGCCTGTATGGTCCACATAGAATACAACGAGATCGCTTCGCTTCACCATCTGCCGGTTGCGAATTTGAAAAGCACCTTTCGGGTGACTGCTGGCCGCGCTGCCGCATATTTCGATTTCATCATAATAGGCTTCAAAGTTTTCCGTATTGTTGTGTAACTCCGCCGTGGGATATGGCAGTATCCAAATCAAGGAACTGTTGTCATCCCGTACAATCCGCTTCTGGCGTTTGACAGCGGAGGAAACGATCTGGTCAAAATCTCCGTCCCGTCCGACCAGGAACTCCACATACTCCTTTTCCAAAAGCAGCGCATGAACCAGCGCCTCCACACGATCCTCCGCCTCACGAAACTCCGGGATGATCCTGTGTCCAAAAAAACTAACAGTAAATATGTTCACGGTTCTATCTTCGCCATTTTCAAGCCAGCCTCTCCAACAAAGTAAATAATCCACTTCTCATTATATATAATCATTGACTTAAAGTAAATAATCCTCTAATTGGTTTCAATTATAATTTACCTGTTTTGTTGGTAGCATAATATCAGGAGGTGATATTATGCAAACGGAGTTTCCAGAACGCTATATCACTTTGGGCTTGAAGATCGCATATTACAGAAAAAAGGCGGGGATGACACAGGAGGTCCTTGCGGAGAGGATCGGGAAAAGTGTCAACTTCGTTGGTCAGGTAGAAGGAACAGGTACGGTTCGTGGCGTATCTCTTGAAACATTGTTCAAGATCGCCCAAGTGCTGAAAATCCCGCCCTCCAAGCTGTTAGAGGATGACTGATCGACTGCGACGCAGCCAGAACAAAAAAAGAATGGGAGCGCCAACCTCGGATAACTGCATCCGATGTTGACGCTCCCATTTTGCTTGATAAAAGGTGAAAATCCGGCGTTTTTCCTATGCAGAAACGCCCTGCCGCTCCACATGGGAAATCATACTGCCCCTACACGGAAAAGCCGCCACAGGCTGTTTCTTCGCCCATTTTGAACCCTAATTCCCGCACTTTTTGGAACGGAGGGAAAGATAGTGCGGACAGGACAACACCACCGCCCGGAAACTCTGCTTGCAGGGATGGACACAGCCCTTGCAGAGCTTGTTATACTGGCGTCTGCCGTTCTCGCCCAGGAAGAACGCCCATTCCAGACGCCATTTCTTGCTCCGGCTCATAAGTCGCCCAGCTCCGGGGGCTTCTTCTGCGGGGCAGGCTTGTCCGGGCTTTTCCGTTCCGCGCACTCCCGTTTTGCGTCCTCCAGTCGCTCCCGGATGGAAGGCTTTTTCTCCGGCGTGGTCCTGCGCGCCTCGGTCTGGGCTTTCTCCAATTCCTCACCACGGCGGCCGTTGTTGATGATCCCGTCGATCATGCCGTAGTCATCCTCCAGGGTCATTTCCGCCGTGCGCAGCGGGTTTTCCGGCTCCACGGGGACAGATACGATCTGCCCGTTGATGCTGGCGAACAGCTCCGGCCGCTTGAATTGCTCGGTGTACTTCTGAATCATGTCCGGGGACAGAGAGGCGAAGGACTCCTCGCCCAAGCCCACCACCAGGAAGGTGCCTGCCACAATGTCGTAAATCTCACCATGCTCGTCCCGGAGGGAACGGTTCAGGTCCAGGCCAATGAGCTTGCCTTCGTCGTTCAGCACCAGCCCTACCGGATCGTCAAAGGGATAGGAGGCGGCAATGTCGCCGCCCACCTCCGCTTGCAGCGCATGGAGACCGGGGTCGATCTCCTTCACATAGGGTTCCTTCATGGGCTCCACCACCAGGACGGTCAGTTTCTCCGGGGCGGTATGTTCGGGTGCGTCTCCGCTGGGGATGGCAAAGGCGCGGCTGCCGTTGGCCATAATGAGATACTTCCCGTCCTCGGACTCGTGGTGGAAACCGTATCCGGCCGCCTCCATCTGTTCCCGGCTCATATCCGTCACATGGAAGGCGCCCCTGGGGGTCCGCACCGTCTCGCCGGTCTCCCGGTCGTCCGGCGTGGGCGCTGCTTGCTGCCCGTACAACTCCGCCTCATACTCCCGGTTTGCCTGTTCCGCAAAGGACAGCATCTCGTCCACATGGGACTGATCCGGGTTTTTGATGGCCTCCCGGATCGCCTGGGGGTCCACATCCAGACATTCCTCATAGCCGGTGGCGTCCTTGAACTTCTCGATCTCCGAAGGCAGATAGTCCTCCTGGGTCTGTCCCAGGGCAGCCAGTTTCTCGTCCAGGGCGGAGATGCGCCCGGCCATCAGGTTTTCGTAGATTTCTTCCTTCGCCGCGTGTTCCTCCGGGTGCTCGGCGGCATATTGCGGATCGTTCTGCCGGAAAAACTCGTCCATATCGTAGGCAAGGTCCATGGCCCATTCCGAAACTTCTTCTTCGGGGACATCGTCCTGGAAGGTCATCACCCGGTATTCCTCCGGGATGCTGCCACGCTCGCCATCGTAATACTCATGGAAGCTGTCCCCGGTGTCCCGCACATAGCCAAGGTCGGTGAACTGGCCGCTTTCCTCCAGGGCGATGTCCCGCCCGTAGGCCTCATAGTCGATGTAGTTGCGCAGATGCTCCGGCACCTGCATGGCATCCAGTTCCTCGATGTAATACCGCCCCAGATCGTCGTGGTCGTGGATGTCGGGGTAAATATCGTAACAGTCCAGGTTCTCCGTCAGGTTGATAAGCTCCTGGATGCTGCCCGTGTGGTCGCCGATCTCCATGGCCGCCTGGAACCGCTCATATTCATCCTGGCTCATGTCATCCAGCTTGGAGGCCAGGTAGTTCAGCTCGTCCAGGTTGGCGTACTCGCCCAGCAGGTCATAGAGGCCGTCCACATAGCAGTCGTAGTCCGTGATGAACCATTCCTCATAGGTCTGCCCAAAGTCGTCTTTCGCGCCGATCCCGATACGCTCAAAGACCTTTTTCAGTTCCTCTGCCGTGGTGGGGAACTTCACCCATTCGCCCACAAGGGCGCCCTCGTTGTATTTGCCCAGGTTGGTGATGAAAGCGGCAAAGGGATAATCTTTGTCATAGTCATAATGGGGCATAGCGACACCTCCTTACAGTTCCGGCGCAGGCTTTTCCCGATGGGGCTGCACCTTGCTCTGATTGGCACATTCCTTCCGGCTCTGTTCCAGCCGTTCTTTGATGGAGGGCTTTTTCTCCGTCTGCCTCTCCCTGGGGCGCTCATGTTCCCACTCGTCGCCGGAGAGAGTGAGATAGCCTCGGCTCGTAAAGCAGCCCTGTTCCTCCTGCATGGCATGATTGCCGAAGGGAACGGGATCAATAGCGTCCAGCAGTTCCGGGGGCAGAAGGACGTCCAAGTGCTGCGCCAGATAGCGCCAGCCCACATCCTCCACCTTGCGGATGTTGGGCTCCAGGACAAAATACTCGGTATTGGTGGGAAACTCCCGGAACTGCTCCAGGGTGGTCAACCGGAAGGGAGACTCCTGGACAGCGGCCAGGAGGTCACGGTCCTCCGGGGAAAGTCCGGCAAGCGCCTGGGCCGCTGCCTCCAGCTCGCTTACGTCACCGCCTGCGGGGAGCAGCGGCTTCAAATGCTCCATGAAGTTGACCTCGGCTTTACTTTTTGCCATGCACACCATCCTTTCGTTTGGGAAACTCCAGCTTGAAATTGACATACTTGCCGCCGGTATCGTCCAGGATCACCACGGCGTCATAGGTGGAACCTTTCTTCTCCGACCACATCCCCTTGACGGAAGTGCGGCCTTTTTTCAGAAGGTCGGCCGCCATTTTCCGGGTCATTTCCTTGCGGCGGCTGGTCCAGAAGCGGTCATTCTTCCACATGACAAACTGACAGGCCCGGTCCGAACAGGCGAAGTTCTTCTTACCCTCATAGACCGGCTTGCCGCAGCGGGGACAGGTTCCCACCGTCTCTTTCTCCGGCTGGAACAACTTTTTCCCCTCCTCGGAAATATGGGAATAGTTCCGCACCAGTTCCGCCGTCATCGCCTTGATCCCGTCCATGAAGCTCTCCGGCGAAGCCTCGCCCTTTGCCACCTCGTTCAATTGCTGTTCCCAATCCGCCGTGAGCTTGGGGGAGGTCAGCAGCTCCGGCAGCACCGCAACCAGGTTGATGCCTGCCTTTGTGGGGATCAGGTTCTTGCCTTTGCGCTCCACGAACCCGCTCGACACCAGCTTTTCAATGATGGCCGCCCTGGTCGCCGGGGTGCCCAGACCGCGCCGTTCCGCGTCCTCCGGGATGTCCTCCTTACCCGCGTTCTCCATAGCCGACAGAAGGGTGTCCTCGGTGTAGGGCTTGGGGGGCGAAGTGAAGTGCTCGGTGACGGAGGCGGCGACCGGCTCAAAGACCTGGCCCTCGGTCAAGGCCGGAAGGACTCCCTCGGCATCTTCATCCTCCGGCTTCTCCTTCAGGGAGGAACGGAACACCTCCTGGATGGCCCGCCAACCCTGGGAAAGCACCTGCTTTCCCTTTGCCATAAAGGTATGTCCGCCGCAATCAAAGGTGCCCGTGACCGCCTCATACACGAAAGGCTCCGCCGCCGCACACAGCAGCTTGCAGCAGACCAGCAGAAGGATATTGCGCTCGCCCACAGGCAGCGCAGGCACATCCGCCTTTTCCAGCTCCAGAGTGGGAATCAGGGCGTGGTGGTCGGATACCTCCTTGTCATTCACCAGAGCCAAAACATCGGGGAAAAACTCCGGGCAGGCGTCGAAGGGCGCCACTCGTACCGCCAGATGCAGGACCACGGAGGCGGTCTCCGCCATGTCAACCGTCAGATACCGGCTGTCCGTGCGAGGATAGGTCAGCAGCTTCTTTTCATAGAGCGATTGGGCGTAGTCCAGGGTTTGCTTGGCCGTGTAGCCGAATACCCGGTTTGCCTCCCGCTGCAAGGTGGTCAGGTCGTACAGCTTGGGCGGCTTTTCCGTCTTTTTCTCCCGCACCAGGGATACACACACGGCCCGCTGTCCATCGCAGGCGTCCCGGATGGCCTGGGCGTTCTCCGTGGAAACAATACGGTCGCTGACCGCCTCGGCTCCCTCCAGCGCCAGCCGCACATGATGGTATTTCTCCTTGCGGAACAGGACGATCTTACTGTCCCGGTCGACCAGCATCGCCAGGGTGGGCGTCTGTACCCGCCCCACATTCAGGGTGCGGTGGTAGAGGACGGAGAACAGGCGGCTCGCGTTGATGCCGATGAGCCAGTCCGCCTTTTGGCGGCAAAGCGCCGACTGATACAGCGGGTCATAGTCTGCGCCAGGGCGCAGATCGGCAAAGCCCTCCCGGATCGCCGCGTCCTCCATCGAAGAAATCCAGAGGCGGGAGAAAGGCTTGGAACATCCGGCGGCCTCATAGACCAGCCGGAAGATCAGCTCACCCTCGCGTCCCGCGTCGCAGGCGTTGACCAGCTCTGTCACATCAGAGCGCTCCATCAGGGAACGGAGAATGTGGAACTGGGCAGCCTTTTCCTCGGACACCACATAGCGGAAGGGGGCGGGCAGGATGGGAAGGTCCTCATACCTCCACTTCTTATAGCGGTCATCGTAGGCGGCCGCATCCGCCAGCCCCACCAGATGCCCGATGCACCAGGAAATGAGCCAGCCGCCGCCTTCAAAATAGCCATCGGCCCTGGATGTGACACCAAGGGCCGATGCGATACTCTTTGCTACACTCGGTTTTTCACAGATCACCAATTTGCTCAATTCTTGTCCTCCTGTTCAGGAACGTCCTCGTTTTCGTATTCTTCGTCCTCGAACTCATAATCGTCCGGGTCGGCGCTGACCTTTGCGCCCTGCTTGGGTTTGATGAACTTGATGTAGGCGAAGGCTCCGCCGCCGCCCAGGGCCGCCAGCAGCAGGATTAGCACCAGGGCGCCGCCGCTACCGGACTCTTTCTCCGGCTCCGGTTCGGGCTCCGGCTCCACCTCCGGCGCTTTCCCGGCGCACTCGCTCATATTCACCGCGCAGATTGGACAGGCGGTATTCACCGCACCGACCTGGCATTTCTCGGCGCAGGTACAAGCCGCAGGCTTTTCCTCCGTCTGTCCGTCCTCCAGCAGCGCTATCAGGTCGGCTTCGTCCACCTGGTTCAAGAAGTGAACGGCGGTCTCCTTGTCCTCGTTGGCCCGGTCGATCAGGATGTAAAAATAGTTGCCCGCTTTTGTGGTCACGGTAATAAGCTGCTTGTCGCCGTAATAATCGTCCACCAGCGTGGCGTTGCCATCCGGGGTCAGGGGCTGGCCTTCCGGCTCCATGCCCCCGGTGGCGGGTTCCTCGGTGGGTTCCGGCGTCGTCTCGGCGGGCTCCCCGGTGTAATAGTCGCCATCCCCCCCGCCCGCAAAGGCGGTGACGGAGAAGGCGGTCATACACAGAACCACCGCCAGCATCGTTGTAAACAGCCGGATCACTTTCTTATTCTTCATGGTCACTGTCCTCCATATCATCGTTAGGGTCCGGCACCGCCTCCGCCTCCATCATCCCACCGGGCAGGGTGATCAGGCCGCTGGCGTAGGCCTTCAAGAAGGCGGTCAGTTCCTTGTTGTCCATCCGCACCGCCTTGACCATGCGGACGATCTCCAGGTTTTCTTCCTCGGTGAGCTGCGCCTCCAGTTCCCGAAGGCGCTTCTGCTGGGCGGAGATTTTCTCCTTTGTCTTTTCGATGTCTTTGCGAATCTTCTCAACCGTTGCCATGTGTGCAAAACTCCTTTCCAAATCGTTCTCTCCAGGAATAGTTCCGCCCCAGGCCCTTGACCGTTTTCAGGTTTTGCCGGGCATTGTCCTCCAGCGCCAGGGCGCGGCGGAACAAATCGGGATGCTGCTCCCGCAGGGCGGTGATCTCGTCGGGTTTCATGCTGGGGCAGAAAAAACAGGACGATTTTCCCGGCTGGGGCAGCCCTGCCGCCTCGATCTGCCGGATGCAATCGTCCCGCGTCCATCCCCATTCCATCAGGGGATACCACTTGCTGTATTTCCGGTCGGCCAGGTCCCCCAGCAGAACCTTGTCGCTGCGGTAGCCCTCGCCTGCGTCGTAGCCGATGAACTTGACCACCCGTTTGCCCGCCGCCCACACCTTTTGACACGGTGGGTAATGGTTGCAGAACTTTTCCTGCGGCCCGATTTTATGTTTCAGGGAACACCGTTTGAAGCCGTAGGCGATGGACGGTAGGCTGCAACTTTGCAGACATTCATCCTCCAGCGTCAGCCGTTTCCCGTCACGGGTGGTCTTATACACTCTGGTAATGGGAGGCATCCCGTGGTCCTTCAGCCAGCGGTCCATCACCTCCAGATAGGCGTAGGTATGGGGATGCTCCGCCCCCGTATCCGCAAAGAGGATCAGGTCCACCGGGATACGGTGCTGGTGCAGCCCGATCAGAAGGGCGGTGCTGTTGGCGCCGCCCCCATAGGAAACCATATTGATGCTTCATCACCTCCATCAGTTGTACGGCGGTCTGCCGTATGCGTAGAAATGGGACTGCCAGTAGCTCGTGTTCAGGTTGGAATACTGGATGGGGTCGCCGCAATGCAGCATCATCCCGTCGCCCACATAAATGCCTACATGAGATACGCCGGTTGTGTCGTAGGTGCCCACAAAGAACACCAAATCGCCAGGCTGGGGATCGGATACCGGGGTGGAAATGTTGTAGAGCCCCTGGGCGCCCAGCCGCCCGGTATTGCACAGGCCGCTGTTGGTCAGCACATAACTGACGAAGCCGCTGCAATCAAAGGAAGTGCTGGGGCTGCTGCCGCCCCACACATAGGGATAACCCAGGTATTTTTCCGCCTCGGTAATGAGGGTGTTGAACCGCTCGTCCGTGAGATATTCAGTGGGAATCTCCCAGGCGGTGGGCGGGTTTTCAATGTATTTGTTCACATACCCGGAGGACGGAAACAGGTCGGGGCGGTTGCCCAGGGTGGACATATAGGTAGCGTACAAGGAAAGCTGATCCTCGCCCATCATATAGACCGGCACATGGGAGAGGTCGAAGTTTTCCAGCGTGACGGTGCAGATGGTCCAGGTATAGGGCACCCGAACCGTATAAGGGTTGCCCTCGCTGTCCGTCCTTGTTTCCGTCCGATAGCGGGTCTCCGTGGTCACGGTTTCGGTGAGAATGTATTGCTTGTCAAAGAGGGTTTGAAGGTCGCCCTGTACCTGGTCGATGGTGAACACCCCATCATGGAGCGCCGACAGAATGGAGATCAGCACATAGGGGTCATGCTCGATCTCGTCCAGGTCGAAGTGATACTCGTCATAGTCGTGGGTGGCCTCGTAGGTATCCAGGTATTCCCGCAATTCATCCTCTTTGGCGCAGTAGGCTTCTTCCGCCGCCAGCATATCGGAATCCTCGGACAGATAGGAAGATGCCATGATATTGGACACCCCGCCGCCGAACATGGAGGAACAGGATTGCAGGGAGCCCAGCAGCATCACAAGCAGAAGGCCGATGCCGCCCACGATCAGCGCGCCCTTCCAATGCCGTTTCAGGAAAAGGGCGGTGCGCTTGGACTCCTGGGCGGTTTTTTTGGCCGCCTTTGCCGTGGTTTCCGCTGTTTTTCCAGCCTGGGCGGTCTTGCCCGCCGCCCGGTATGCCGCCGCATATTGCTTTTGCAGCTTCCGTTTCTGCCACAGGCGGGAGATGGGATTGGATGCAAGCTGGGGGTTCTCCGCCACGGCTTTCCGATAGTAGAAATCCGCATTGGCCTTGACCGCCGCCTGCTCCGCCTTTGCCGCGTCTCGCCAGGGTTTCAGTTTGCGTTCCGCCCGCCAGTTCTGGACACGGCGGTTTCCGTAGCCCACAGCCTTCTCAAAGCTGCGTTCCCCCAGGTGGCCTGACTGGATGCCAGAATTTTCCTGCTCCACCTCCCGGACCTTGCCGTGGATGGCTGCGCCCGCCTCCTGAATGGGGCGGGACAGCGGATTGGCATGGGGCTTTCCCGGACTCTTATTGGGGATTGCGTCCCTGGCGGCATCCAGCCGGTCCGCCGCCTTGTCCGACTTGCGGATGGCCCCTTGCAGCTCCGGTTCCGCTCGGTCTGTCTCGGAAAACTGCAATCGGGAGGATGGACGGCCCGCCGCCGCCTCGCCCTCCCGATAGGCTCTGCGCTGTTTCCGGCGCTTCTTTTTGGCTGCTGCCTGTTCCCGGTGCAGTTCCGCACGGTCTACCACTTTTCCAGCGGCGCCCGCCGCGTCGCCGGAGGCGGAATGGTCCTGCTCCGGCGTCTGGTCAGAGGGATAGGTGGTCTCGCCCGTGACCAGATTGACGGATACCGCCCCGTCACGGGTCATCTTCTGCGCCTCCTTTTCGGGGGCTTTCCATTCTTTCAAAGTGCGTCACCTCCTGTTCCATAGGGGCAGATATTGACACACGCCCCGGTTTCGATCATGGCAATGTACTGGAAAATGGGATAGGCCTGAGGCGGACAGACCGCGTTCCCCAGGGTTTTCAGCCGCAGCGCCCGGTTGTCCGTGTCCTCGGTCATGCGGGGGACTCCTTCGGGCTCGGCACGCCAAAGGATGCGTCCGTCCATTTCGGGGGGAATCCCATGAGCCATTCCACCCAATCCGGGTTCAGCGCCGCTTTCTCGGAAAGGGGCTGCTCCTGCCGGATCACCTGGGCCGACAGGTTGGAGGACGGGGATTTGTCCCGGAAGGCCGCCGGTTTCAAGGTGGAACGGTAGCCCTCCGACGCCGCCGGGGTCAGATAGAACACCGCCGCCGACAGGGACAGGCTCCAGATCGTCCCGTCCTTGTTTCGCTTGCGGAATATCCCATTGTCCGACAGGAACACATCCAGGTTGGCAGCGTCCCGCCCCGTGGATTTGTCGGAGGCAAGGGGTGTGGGAAACATCAGCCGCGACGATAAAAGTTCTCTGGCGCTCATGCCATGCGCCG
>OGZZ01002327.1_pt1 | contig 12379 bp, 13 predicted proteins | sample 1577021 | NCBI WGS metagenome assembly OGZZ01 (sample SAMEA3541526, study PRJEB24748) | human gut metagenome | biome: human gut; feature: human-associated habitat; material: faeces | place: China | collected 2012
AAAAGCCAAGACCAAAGACCGAACGGGCTTCCTCTCCACCCTGAAAGACAGCTGAGGGAGGTGCCGGTGCGCATCCTCACGGCCGACGAGCAGCGCGCCATGGAGATGGCGCTGGTCGAAAACCTGCAGCGCGAGGACTTGAACCCCATCGAAGAGGCGAAGGGCTACCGCGCCCTGCAGGATGTTTACGGCATGACGCAGGACGACGTGGCGCAGAGCGTGGGCAAGTCGCGCCCCGCCGTCGCCAATGCGACGCGGCTGCTGGCGCTGTCGGAGCCGGTCCTGAAGCTCGTCGAGGACGGGACGCTCTCGGCCGGTCATGCGCGCGCACTGCTGCCGCTCAGCGATGCGCAGGTGCAGCTCGCCGCGGCGAAAACCGTCATCGAAAAGGGGCTCTCGGTGCGCCGCGCCGAGGCGCTGGCTGCGCAGCTTCTGAAGGAAACGCAGGAAAAACCGGCGAAAAAGCCCGCCGGCGTCGATTATCTCGGCGAATGCGCGCGCCATCTCGAGCAGGTGCTCGGACGCAAAGTGCGCATGACGCAGGGACGCAAGACCGGGCGCATCGAGCTGGAATACTACGACGCGGACGACCGCGAGGCGCTGCTGCAGGCGCTCGAGGGCATCGGCCGCAGAAACTGACACCAATTAGAACATTGAGGAGACAGAGACAACATGATTGACATTCGACTCATCCGTGAAAACCCCGAGCTGGTTCGGGAGAACATCCGCAAAAAGTTTCAGGACGCGAAGCTGCCGCTCGTCGACGAGGTGATCGAGCTCGACAAGGCCAACCGCGCCGCCATCAACGAGGCGTCGAATCTGCGCGCCGAGCGCAACACCCTGTCGAAGCAGATCGGCATGCTCATGGGACAGGCGAAAAAAGACCCGTCCAAGCTCGCCGAGGCCGAGGCCGTCAAGGCGCAGGTCACCGCGCAGGCCGCGCGGCTGGCGGAGCTTGAGCAGCAGGAGGCGGAGCTTGAGGCCAAGATCCACAAGATCATGCTCACCATCCCGCAGATCATCGACCCGAGCGTGCCGCTCGGCCCGGATGACAGCTGCAACGTCGAGGTGCAGCGCTTTGGCGACGCCGTCGTGCCGGATTTCCCGATCCCGTACCACACGGAGATTATGGAGCGCTTTGACGGCATCGATCTCGACGCCGCGCGCCGCGTCTCCGGCAACGGTTTTTACTATCTCATGGGAGATATCGCGCGGCTGCACGAGGCCGTGCTGACCTATGCGCGCGATTTCATGATCGACAAGGGCTTTACCTACTGCATCCCGCCGTTTATGATCCACGGCAACGTGGTCGAGGGCGTCATGAGCCAGAACGACATGGACGCCATGATGTACAAGATCGAGGGCGAGGACCTCTACCTCATCGGCACGAGCGAGCACTCGATGGTCGGCCGCTTCATCGGCGAAATTCTGCCCGAGAGCAGCCTTCCCCAGACGCTCACGTCCTACTCCCCCTGCTTCCGCAAGGAGAAGGGCTCGCACGGCATCGAGGAGCGCGGCGTTTACCGCATCCACCAGTTTGAAAAGCAGGAGATGATCGTCGTCTGCAAGCCCGAGGACAGCATGGACTGGTACAACAGAATGTGGAAGTGGAGCGTCGAGCTGTTCCGCTCGATGGACATTCCCGTCCGCCAGCTCGAGTGCTGCTCCGGCGACCTCGCCGACCTCAAGGTCAAGAGCTGCGACATCGAGGCCTGGTCCCCGCGCCAGAAGAAGTATTTCGAGGTCTGCTCCTGCTCGAACCTCGGTGACGCGCAGGCCCGCCGCCTGAAAATTCGCGTCAAGGGCGAGGACGGCAAGATGTACCTGCCGCACACGCTGAACAACACCGTCGTCGCACCCCCGCGTATGCTCATCGCCTTCCTCGAGAACAATCTTCAGGCCGACGGCAGCGTGCTGATCCCCAAGGTCCTCCAGCCTTACATGGGCGGCAAGACCGTGCTCACACCGAAAAAGTAATTTCTTATAGTAATATTTTCATCATTTTATACGATTAGTTGTCATATTTCCCCTCAAATCCCGCCAAAGGAGCCTTCTGAATGAAGAAGTTTTTTGAAGAGTTCAAGGCCTTTGCCATGCGCGGCAACGTGCTCGACATGGCCGTCGGTGTTGTCATCGGCGGCGCGTTCGGCAAGATCACGAACTCTGTCGTCAATGATATCATCATGCCGCTCATCTCCATGCTGACCGGCGGCATCGACTTCTCCGCATGGAAATGGGTGCTCAAGGAGGCCGTCATGGAGGGCAGCAAAGTCGTCACACCCGAAGTCGCCGTCAACTACGGCAACCTGATCGCCGTCATCCTCGACTTCATCATCATCGCGTTCGCCGTGTTCTGCATGGTCAAGGCCATCAACAAGATGCACGACAAGCTCTCGAAGCCCGCCGAGCCGGAGCCCGAAAAGGCCCCCGAGCCGACGAAGGAAGAGCTGCTGCTCGCCGAGATCCGCGACCTTTTGAAGGAGCAGAGCAAATGAACGAGCTTCTCTTGCAGGGCCTCAGCGAGCTGGGGCTGGATGTAAGCCGGGCGGAAACGCTCGAGCGCTTCTCCTCCCTGCTGCTGGAAAAGAATCAGGTGATGAACCTCACGGCCATCACAGAGCCCGACGCCGTCGCGCAGCTTCACCTGCTCGACAGCGCGGCGCTGTTGCCTTTTGTCGATTTGACGGGTAAAACCGTCGTCGACGTCGGCACCGGCGCGGGCTTTCCCGGGATGCCGCTGCGCATTTTAAAAGACGACTTCGACCTCACGCTGCTCGACTCGCTCGGCAAGCGCGTCAACTGGCTGCAAGAGGTCTGTGACGAGCTGCAATTAAAGCGCGTCGCCTGCGTCCACGCGCGAGCGGAGGAATTCGCCATGCAGCACCGCGAGCAGTTCGACATCGCCACCTCGCGCGCCGTCGCGCAGCTTTCGATCTTATCCGAGCTGTGCCTGCCGCTCATCAAGGTCGGCGGACAGTTCGTCGCCATGAAGAGCGTCGACACCGAAGACGAGATCGCCGCGGCGAAGAGCGCCATCAAGACGCTCGGCGGCCACATCGTCAAGGTCGAGGACTACACCATCCCGACGAGCGACGTCGTCCACCGCCTTGTCATCGTCGAAAAGGTCTCCCCTACCCCGCGCGCCTATCCGCGCGCCTTCGCCAAGATCAAAAAAGCCCCGCTGTAACGCATCAAATTCACAAAAAGGAGGTACGAGCCTTGTCTCAGGTCATCGCCGTCGTGTCCGGCAAGGGCGGCACGGGAAAAACTTCGTTCACGACGCTCACCGGCATGGCGCTCGCGCAGCTCGGCAAAAAAACGCTGCTGCTCGACTGCGACATCGGCCTGCGCAATCTCGACCTCTACCTCGGCGTATCGGATCGCGCGCTCATGGACTTCACCGACGTGATCGCCGGACGCACGACACTTGCTCAGGCCGTCGTGCGCCATCCGCTCTACCCGAACCTGTATCTGCTCACCGCGCCCGTCAGCTTCGGCGTGCGCCTGCCGAGCAAGCACGAGATGCAGCGGCTTATCGACGAGATCCGCCGCCATTTCGACTTCTGCCTCATCGACGCCGCCGCCGGCATCGGCGAAGCCTTCGCGCTTGCCACCTGCTGCGCCGACCGCGCCGTGGTCGTCACCACGAACGACCCCTCGAGCCTGCGCGACGCGCAGCGCACCGTGATGGAGCTGCACCGCTTCCCGAGCGGATACCTGCACCTTGTCGTCAACCGCGTGCGGCGCAAGCTCTTACAGTCCCTCCACACCACGATCGACGACGCCATCGACGCCGCGGGTCTTCCGCTGCTCGGCGTCATTCCGGAGGACGAGAATGTCCCTGCCGTTTTGGGGCGCGGACTTTCCCAGCGCCTCAAGTATCGCTCCGGCGCGCTCTGCGCCTGCGAAAACATCGCCCGCCGCCTGTGCGGCGAACGCGTGCGTCTGATGCGGCTGTAGCACCGGTTCACAAAGGCAAACACGCTTTTCCCGCAAACATCTTTTCAAAGCCTGCTTGCCCTTGTCAACCGATGAAAGTGCCGCTACAATAGAAAAATTCACATCAGAAAGGATTGTGACACTACATGAACATCGCTCTCATGGCACACGACAACAAAAAGGAACTGATGGTCCAGTTCTGCACGGCTTACGCCGGCATTCTGTCCCGTCACACTCTCTGCGCCACCAGCGTGACCGGTAAGATGGTCAGCGAAGCGAGCGGCCTTCCGATCCACCTGTTCATGGCGCGCATCCACGGCGGCGCCGAGCAGATCGGCGCGCGCATCTCCTACAACGAGATCGATATGGTCCTCTTCTTCTGCGACCCCGCCAACCCGCAGTATAACGACAGCCTGACCTATATCACCAAGCTCTGCGACCAGAACAACATCCCCTTTGCCACCAACCTCGCCACCGCTGAAATGCTCATCATGGGCCTTGCCCGCGGCGACCTCGACTGGCGCGATATCGTCAACCCGAAGACGAAGCCCTTCACCACCTGAGCACAAAATCAGGCGATTTTTCAATACAGCTAGTAATTTTCAATTTATAATATACAAACAGGAGTAGATTTTACCATGATGCAATCCCGTACACACAACTGCGGCGAGCTTCGCGCGCAGCATGCCGGTGAGCACGTCAAGCTCGTCGGCTGGATGGAGAACGTCCGTGAAGTCGGCGGCAGCCTCGCCTTCGTGGTGCTGCGCGACTTCTACGGCACGACGCAGATCGTCGTCGAGACGAGCGAGCTGCTCGCCCAGATCAAGGGCTACAACAAAGAGAGCACCATCTCCGTCGAGGGCACCGTGCGCGAGCGCGCAAGCAAGAACCCCAATCAGCCCACCGGCGACATTGAGGTCGTTCCCGAGAAGATCGAGCTGCTCGGCCGCTGCCGCTACAACTCCCTGCCGTTCGAGATCAACCGCAGCCGCGAGGCGGACGAGACGCAGCGCCTCAAGTACCGTTATCTTGACCTGCGCAATCCCGCCGTCAAGAAGAACATCATCCTGCGCTGCAACGTCATCGCCGCGCTGCGCAAGGCCATGATGGAGCACGACTTCCTCGAGATCACCACCCCGATCCTGACGGCCTCCTCCCCCGAGGGCGCGCGTGACTACCTCGTCCCCGCCCGCAAGCACCCCGGCAAGTTCTACGCCCTGCCGCAGGCCCCGCAGCAGTTCAAGCAGCTGCTGATGACCTCCGGCTTTGACCGTTACTTCCAGATCGCGCCGTGCTTCCGCGATGAGGACGCGCGCGGCGACCGCAGCCCCGGCGAGTTCTATCAGCTCGATATGGAGATGGCGTTCGCCTCTCAGGAAGACGTCTTCGCCGTCTGCGAGGATGTCCTGCCCCCGATCTTCGCGAAGTTCGGCACGTATGACATCGCATCTCAGCCCCCGTTCCGCCGCATCAAGTACCTCGACGCGCTCGAGATTTACGGCAGTGATAAGCCGGACCTGCGCATCGACCTGACCGCGACGAACGTCTCCTCCCTCTTCGAGGGAAGCAGCTTTGAGGTCCTTGCGGACAAGACCGTCAAGGCCGTCGCCATCTCCAACTGCTCGCTCACGCGCAAGCAGATCGACAAGCTCCTGACCGACTGCGAGGTGCAGGCAGGCGCGAAGGGCTACTGGTTCAAGGTCGACGAAAGGGGCGACCTCGCCGGCGGCATCGCGAAGTTTGTCGACAAGGAAGCTGCTTCCAAGCTCCTGCCGCTCGAGCCTAACACGCTCGTGCTCGTCGCGGGCGGCGAGCTGGCCACCAAGCTCGTCGGCGTGATGATCAAGACTTTCGGCCCCGCGTGCGAGGGTCACATGGACAAGGAGCGCTACGAGTTCTGCTGGATCGTCGACTTCCCGATGTATGAGATCGGCGACGAGAGCGGCGAGCTCGAGTTCTGCCACAACCCGTTCTCCATGCCCGCCGGCGGCCTCGACGTGCTGCTCAAGGCCGAGCGCGGCGAGATCGACCCGCTCACCATCACCGCCGACCAGTACGACCTCGTCTGCAACGGCGTGGAGCTCTCTTCCGGCGCGGTCCGTAACCACGACCCTGAGATCATGATCAAGGCCTTCGAGCTCGTCCGCCTCGGCGAAGAGGACGTGAAGGCCAAGTTCCCCGCCATGTACAACGCCTTCTGCTACGGCGCGCCCCCGCACGCCGGTATCGCCCCGGGCGTCGACCGCATGGTCATGCTGCTCGCCGGTGAAGATTCCATCCGCGAGATCATTCCCTTCCCGATGAACAAGAACGCCCAGGATATCATGATGGGCGCGCCCAGCGAGGTGACGCAGAAGCAGCTCGATGAGCTGCATATTGCCGTCACGGCGCATGAGGAAGAATAATTCAGCTCTCACTGCGTGAGGGTGGAATAATTTCCCTGTGCCGCACAGGGAAACGGCAAAGGGGGCCATTCTCTCACGTGAGAGAATGGCCCCCTTTAGATCCCCCAAGAGAACGCAAGGGGCCTTGCCCCTTGACCCCGCACATTGGCAGTTTTTATCTTGAAGAACTGCACGCGCTGCGCATTGCACAGCCGTTGGCAGCTCTGCTGCCTTACGGATGTGGCATACCCCTTGCGGGTAATCAGGTGCGGTGTACATGGCTTCGCCATGAATCCCTACGAGTCGCGACCTGACAGCAACCGCGCCTTACTGTCGTGAGGCGCGAGTGACGGTAGCCCGGCGGCAGACTGCTTGCGAAATAGCGGCATTGCTTCGCTCGCCGCATTGATGAGAGCAGAAGAGAAGAAAGACTGCCGAGCTTTAGGCCGACACACAGGCCGCAGCGAAAAGAAGCGTCGCGCTCAAGACCGATAATGTCAGAGCGATTGTCCTGTAATTTTTTGAAGAGAACGGACTGTTCGGTGTTAAGCATGGCGAGCAATTCAAGATACTGTGAATTGTAATAGGACAAGGATGCCCGATAATCGTCGAGTTCGTCCTTTGACAAAAAGCGTGCCGGATGTTCGCCATATCCGGCACAAAACAGGGATTCGTAAAGATGCAGCATACAATAACCTCAACAATAAACGAAGCTTTCTTCATGTTTCCTTTATTGCAACACGAAGAAAACTTCATGTCAACAGGAAACAGAAATGAATTTTCACGAATATATCTTAAAACTGAGACAGGAGCGCGGACTAAAACAGAGCGATGTTGCGTTGTCGATCGGTGTGACCGTCCGCGCTTATCAGGCGTATGAATACGGAAAAAGTGAACCGCGGATGTCGACGCTCATTGCGCTGGCCGATTTTTATGATCTTTCACTGGACGAATTGGTCTGCCGAAAGGCAGAACACGGTGTGTAACACCAAACTTGCGGAAAAACTCTGCATGTAAACCAGAATTTGCTGGAAAGAAACGCTTCTGTCCACTATAATGAAGTACAGTAGTATATCCGAAATAGACGGAAATTGATGGAGACTGCCGATACGCAGGCAGAGCGACAGCGGAGATAGAAGCAAACCAAGTCGTTTAGATACGACACTTGGCAGGCAGTGCAATCCGCAGGCAAAAAGGATGTTCAAGGGAAGACATACAATGCAGACGCCTTTCTTTTGGACGGTCACACCGCCCGTTTTCTTTCTCGGGAAAGAAAATGGGGGGTATGCTATGCAGCAGCGTGACGCGCTGCATTTCCTTTGAAAGAGAAAAGAAAATAAAGGGAGGTCACCATGAGAAGAAACATCCACTATAAGCCCAGCAAAAGCGCGAGCATTCTGTCGGGCGTCATCGCGTGCGCGATGGGCGTGTTCGGCCTGTTTACCATTCCGAGCATCGGCGCGATGATCGGCTTCAAGGCCATCTGGTGCCTGATGGCCTTCGGCATGGGCATCTACAATTTCCTGCTCGCGGCGGGCGTTGTGAAGTACAACGGCGGCTATGAGATCACCGACGAGACGGACGACGGTGCAAAGGAAAGAAAATCCGATGCGGAGGTGCGGCTCGAGGAGTTGCAGACGCTCTACGACCGCCGCCTCATTACGGAAGAGGAGTATCAGGAAAAACGCAAGGACATTCTGGACCGGCTGTAAGAGAAAGGAGCGCGGACAATGGGAGAAGTTTTGATCCTTATTATCATCGCACTTGTCTGGTGGTTTAAGGCGGCTGTCGCCAACGAGGACAAAAAGGTCAATGATCGGGAAACGGGCAGCATTTCGGCATCGCCCGACGAGCTCATCAAAAAGGCAAAGCGCACAGCCGAGGATCTTGATGCGCTGCGCGGGCAGACGGAAAAAAAGCGCCCGAGCCCGACAGAGATCAAGGCGCTCCACAAGCAGCACCGCGCCGACGAGTGGGAGAGAAACGAGCAGCGCCACGCCGATGAGCGCGCACACAGCGAAAAGCGCTGGGAGATCGCGCGCAGGAAGCAGGCCGACAGCGGCGAGGTGCATTCTGTCCACATGGACAGCTGCGAGGACCGGCTTGAGAGTTTGAAGGTCTTATATGACGCGGGCATTCTGGACCGCGAGGAATACGCCCAGCGCGTCGCGCGCGTCAAGCGTCAGCACGCGCAGAGCGGCAGTTATTGAGCAAAAAAGGAAGCGAACACACAATGTATGACGAACTGACACAGGTCGACATTGACAAGATGAAGGCAGAGCTGGAGCACCGCCGTTTGGAGCTTCGCCCCAAGCTCTTCGAAGATGTGCAGACGGCGCGCGCGTTCGGCGACTTGAGCGAAAACTACGAGTACAAGGTCGCCAAGCAGGAGAAAAACCGCAACGAGAGCCGCATCCGTTACTTGGAGCGCATGATCGCGACGGCGAAGGTCATCGAAGTGAATGAAAAAGAGGGCACCGTCGGCCTTTTTGACCACGTGGTGCTCTATAACGAAAAGCTGGGGAAAGAGCAGAACATCCAGCTCGTGACCACCCTGCGGCAGAACGCGCTCAAGGGCCTCATCAGCAAGGAATCGCCCGTCGGCAAGGCCATCCTGGGGAAAAAGGTCGGCGACCGCGTCGAGATCGTCGTCTCGCCGGAAATGAAGTACACGGTCGAAATTCGTTCGATCACGCCGGGCGAGGACGATGCATCGCTCGAGATCAGCTCTTATTGAGGAAACGCATGAAACAGGTCATTATCTATACCGACGGCGCATGCTCAGGCAACCCCGGCCCCGGCGGCTGGGGCGCGGTGCTCAAATACGGCGCGCACGAGCGCGAGCTCTCCGGCGGCGAGGCGAGCACGACGAACAACCGCATGGAGCTCACCGCCGTCATCGAGGCGCTGCGGCTCTTAAAAGAGCCGTGCGTCGTGGAACTCTATTCCGACTCGCGCTACGTCATCGACGCGCTGGAAAAGCGCTGGGTCTACGGCTGGAAGCAGCGCGGCTGGGTCAAAAGCGACAAAAAGCCCGCGCTGAACGTCGATTTGTGGGAGCAGCTCTTGTCCCTCATCGCCCGGCACGAAATGCACTACCACTGGGTCAAAGGCCACGCGGAGAATGAGTACAACAACCGCTGCGATGAGATGGCTGTTAATGAGTGGCACAAGTTTAAGTAAGAGATAGCGTGGCCTTTCGCCGGAAGTCCGGCGGCGCGAGCGGCGGATTCACTTCGCCGCCGCAAGACATGGAATAAAACAGGGCTCCCGCGCGGCCTGCCGCGTGGGAAAATAATGCCGCGACGGTGAATCAGTTTAAGTAAGAATAAAACCAACGACAATTACAGAAAGAAGGTTGATTCCGGAGAAGACGGTTGGAAAGCTCAGGCAGGGTTGGGACAGCATTTGCTTCCTTTTAGCGCCCTGGTGGAAATACGGCAAGACCTTAATGGTCGGCTCGTTTATCTCATCGGTGCTGTTTGTGCCGGCGGCGGGGTATTTTTCCGCGACGCTGGCGCAGGCGGTGATCGAAATGATCGAAGCGGGAAAGCCGTTTGAAGCGGCATTTTTGACGGGCCTGACATACCTTTTGCTCGCGCTGGCGCTCAATCTGCTCCACGCGGTGTACGAGGATTTTTACCTCCGGTGGAAAAAGCAGGAGATCGAGGGGACGATCGAGCGGTCGATCTACGAAAAAGCCCTGATGGTCGACTACCGGCACTTTGACGATCCGAGCTATTTCGACAGCTACAAGCTAACGACGGAGAAATTTGCCTCGCAGTCGTCGGAGACGCTGCAAAATCTCTTCTCGCTTTTGAGCGGCATCGCGAAATGCATTGTCTACGGCGCGCTGATCGCGTCGCAGGGCGTTGCGCTGCTGCTCATCGTTCTGGGCTGCTCTGCGTTTGTCGCGTATGCGCAAATTTACTGGAGCAGGGTGTCCGTGGAGCGTGAGACGGCCATGGTCAACGACCAGCGGAAGGCCGACTATCTGCGACGGCTGTTTTTTGATCATACGGCGGTCGCAGACCTGCGTGCGTCAAACATCAAAAAGCCGCTTTTTTCGCTGTTCGACGGCTCTGTGAAGAGCAGGGCCGCGATTTATCGAAAATACGGCGCAAAGGAATTTTTGATTGACCTCCTGGTAAACCTCGCGCAGCTCGGCACGACGTTTGCCGTGCCGGTCTATGTCGCATGGGGCGTGATGTCTGGCAATATCGGCGGCATTGGCGTCTATGCGACGCTGATCGCCTCGTCGCTCGCGCTCAAGGAGGCTCTCAACGCGCTCGGCTGGTGGAGCTCGCAGGTCGCCTTAGGGATTGCCTACGCGCAGAAGGTGCAGCGCTTTTTCGACACAGATTCGACCATCGAAGCGTCGACAGACGGCGAAAAAGCGTCAGACGGCCCGTTTTCCGTCCGATTCGACCATGTGTCCTACCGCTACGGCGGCAGCGATGAGTTTGCCATCCGTGATCTGAGTCTTGCCATCGCGCCCGGAGAAAAGATCGCCATCGTCGGCGAAAATGGCGCGGGGAAGACGACGCTCACAAAGCTCCTGCTCCGCCTGTACGACGCGGACGGAGGAACGGTGCAGATCAACGGCCGCCCGATCGCGGACTATGACGTGAGCACGCTGCGCGGCAGGATCGGCATCGCGTTTCAGCAGTCCCGCCTGTACGCGCTGTCTGTCCGCGAAAATATGACGGCCTACGCCGACGCGGACGATGCGCGGCTCAAATCCTGCCTTGAGGAGGTCGGCCTGCGGCTTTCTCTGGACGCGCAGGTCACGAAGGAGTTCGACGAAAACGGCGCGGTGCTCTCGGGCGGAGACGCGCAGCGCCTATGCCTGACGCGGCTGCTGCACAGCGAATTTGGGCTGCTCATCCTCGACGAGCCGTCCAGCGCGCTGGATCCGATCGCCGAGTACCGCATCGCAAAGCTGATCTTCGACCGCTCGCCGACGACCACCGTTATGGTCGCGCACCGGCTCTCCACGGTCGTGGACGCGGACCGAATTTATCTTCTCTCCGATGGAAGAATCATAGAATCCGGCACGCACGCGGAGCTGATGGCGCAGAACGGAAAATATCGGGAAATGTTTTTAAAGCAGGCCGAAGGGTACTTGAAAGCTTAGCGGAAGTGTGGTACAACAAAAGCAAATTTTTTCTCAGCAGGGAGGGGAGCCTTCCCGCTTTGCTGAAGTAATATGAAGGAGCAAAAGACTATGGCAGAATTCAACGCAAAGCAGCAGCTTCCGGGCCTTCTCGACTGGATGCGCGCGCAGATGAAGGCCTGCGGAGGCAAGACCGCCGTCATCGGCATTTCGGGCGGCAAGGACAGCTCCGTCACGGCGGCGCTGAGCGTGGCGGCCTACGGTCGCGAGAATGTCGTCGGCGTGCTGATGCCCGACGGCGTGCAGCCGGACATCGACTATTCCAACGGCCTTGTCGACGTGCTGAACATCCGCCACTACACGTTCAATATTCACGGCGGCACGAGCGGCATTCTCGACGAGATGGCGCGCGTGGGCATCGACGCGAGCCGCCAGACGAAGGTGAACCTGCCGTCCCGCATCCGCATGGCGACGCTGTACGCCATCGCGCAGAGCGAGGAGGGCGGCATCGTCATCAACACCTCGAACCTCTCCGAGGACTGGGTCGGCTACTGCACGATCTACGGCGACAGCGCGGGCGCGTTCTCGCCGCTCGGCATGTACACGACCGAGGAGGTCATCGCGCTGGGCGCAGAGCTGGGTCTGCCCGAGCGCTTCCTCATCAAGCCGCCGTCCGACGGCCTGACCGGCAAGACGGACGAGGACAACCTCGGCTTTACCTACCACGCGGTGAACGAGTACATCCGCAAGGGCGAGGTCGACCCCGCCATCAAGGAGCAGATCGACCGCAAGCACAAGGTGTCGAGATTCAAGTTCCAGACGCTTCCGGTGTATCAGAACGGGCTGCCGATCGTCCTGCCGGAGGAGACGGATTATTATAATCCTAACAAAAAGTAAGCAGCGCGCAGCGCTGCACGAGCCAAAGGGGCCGATCTCTCAC
>OGZZ01002341.1_pt1 | contig 12326 bp, 14 predicted proteins | sample 1577021 | NCBI WGS metagenome assembly OGZZ01 (sample SAMEA3541526, study PRJEB24748) | human gut metagenome | biome: human gut; feature: human-associated habitat; material: faeces | place: China | collected 2012
ATTTGAGCTTTGCCATTCTGCCCCAGCCCGTTCCTGCCCCATATTTCAGCGGCGTATTTTCTGGTAAGACGCGCAGAATGCACATTCAGTGCCAGAAGTATCTCTCTGGGATGGCTTATTCAGTTGTCAAAGAGCTTTTGTGAGAGGTTTCTTTTGTGTACCCCTTACACTAATAGGAATCCGCAGGGCCTTTTTGGAATACAATTTTCAAAAAAATTTTAGAAATTTTTGATTTTTTCTCCAGGTTATCGGTTTTTGACGCAAAATCGAAAGTTTTGTTTTTGTGTGATTCGATATTTTTCATTGAGATAGGCTGCAATGCAGCTTTCCAGAGAACTGCTACCAGCAAATTCGACCTCGATGGTATACTCGCCACACCTATTTACATAAGGAGAACCGCTTGCACCATCCTCTAACCGCTGTGAGTTCTTGTTCATTTGACGTTCCCCTCTCATGTCAAACCTCCCGCTGCCAATTCATAATGTGCTTCAAAATCAAATTTCCGGCGAATCCGTTCAAAAGCCTGATTTACCGCTCTTGTTACCGACCCACGCGATATTCCCATATCGTCTGCAATTTCCTGATGGGTCTTTCCAAGAACAAACTGCTGATGGATGAGGTCACGCTGTTTATCTGTCAGAACAGCCAGCATCGCATGAACAGCTTCATTCTCAATAATCTTTTCCAACATATTGATCGTGCGGTCAGCAATCTCACTCCAGTCCTCCGATAATGCGTGGTAGGAAACGCACACATTGCTTCGCCCTGCACCCTCGCACTTTGCCTGATTATCTTCCATCTTCCGCTCACCCTCAAACAAAGCACGGATATGCCACTCGCAGTTTTCAAAATACTCTTCCTTGATTACATCGCCCTTACCCTCTGCTGCATCGTAGGTATAGTCTCCACAGCAGTCATGGATATGGAACACGGTGTTTCGCTTCCCTGCAGAAAACAAAACATAACCGCTGTTGTAGACCGTTAGATGACTGCCCTGATCAAATTCCCTGCGAAGCAGCACGATACCTTCCTCGAAAAGCATCTTGGGAGAAGGAGTGCGCTTTGCATGGGAAGGTGCTTCTACCAGTTCCTTGACCTTTTTCAATGTAAGCATTTTGTCCACCTTTCTGCCTTTCGGCTTAGAGTTTGAAAATCTGTTTAATGACTGGAATCAGAAAAACCCTTTTCTATGGGGGATTTCATGGACAAGCGTCATGGAAATTGCCATTCGGTGTAGCAACTGGTGTTATGCTTGGTGTTTCTTAAAAAAAGCGGGTGCACCTGATAAGCTGTCAGTACAACTGCAAACAGGAATCCTTAACATGACGGACTACATTGCTAGGCACTATTCAAGGTATTCATCAGCTAATAATCACCTGATTGTGGAGGCGTACGCAATAGGGCAGACGGGTGTTTTGTGTGACTATAAGCCTTGGATTGACTTAGCGGTAAATATTCTCACAAGAGAGCTACCTTTGCAAAACTATTCTGATGGTGTAAATAAGGAACTGTCGTTGCATTATCAATCTTTTTATATGGAAGCAATGGGATTGATGATGCGATTGCTTGTGAAAAATAAAATATCTGTTCCGAAGAACTGGAAACCAACGCTGAAAAAAATGTGCTCTTACATGGCAGACTGCATGGGTGATTACGGCGAAATGATGGTATTTGGAGATGATGATGAAGGAAAAATTCTTGATTTACAAGGGGGCTTCAATCATTATCAATATGTACTTGGGCTTTTCAGTTTTCTGCTGGATGAGCAGTATATAAATCTTCACAAAGTGGGTAATGAAAATCTGAATTGGCTCTTTAGCACCGAGGATTGCAATATAGCTCTAAGCAAGTCGTTATACCAAGTGCCACTTGATGCCTGCTATAAATGTGGTGGAAATACAATTCTTAGAAGTCGTGATCACAGGATTCTGATTGGAATTGATCACGCGGCGTTAGGGTTTGGAACCATTGCAGCGCACGGTCATGCGGATGCCTTGAGTTTTCAAATGTATGTAAATGGATTACCTGTTTTTATAGATCCTGGTACATACATTTATCATTGTGATATTGAAAGCAGAAACGCCTATCGAAAAACTGAGAATCATAATACTGTCTGCATCAATGGAAGAGATCAGTCGGAGATGCTTGGAGCTTTTTTGTGGGGAAAACGAGCAGAGAGCCAGCTAATATCACACTCAAATGCGCAGGGAAAAATAGAACTTACAGCTTCTCATGATGGATATTCACCTGCAAAGCATATACGAAAGTATGAATTTGATGGAGAGTCTGTATTGACGATTACGGATCGGGTCGAAAATTTGAATTCGGGCGATAAAATACAGATTAATTACATTCTCGCTCCTGAATGCCAGATGAAGATTGCGGGTAATATAATCAGTGTTTATGATCGAGATATCAAGCTGAAAATGATTGTTGATAGTTCCAATGCTAGAATATGGACGGAAGATGTGCAATGTTCTGTAAAGTATGGGGAACAGCAATGTACAAAGAAAATTGTTGTAGGAACTCCAACAGGCATCGCGGTAGTGAAAATTATTGTAGAGTGAGGGAAATATGGGAATTGCATTATTAAAAAAATTGAATACATGCATGCCAGATCCGCTGAAGCAAATGGCGGCGCCAGTGATTCGGGCAAAATTGATTTACAATACAGAATTTCAGAAGCAGTTTAATACGTTGGAGAAAGCGCAGTATTCTTCTGCTGCAGACATTGAAAAAATGCAGTTTGAAAAATTGAAGGCTGTTCTTATTCATGCATACGAGCATGTTCCATACTATCATAAGATCTTTGATAAATGTGGACTTAATGTCTATAACATTAAAGATTCTTCCGAAATTAGTAAAATACCAACACTAGATAAAGCAGAGATTATTGCCAATTTTGATGAACTGCAAGCAGATGATATTGACGATTTCTATTCGGCAACAACGGGAGGAAGTACAGGAACGCCTTTGAAAGTAAATCTGGACAGAGATTCAATCTATAAGGAACGTGCCTTTATTTATCATTTCTGGGAGCAGCATGGATACAGTTACAAATCATCAAAAATGGCATCTTTTAGAGGTACAGATTTTCACGGGGGATTTATCAAGTATAACCCGTTATACAATGAAATACAACTGAACCCATGTGAGATTAATACGGAGACAATAAGCGAGTACATAAAGAGAATGGAGTCATTTGGTGTTGATTTTCTTCATGGTTTTCCATCGGCAATCTACAGCTTATGCAAATGTGCAAAGCAGTTGAATATTGACTTAAAATACAAGTATAAGGCTGTTTTTTTGATTTCTGAAAACATCTATGATTTTCAGAGGAAAATGATAAAGGAAGTTCTTGAATGCGACACATTTGCATTTTTTGGACACACGGAAAGAGCTGTGTTTGCGGAACAAATCGGGGGGGGGTATCGATTTAACCCCCTTTATGGCTATGTTCAAATAGATACTGATGGAAGCATAATATGTACTGGATTTATTAATCAGAAAATGCCACTGATAAGATATAGACTTGATGATACTGCTACACCATACTACGATCTATTTAAAATAGAAGGGCATCGGGATGGTGTTCTATACGGTAATGACGGAGAGATAATTTCCGCTGCAATGCTAGAAGTACACAGTCCGATTCTGGACAAAATCGCTAATTACCAATTTGTTCAGGAATATAAAGGAACAGTTGAAGTAAACGTGATTCCATTTAATAATCTGACAGAGAGGGAAATTGAATCTGTTAGAGACCTTTTCCAGAATAAAATTGGGTTGGCAATAACCGTTCAGGTAAATGTTGTACGTGCAATGGAGTATACATCAAGAGGAAAATATAAATTGATAATACAAAGAGTGAGAGGATAAAATGAATTCTGATAGTAGAAAAGTTCTTATTATTGTCGAAAACCTTCCGGTTCCGTTCGATACTCGTGTGTGGCAGGAAGCAACCACTTTGGCTATGAACGGATATACCGTGTCAGTTATTTGCCCGAAGGGCAAGGGATATACGCAGGAAGAGGAATACCTTCAGGGTGTGCATATTTTCCGGCATGACCTTCCAGCAGAAGGTAATGGTGCAGTGGGATACGCGAAAGAATACCTTACGGCATTGAAGGAAGAATTGCGACTTGCGAAAAAGGTATATAAGGAGATTGGCTTTGACGTAATTCATGGTTGCAATCCGCCGGATGATATTTACATGGTTGCAAAACATTTCAAAAAGTATGGTGTGAAATATGTATTCGACCATCATGATATTTGCCCGGAACTTTTTGAAGCTAAATTTGGAAAAACAAGTGGACTCCTGTATAAGAGTCAGTTGTGGCTGGAAAAGCAGACATATAAGCACTGTACATTTGCTTTCGTAACAAATGAAAGCTATAAGAAAATCGCTATTGAACGCGGAAAGATGAATCCGAACAATGTAATCGTTCTGCGTAGTGGTCCGAAACTTGAACGTATGCGCATTATGCCTCCGGTAGAGAGCATTAAACGCGGATACAAGTATATGGTTGGATACCTCGGCGTTATTGGTCAGCAGGAGGGAATTGAATACTTGTTGGATGCCGCAAAATACATTAAGGAACATGACAATAATGTGTTCTGGGGTATTGTTGGTGGAGGTCCGCATTTGAAAGCATTGAAAAAGCAGGCGCATGATATGGGTTTGGACGACTGTGTGGAATTTACGGGGCGTGCGTCGGATCAGCAAATGCTTGAATATCTAAACACAGCTGATGTTTGTGTCAATAGTGACAAATACAATAGTATGAATGATAAGAGTACTATGAACAAGATTTTGGAATATATGGCACTTGCAAAACCTATTGTTCAGTTCGATTTGACAGAAGGCCGTTATTCTGCGCAGGATGCATCTCTGTATGCAAAAAACAACGATGCTGAGGACATGGCAAAGAAAATTATGGAATTGCTGGATAATCCGGAATTACGCAAGAAGATGGGTGCATATGGTCGTAATAGAGTTGTAAATGAATTGAGCTGGGAACATACGAGCAAAGCCTTACTCGAAGGTTATGAAAAGTTCTTTACCGGAAAATTTGAATGAGGTGGTAGAAATGGAAAAAATACTTCTGATTTCAAATGATGTTTTGCATTATCGCGAAAAAATTTACAATTACTTTTTTGACAAATTTCGGGAAAGAGGATACGACTTTCAAGTTTTAAGTAATAGATTTCAAAATGCGAATTATGATTTGAAGTTTGTGCATTATGAAATTCCATTTTCAGCAAAGCAGTACATTGCGAAAATAAAAGAGATCAAACCTCAATATGTCATTCTATTTCTGCATTTAAAAGATAAGGTGATGCTCCCTATTATCGGATACTGTAAGGTAAACAGAATCCCTGTAATCTACTGGAACCATGGAATTAATATTAAAACCCCAAATGACAAGGTAAAAAATGCTATCTTCCACTTTATTCACAATCAATGTGATGCGTTGATTACATACACACCAGATATGCGAAAATATTTTTCAGAGAAAAACCAGAAAAAGCTTTTTGTGGCCTACAATACTCTGAATTTCACAGATATCGATAAAGAAACAGTGCCTGATAAGGAAATAACTAAGAAGAAGTACGGTATTAGTGAAAATAAGGTGATTCTATATATCTCACGAATGATGCCATATAAGCGAGTTGATCTTCTTATGGATGCGTTTGCAGATTTAGAAGATATCGCCGTTGTTATGGTAGGGCCTGGCTTCTCAAAGGAGCAGCAGAAGAAAGTGGATTCTCACCAAAATTTGTACTATCTTGGAGAAAAGTATGGCTCTGATGTGAATGAAGTATATAAAATGGGCGATGTCTTTAGTACACCCGGTCATATTGGCTTGGCAATGAACGAAGCACTATTCTGGGGACTTCCGGTTGTATTGCTAGAGGGAACACATGCCCCTGAGATTTACTACATGAAGAATGGAACAACTGGTTATCTCGCAAAAGATGAAGAAGACTTCAAGAAGTATATGGTGGATCTTCTTCATGATGAAGAAAGGCTGTCGAAAATGTCGAAAGCTTGCCTTGAAGTCTATGATAAAGAGGTAAGCATCGATCGGATGTTCCAAGGATTTAAAGATGCAATAGAATATTGTAAAAAAGGTGGGTGAAATTATGAATGCATACAAAATGTATAGGGCAGAGCGGTGGTTATATCTGCATCATATTCATCTTCTACCTAAGATTATAAAAGCAATCATATATGTTGTTCATAATTCCTCGATACCATATGAGGCAGAAATAGGTGAAAATTGTAAGTTTTTATATGGCGGAATCGGGTGTGTGATAAGTAAGAAAACTAAAATTGGTGACCATGTAATTATAGGAACAAATGTGTTAACTGGAGGAAGATCCAACAAGGAAGGGCATCCCATTATAGGCAATAATGTGTATGTTGCTACAGGAGCCAAGGTTCTGGGAGATATAACAGTTGGGGACAATGTCATTATAGGCGCAAATGCTGTTGTGATTCATGATGTTCCTAGCAATTGCTCCGTTGGTGGAGTGCCAGCTAAAATACTTAAAGAGAATATTGATGTGACTGAATATTGCAGTTTGGGGAGATACTGATGGACATTGAGTTAAGTAAGGAAGAATCGGACTTCTGTAAGGGTATCGCATTGATTTTTATAACGCTGTCACATTTACCGAGAGTGATGGGGGGGGAATGCATTAAATCCGCTAGGATATTTTGGCGTTGCAGTTTTTCTTTTTCTATCTGGATATGGCCTAAGAAAATCATATGATAAAGTTGGTCTGAAAGGTTTTTGGGGAAAGAGAATTAAAAGAATAATCCCACCGTTATGTATTATTACCATCGCCATCTCTATTATATGTTATGTGTTAAAAGATAAGCGATTTAATCCTATAGACATTATTCTTGGCTGTGTTGGTCTCAGCAACGTCATAAATCCTGTCACATGGTATATTGGTCTAATGTGGTATTGCTATCTTGTGTACTGGATATGCATGAAAAGAAGAATTAGGTCAGAGTTGATAATCGGTGGAAGTATTTTAGTTTTGAGCGTACTGTTTGGAAACACATCGGTCAATATGTGGGGGTTGAATGCATTTAGTTTTAGTGCTGGTCTCTATGGTGCAGAAAAAGCGAAAAAGACGTATAATAAACAGCGCTTTTTTGAAGCGTCAGTGCTTTTATTTATAGTGAGCTTTGTTCTTTACTATTTTGTTGGCGGTAACAGTAATTGGCTCATAATAAGGAATCCGGTCAAAAGCTTAATTGCATTACTTTTCCTAAATTGCTTTTTTTCATTTGTTGAATTTGGGAAAAAACTAATAGCAAAAGATTTAATGGTTAAAAGGCTTGGAAACATTTCTTATGAAGCATTTATGATTCATGCTGTGTTCATTTGGTATTTTCCAGAATTGTTTTCAACCTTCTCGAAGCCTATAGCATTGATGTTTTTTGTAGCTGTGACATTGGGTTTGAGTGAAATATTACATAGTTTGATGAGTAGACTATAACGATTACATCAAAGAAGGAGAGGAATGTAGATGATTTATTTTGGTATTCCACTTAGAAGTAAGGAAACATCTAATAACTGGGATAAAGTGACTGAATTTTTTAATAGAACATTATGGTCTGTATATAATCAGACAGACCCTGATTTTAGAATTATCGTTGCCTGCCATGATATACCTAAATTGAAGCACGAATTTGATGGTCGGGTGGAATTTATTCAGGTACAAGCACCGATTCCACACACTAAAGAGGAAATGATGCTTGATAAAGGATACAAGGTTCATACGATTGGCATGAGAATCCGAGAGTATGGTGGCGGCTATACGATGATGGTAGATGCAGATGACCTACAAAGCAACCGTATTGCGGAATATGTAAATAAGCATCCAAATGAAAATGGCTTTTTATCTCATAACGGTTATTATTGGCATGTTGGCGACAATTATATAAAAAAAGGCCATAAATTTCCTAATGGGAGTTCAACGATAGTAAAGTATTCTGTTGAAGATTTACCTGATAAATATTATGACAAAATGGTCGCAAGTGTTAACTCGAATCCTCACATTATAAGAAAGAAACACGGAGACATCCCTAAAATCTGTGCTGAGCTTGGCCGACCGCTGCGGCCTCTCCCGTTTATTGCGAGTATTTATGTGCGGGAGACAGGAGATAATCACTCTCTTATGAATAAAGACGAGTCAAAATTTCGGGTCATTGAGCAGAAACTGATGCCTAAAATTTATATAAATGAGAAGGTTAGAAATGAGTTTTCAATCGATTGGATGTGAGTGATATGATAATTGATGATTTTTATAGTCATAGATTTGCGTATGATAAGTCAGAAAAAATATATATATTAAATAACAAAATCAACACATTTGTAGCAAACGCAATAATCCCACGGGTCTTGTCAAGGCATGCTATAAATAGAGGACCGGAACTTCAAGATGTTATTGTTAGTCTGACATCCTATCCACCAAGAATAGAACAGGCCGCCTTATGTATTGACAGTCTGCTCAGACAAACCCGGTCACCTAAAAAGTTGATTTTATGGCTCGCAAGGACTGATTATCCATCAATAGATGAAATACCATATTGTGTAAAGAAATATATAGATGATGGTCTAGAAATTAGATTGTGTGAGGATATTAAATCATATAAAAAAATCTATTATACAGCAAAAGAATACTACGATTACAGAATAGTTACTGCAGATGATGATTTCTTTTATCCATCTACATGGTTAGAGGAATTAGATGACGTGCATAAAAAAAATCCAAATACAATTGTATGCCATAGATCGCACAGGATTATTGAACATGATGGCAATTTGGAAAAATACGGAAAGTGGGATTGGTATTCCAATGGAGTAGTAGGTCCTTCGCACAATCTTCATATTTTGACAGGAGCGGGAGCGATTTTTCCTGCAGGCTTTTTTAAGAAGGATTTTTTTGACATTGATGCGATTAAGAGATTTGCACCGACCACGGATGATATGTGGGTCAAGGTATATGCTCTAAAGCACAATGTGAAAGTTATGAAGGTGCGGCCGGTTTCAAAATCATTAATAGAAGTAAAAGGAAGTCAGAAGGTCTCGCTTATTGCTGTTAATCAGTCTGATGGAAATGATAAGGCATTAAACGATTTACTAAATTTGTTTGATATTGACATACATAGTATATTGGAAGACAATATAGGCCAATGAATAAAGGTTAAGGAAAAACATAGTATGAAATTTACAATTCCATCGCTTAAAATAAAAAAAAATGATTTGTATTTTATAGTGGCGATGAGCGCTTTTATGGAACCGGCGTTATTTACGCAGTTTAAAATAATTGATGCTGTTTTTCTTATATTGAAAGTGGTGTCTGCAATATATGTTCTATATGAATTGATTTGTAGTAAAATTAGTCGCTTCCATATCACCATTGTCTGTTACTTTGGCTCACTAGTTTTATCTACGGCCATAAACGGAGGAGATGTGTTTCAAGCGATTAGAACAGTGACATTCAATATGTTGCCCTGCTTATTTCTTGACTTAATGATCCAAAGAAATAGTACCCGAACTGTTATACTATTAAGAAAAATTTGCGTAGCATACGTTCTCATTAATGCGTTGCTATTAATTATCGTTCCCGATGGGTTTGGAAAGTATATTCCAGGATATAGTATGACGGTGGATTCAAGATTGAATTTTCTGGGAAGAGATAATGCGCTTATTCATTTCTTTATTTTTGCTTTACTTGTTGAATTCTTACGATCACGAAAAAAAGAACAAGCGTATTTAATGACAGCAGTAATGATAACAACCATGCTATATGTATGGTCTGGCACAGGAGTTGTGGTGTGCGTGCTGATAACGGCTTTTGCACTTCTGTTCCAAGGAAAGAGAATTGAGCACTTTTTCAATATTATTGATTTGACGATTGCATATATTGTAATATACTGTGCGATTGTTGTTTTTAGATTACAGAACTTGTTTTCTGGAATTATTGTTGACGTCCTGCACAAAGATATCACATTTACAGGTAGAACATCACTCTGGGATATGGCAATGTGGTATATTCAGAAAAAACCATATATAGGATATGGTATTACTGCAAAATTCTTAACGATGAAAAGTGGAATTAGTTATTCACCTCACAATTTGGTGTTGCAAATTGTGTTGGCTGGTGGCTTTTTATCATTATTATGTTTTGTTATTATGTACATTGCTTCCGTAAAGAAGATCTCAAAAAGAAAATACGTATATTCCAGCTTGCTTGCTGTCTCAATTTTTTGTTATTTGGTTGCATCGCTGACTGAATCAACAATGAATACACAATATTTTTATTTAATTCTCGTTTTAGCCTATAATATTGATATTATTGAAAAACAAAAATTTCAAATATGTGAGGAAAACAAAACGTGAAGCTGATTAAAACATTTGTAAAATATGCAACAGGATCGATGTTTGCACTGTTAGCAGGATTAATTACAACACCAATTCTAACTAGATTGATTTCCACCGAGGAAATGGGAAAGTATTCGATGTTTATAACGTTTGGCAGTCTATTTGCATCTATACTTTATTTGGGACTGGATCAATCTTATGTGCGCTTCTATAATGATGAGCATAAAGATAGCCAAGTGGCTTTATTGAATAAGTGCTTGAGATATCCAGTGGTTGCTACCGCAATAGTTGCTGCCTTGTTAGTTGTTTTTTATCAAACGCTTTCTAATGTCATTATTGGTCAGGCATCGCTTGCCTTGGTGCTGGTGTTTGATTTTTACCTCTTTGGGTTAGTTCTGGATCGATTTTGGCTTTTGAAGATCAGAATGAATCAGAAAGCAGGAGCTTATTCGATTCTAAACGTCATCCGAAAACTTTCCTATCTTCTTATTGCAGTAATCTTGTACTTTACATTGTGCGGTGACACATGTTGGAGCTTGATCATAGCAGTATCATTGGCAGAGGTGGTTTTGGTTTTAGGGTGTAGATTTTCAGAACGTGGTAATTGGAGAAGCACCTTAAATAATACTGTTACAAAGACAACAGATTTGTTTAGATATGGATTCCCCTTTATATTTTCTACAACAGTTACTTTGGTTTTTCATTCAACAGATAAGTTGATGTTGAATGCAATGACAGATTACAATCAGGTGGGTTTGTATTCGGGAGCACAGAATATTGTAAATCTTTTGACTCAGGTTCAAACTGTATTTACAACTTTTTGGATGCCAGTTGCGTTTGAACATTATGCAAAAAAGGCAGACGACAAAGAATTCTTTGTTAAGATAAACAAGATTGTATCTTATGGGATGCTTTTAATTGCGATTTTACTTTTATGTACAAAGGATATCGTCGTGTTATTTTTGGGAAAAAAGTACAGAGACGCTGTATATGTATTTCCTTTTCTTGCATTTATGCCAATTATGTATACAGTATCGGAATCAACCGTAATGGGAATTAATTTCATGAAGAAATCTTCCTATCATGTTTGGATTTCTTTGATTTCAGCTGTAACAAATGTTATTGGAAATTATTTTTTAATTAAAAGTTTTGGTGCAAAAGGCGCGGCAATTTCAACAGGCTTGTCATATATAGTCTTTTTCATTGCCAGAACTGTTTTGGCAAACAAGGTTTACAAAATCAATTTTGCTTTGGGACGTTTTTTTGTTTCAATAGTTGTGGTTTATTTTCTTGCAATTATGGCAAGTTTTATGAATGTTACTCCTTTGTTCTTGTCAGTCGCAATAATTACGACAATAGTTGTCTCTTTTCTTTATCGTGATATTTTAAAGGAAAGCATGAGCTATGTAAGGAAAGAAATTACGGCATTGGCAAAGAAAAGATAATAGTTCACTTGATTTAGAGAGGAAATTATGGGATGTAAACCTGTGAGAAACAAAGAGATTGATTGTTTGCGAGGGATTTTGATTTTGTTTGTGGTTATTGGACATAGCGAATCCGGAAAGTTGCACGATATTATCTTTTTGTTTCATATGCCACTATTCTTTATCCTTTCCGGTTATTTAATTTAGAAAAGAAAAATAGTGGAAAGGGACTATTTAAAAGCGAAATGTTTTGGATTGCTAATACCGTACCTTACATATATGGTTATAGATTTTGTCCTGATTCGTAGGGAAATTTCAGCAGAGATAGTATTCAGGATGCTTTATGGAGGAAGAGCGATTTCAGGGGTGTATTGGTATATAACCTGTTTTCTCTTCACCCTGTTTGCACTTGGCTTTCTAATAAATCATTGTTCGGAAAAGACGGTAAAACGGCTGATTTTAGCGGGGGGGGGGGGTGGAAAGTATTTTGCCT
>OGZZ01002344.1_pt1 | contig 12318 bp, 11 predicted proteins | sample 1577021 | NCBI WGS metagenome assembly OGZZ01 (sample SAMEA3541526, study PRJEB24748) | human gut metagenome | biome: human gut; feature: human-associated habitat; material: faeces | place: China | collected 2012
TCTTGCTCTTGGCGTCGAGGATCCTCTTTCGGATCTGGCGGTGGGATGTTCTCATCACGCAGGCCGATGCGCTTGAGCATCGCCAGACTGCTGCGGCTCGACTTTCTGTTCCCGCACACATTAATGAAAATCTCGCTTTCGTGTGCTCCCATCGAACGGAAGCTTTCGAACTGCGTTTCGCGGTCAGCTTCCGGTGTGCAGGAGTAATAAAAGCTTCTCGGTTCCATTCCTTAACCCTCACATTGCTCGACAAAAGCGTAGCAAATAGTACAGGTTAATAACCTGCCAAAGCCTTGTAGTTTCGCGTATTTTTTGATATAATTGTAAATACTTTAATGGAATAAGCAGTCCAAAGTAAAAATACTGTACACTGTGTAGTAAATCGTACTTTTATCAACACCCTTGACCGCCAATCTCCGGCAGCCGCAAGGACAGGCCATTTCAACGCAAAAAATACCCGCCACAGCACAAAAGCCGTGACGGGCAGCAGGACGGCAGACACGAATGTGCCTGCTGTTTTTATTTATCAAATTGGGAATATACCGTTTCCTCTTCAAATGAATAGACAGACTATTGATACAGCGATATAATAAATCTATCCATAAACGGAAAGGAGCGACCTGTCGTGAAGCATCACCGAGCCAAAATATCCATTTTACTCCTAAGCGTCCTTGTAATTATTTCGCTGACGGCGTGTCAGAGCGCTGACGATCAGACTTCCGCAACAGACAACACTCCCCTGCCCCAAGAAACCCCAATTCCCGACTCTGAAATCATACTTTTCGAGCAAGAAACGCCCTCAATTTATCAGGATAAAACCGTTATAAACGACAATTCCCGCCTTGATTTAGCATATCGCCCAGTTCTCGAAGAAGTCATTCCGCACGCAACTGCCATCGTTCAGGCGACAGTCGATAACATAGAATATACTTCCATCGACGCTAACGCATGGACCGTTATTGACGCCGCTGTACAAGACGTGTTGTCCGGCGACCTGTCGGACAGGTCAAACATTACGATCTACGCATATGGCGGGTATATTTCTATGAAAGATGTTGCCGCGGCGGAACATAATCGAGAAAGCTATACCGATATGACTGATGAAGAGTTGGAAAATACGATCATCCGCCAAGCAGCCGATATGCAGGAAAGCCCCTTAGTCGGTCAGCAGTATATCTTTTTCCTCGGCGCTCCGACCGACGACATGCCGGCTGATGCATATGAACAGCTGGGTTGGAAATTCTGTCAGATGTTAGTAGGTGACGATGATACGCTTTATTATCTCCCTTACCCTGCCGAAAACGCCCCATCGCCTGCTGATAACGCCAATGATATTGCGCATATCACGCTAAACGACCTCAGAGAATTGATCCATCGATACACCTCCTAAAATTTCGCGAGAGAACCAAAGGTACAGACCGGCTGCACGATGGACTTTACCCCCCCAAAAAAACCAACCCCTTCCCGTCACAAGAGGAATAACGGGAAGGGGTTTTATACTGTTTTATATTTTACGTTTTACCGGCTGATCGTCTGGCGGAGCGCGTCGATGGAGGTATGAACGCCGGCGTCAACCGTCATGGTCAGGTCCTCCATTTCGAGAGAAACGTCGCCGTCGTAGCCCATCATGTGGGAGGGGTCGAGGTTGATGCCGAGCATCGGGTCGGTAGCCTCACGCAGCTTGAGCAGGGTCGAAGCAGACCAAACCATGGTGCCCGGGAATTCCTCGATAGCGATGTGCTCAATGCCGCACTTCTTGCAGTGTGCGATGAATTCGTTCCAGAACTCGATCGTTACCTTCCACTGGTACTCATACGCCGGAGCCATGAAATCCGGCCAGGAAACGGTAGAGGTGATCCAGTTCGGGGTGGTGTCGGTTTCGTTGCCAGCCGGCAGACCAGCCATCGCAACGATCTTCTTGACGCCCAGCAGACCTGCCAGCGTAGCGCAGTCGTACATGGACTTCTTGTATTCCTCGCCGGTCTTGCTCGGCCAAAGCGGGTTGCAGGACGTGTTCAGTGCAGAGATGCGCATGCCGCGCTTCTCGAGTTCGCCCATGAATTCCTTGCGCTTGCCTTCGTCCGCGAGCAGCTCCGCGGTGTTGCAGTGCTTGCGGGCACCCCAGCCGCCTGCGGTCATCTCGACCGCGTCGATACCGAGGGACTTTACCTTGTCAAGCATGTCCGTGTAGGACAGATCAGCGAATACGTCAGTGCAAATTGCGAGTTTCATATAAAAAACCTCACTTTTCTTCTTTTTTGTTGTAGTAGAAATCGTTGGAGCGATTTTTAGAGAGAGAATTTCAAGAGTATGTTATATAGGAGGGAATTTTTAAGCACCTTAAGAGGTTGCCGCTGCCCGCCTTACGGAAGGCAGCGGTACAGAGAAAAGAAATGAGAGAGTGTCTTAGTTTAGATGGAAATCGGGAGACTTACTTGAAATCTACCCATACGCCGCCCTTGTCAGCGGACTCTACGCACTTGGTTACCCAGCGGATGCCGTCGATGCCGTGCTCCAGATCCGGGTAAACCAGATTCTTGAGGGTCTCCTCGTCGCCGCGGTTCTTTGCATCCATTGCGATAGCAAAACGGGTGTACAGGTTGCTCCAGGACTCGATCAGGCCGGTGTAATGCAGAGCACCCAGGCGCTCGTACTCAAGAGCTTCCGGATTCAGGTAATCCATTGCGCGAACCAGCGTCTGACGCGGCTGACCCTGTACTTCGTAGTACAGCTCATCCGGATGCATGTCGTTCCACTCGAGGGAAGCCTTGGTGCCGACAATGCGGATGTGCTGGCTGCTCATGTCACCTGCGTTAACTGCGGATGCCCACATACGGCCAACTGCGCCGTTCTCGTAACGCATCAGGACGTAAGCATTGTCCTCCAGCGGTGCGCGGGACTTGATGAAGCTCTGGCGGTCGCACAGCAGCTGCTTCAGCTTCAGCTGCGGGCAGATCAGCTCGGACATGTAGAAGGTGTGGGTGGACAGGTCGCCAAGTACGAAGGACGGGCCGGACTTTGCCGGATCAACACGCCACTTCTGACCCTCAGCCTGCTTGTCGCCGGTCGGGTCGCAAGCGAAGCCATGTGCGTAGCGGAGGTCTACCATAGTAACCTCACCGATGTCACCGTTCAGGACCATGGAACGCATCTGGCTCAGCAGGTCGAAACCGGAGAAGCCGTAGGTTACGCAAACGATCTTGCCCTTTTCCTCAGCCAGCTTCTTGATCTCCTCGCCTTCCTCAACCTTGAAGAACAGCGGCTTCTCACAGATTACATGCAGGCCGGCTTCCAGAGCTGCCTTGCAGACCTCAAAGTGCTGGAAGTTCGGGGTTGCGATGTCAACGGCCTCGATGCCGTCCTCGCGCTTGGCTTCCTCTGCGAACATGGTCTTGTAATCCGGATAGAGACGTTCCTCATCCATGTTCAGGTTCTTGCCGAAGTCTACGCAGCGGGCGAAGTCCAGGTCGAACGCTGCAGCCTTGAGTACGAACGAGGTGTTGTCGCGCATAGCGCCCAGACGATGCTTGTAGCCAACGCCGGAAGTGCGGCCGCCGCCTACGATACCCCAACGGAACGGACGAGCAATTTTCTTTTCACCGATAAACATAATGTTTTCCTTCTTTCTTTGATTTGCAAAAAGTGTTTGATTCTGTTTTTGTACTGCTAATTTTGATGTTTTGTGAAATACATACAACAAATTCGATTTATCTTTGTTTATTGTATCTATTCCCTAACTTCTGGCCTAAGTATAAAATATTTTATGGATATATTCAATAAGCGTTTCTGCTGCAAAGTTCATCAATCCTGCTTTCTGTGAAAAAACACAGAAAACCAGTTCATCAATCCTGCTATTTCGTTCATGGATTCTATGAATGCAAAATAAGGAAGGAGAAGAGTCTATGCAAAGTGTTGATCCCGGCATCCGAAGTGAGTCGGTTTGTTTTCCGTTTACGCCGTCGCAGACCGCGAGAGAGCTGCTGTTCTACCCGACATGGTGCGGTCACTACTACTGCACCGCCAACTATTTTATGAAGCGCGACAGTTATCCGCCGCTGCTCATCGCCTACATCCGCAAGGGACGCTTCCGCGTGGAGTACCGCGGTGAGTTCAATGTCGCCGAGGCCGGTGACATACTGCTGCTCGACTGCATTGAGCCGCACTACTACCACGCCGAGGACGGACTGGAGTTCGTGTACATGCACTTTGAAGGCTCGAACGCGCGTGAGCTGTGCCGCCGCATCACCGACCGGCACGGCTGGCTCATCCGCCGCGATAACAACACGCTGATCGGCAATCTGCTGTACGACATGGTGCGCTTTTACGATGAGAACGGTGTAGAGACCGACATGCAGCGCTCGGCACGCATCTACCGCATGTTTGACCTGCTGCTCTCACCGAGTGCCGCCGAGCAGTCAGCGGATACGCCGGTCGAGCAGGCCATCCAGTACATCCGCTCGCATATCGGTCAGCCGATTTCCGTGGAGGATCTGGCGTCCACCGTGTGCCTGAGTGCGTCCTATTTCGCGCATATGTTCAAGCGCCGCACCGGCTTCTCCCCTGCCGATTATGTCATCAACTCGCGCATTGAGCGTGCGAAGGTTCTGCTCGTGCGCACGCAGAAGCCGATTGCGGAAATCGCCGAGGAGGTCGGCTACTCGACCAGCGGCAGTCTGATCAACCTGTTCGTTAAGAAGGTCGGTACGTCACCGCGGCAGTACCGTATCCAGCATATGTCCAAAGCGATTGATGCGGTATGCAAAACCGATGTACCGTTCATAGATACAGATGTGCCGGAGCTGTAACCGTGCAAATACGCAAAAAGACGCACATCGCAAGATGTGCGTCTGAGGCTGTCGAAAAACTATCGTTTTTCGAGCAGCCTCTCGATCGAAACCACGCTTTCGATCGAATGCTGAAGAAAAACCGCGTCCTCCGGACACATTTTTTCTTCCCTTGTATAAAAACCGAGGTACATGCCCCCGGTTTTTATGAATTTGCTGCGCAAATTCTATTTTATGCGTGCTGTCGCACGAAGCACAAAATAGAAATCTAACTTTTTCGACAAGCTGAGACGCACATCGCAAGATGTGCGTCTCAGTCTGTCAAAATGTCATATTCCTGCAATTTATACAATTCGCGCGCCAGTGCACGTTAAAAGGTTTACGGTCTGTTAAGACAACACCGCATAATGAGAACCACAGCTTCTTGCGCAGACTCCGGTCGCGCTGCTGCGACGCTTTGCTGAAATTCTGCGCCCTGACTTTGCTGCGCTTTCATGGTAATACCTCAAGTATTACCGCAGAACCAAGCCTCGTCAGCACGCAAAACCTGCTCGCAAGTCGCCTTTTGTCTCATTATGCGGTGTTGCCTGAAAGGATGAAATGCAATAGATTTGTTCTGTTTTACAATTCCTCGACCGACACGATGCCTTTACGCTCGCCGACCAGTGTCATCAGACGGTTTACCGTGCAGCTGCGCGGCAGGCGCAGTGTGAAGATGGCACAGGCATTGTGCTCACCGTTTTCCGCCGCACGGGTGATCTGGATATTCAGCACTTTGACATCACATCTGCGGTACAGCTGCAGCACATCGTCCAGACACGTTTTATCCTCGTATTCCATATACACATTGATCTCGGGAACGTGCTCCAGCACACGGTACTCCAGCCGCGAGAACACCTGCTCTGCCAGCATAATAAAGCCGGTGGCCAGAATGCCGCCCTCATAAAAGCCGCCGCCGAACGCCAGACCGATGATGGCCGAGGTCCACAGTCCGGCCGCCGTTGTCAATCCCTTCACATTCTGCCGCTTGGTAACGATGATCGTACCGGCGCCGATGAAGCCGATGCCGGCAACAACCTGCGCGCCCAGACGCGCCATATCAGTAAAATAATGCATATTCAGATACAGATACTGACTGGTCAGCGTGGTGATCGCTGCACCGATGCAGATGAGGATATGGGTGCGGAAGCCTGCCGGACGACGCTTGTACGAGCGCTCGATGCCGATGATGCCGCCGCAGATAAATGCACAGGCGAGACGCACAAATACGGAGAGCGTGGTAACGCTGCGCAGACCGTCAAAAACAGATAACATATTGCTTCCCTCCCGTTACAGCTCTTCGATTACACACAGACAATCCAGCCCGGCCAGTTCGGACAGCAGCTGCGTATGCGGTATTTTTTCATTCAGACGAATCGAAAAGATCGAGCTTGGATGCAGTTGCTCACCGCTCCGGTTGCGCTCGATGTCGATGTCATAGATCTGCACATTCTGTGCCTTCAGCTGATTGATGATCGTGCTGACATCGTCCATTGAGTTAAACTCCAGATATAGATTGATATCGCGCGCGTTTTCCTGAATGTATGCATCCACGATTGGGAACAGGCGAATGCTCAGAAAGATCATAGCAAACGCGATCAGTACGCACTCGTAAAATCCCGCGCCGACCGCGAGGCCGGTACACGCCGAAGCCCACAAGCCGGCGGCGGTAGTCAGTCCCTTGACCTGCTGACGGCCGGTGACCAGAATCGTGCCTGCGCCGAGAAAGCCGATGCCGTTGATGACCTGTGCGCCGAAACGCGAAACGTCGGTTTTTATGCCGATCTCTGCGCAAATATCCGACCACGGCCCTGTCACCATGGTAAATTCGTACAGGCTGAGCAGCACGGTCAGCGTTGCACCCAGACACACCAGCATATATGTACGGAAGCCCGCCGGACGGCGTTTTCGTTCCCGCTCCAGACCGATGCAGCCGCCGAGCAGCATAGCCAGAGCGAGCCGCAGCACGACCGATGCAAAGTGAAATTCGCGAAGATATGCAATCGTTTCTGTCATGTTCTGCTCCTCCTCATTTCCTGCGGAAACCGTTTACGCACACGTTTGCGCTGATGGTCATTTTACACACCGTACTCCTTGGTATATATACAGTATAACACCGGATCAGGCAAAGTTTCATCCCTCACATTGTAAGAAGTATTTTGTTTATTTTTGTGTAATTTGTACATTCGCAAACGTTTGTGTATTTAATTATCTTCATATTATCATATATTAAGTTCTAAATATCTGCATTTGTGAAAATTTTCATTTCAATGCAGCCTCCCCGAACTGTTTTCTCCCTTCCTCAGAGCGCAAATACCCCCATTCTGCACAGATTGTGCAGGACGGGGGTATTCGTTCCGCATCGCACGAACTGCGCCTGCACGCAGCACAAGGCACTTCCGCCTTACATGGTCCCTTCCTCCTCCATTGCGCTGAGCAGCGGCGTTACCATCTGCTTTTTGCGGCTGACTACACCCGGCAGCACGACCGAATGCTCCCCGCATTCCTTGCGGAACGCGGTATGCACCAGATTCTTTGCACCCCGGCCGACATAAAGCAGTTCGGTCTTTTCCTCGATGATATTGGTCAGCATGACAAACTGCATGGACAGTCCGCTCGTCTTGAGATAGTCCTCCATATAGCCCAGCATTTTATCCCGGATGCCGTTCAGCTCATTCTCGCTGACACTCGTGATCTGCGAAATGGCGATTTTTTTATTCTGTACCTGAAAATACTTGAAATCCATGTGGAACAGCTCATCCATCGAACGGTCGCGCAGGCGCGAGCTGGAGCGGAACATCTCCGTTGCATACTCTCTGATGTCCAGACCTGCGATCTGCGCCAGCTCCTCTGCGGCGGCGCGGTCGAGCGGTGTACAGGTCGGAGAACGGAACATCAGTGTATCCGACAGAATCGCAGAGCACAGCAGACCCGCAATTTTCGGTTCGATCGGCACATTATGCTCATGATACATTCCTGTGATAATGGTCGCGGTACAACCAAGCGGCTGATTGCGGAAATAGATCGGCCCGCTCGTTTCAACCGAATCAATGCGGTGATGATCGATGATCTCAATGATATTGGTCGAACGAATGCCGTCTGCCGCCTGATCCCGCTCGTTGTGATCGACCAAAATGACCGACGGACGCTCCAGATCCAGCAGATTGCGCTGAGAAAACATTCCGATATACCGTCCCTGCTCATCCAGCAGCGGATAGTAGCGCATACGCTTTTTGGATACTGCGCGCTTTACATCCTCTACCACGTCATCGGGTTCAAAGGTGATCAGTCCCCTGCGGCGCATGACATGGCGCACCGGCACAGCCTGGCTGACCACCTTGGCGCAGCTGTATGTCGTCAGCGGCGTTGCGATGATGGATACCTGATTTTCACTTGCCAGCTTGCGGATGGTACGCGAGACTTTCGCGCCGAGCCCGATAATAATGCAGCCCGCGTTCATCTCAATGGCGCAGAGCTGACTCTCATAGCGATTACCGAGAATAACCATGTCACGCGGCCCGATATAATCCTCCAGAACATCCGGATTAGCTGCCGCAACCACCACGCTGCCCTGCTCGAACCGCTTTTCGATATCACCGACAATCAGCGTACCATCCAGTACATCCACCAGGTTGCGATAGCTTGTTCCGGCCTCCGCCAGTGCGTTCGCGTCCTTATCCTCCATATAGAAGCGCGCGATATCACTCAGCGTCAGCAGTCCCTTGAGATGACGATCCTCATCGACAACGGCCAGCGTCTGAATATCATTTTCGTTCATGTAATTCCATGCGCGGTGCAGCGACATCTCCTCATCAATACCGGGGATCCTGCGATACTGCACATCGCACAGACACGGCTCAAACGACTTGATATAACGCGGCGCTTTTACGCCGAAGCGCTCCAGGACAAATTTGGTCTCTGTATTGACATGGCCTGCCCGGCAGGGGATATATGGTTCTCCGGTCAGCCTGTGCTTAAGCTCTGCATAACAGATCGCAGAGCAGATCGAATCTGTATCCGGATTACGATGTCCGATAACAAAAACCGGGTTCATACTGTACCGACTCCTTTGTCTGAGAAATGACCGCGGGAACTGCTGTGGTTTTCCCGACGGTGTATGATTGCGGGTAAAAGGAAACAGCAGCACCGACCATGCCACTGATTCGGGTGCTGCTGTTCCCCTCGGGAAGAAATAGGACAATACCGCATAATACTGCAAGCAAATTTTTCTGCACGGACGAGGCGCGATCTTACAGCAATACCTGATGTATTAACATAAAAGCACAGCAAGGTCAGGGCATAAAATTTCCGCCAAGCGCCGCGGCAGCGCGACCGAAGCCTGCGCAAGAAGCCGCTGCTCTAATTATGCGGTGTTGCCTTAGATATGGTCATTATGATTTTCCATGCGGATCATGCCGGAAACACCTGCCAGCTCCTGACGGAATGCATTCTGCGCGGACTCATATCCGTTCGGTGGAAAGCTTGCACGGAAGCTGATGATATAGGTGTTATGCGGAGTTCTGCTGAAGGACAGATTAAGCAGCTTTGCGAAATGCCGTTCTGCCAGATGCGACAGTTCCACCATGATGTCGCCCATATGGTCACATTCGATCTGCAGATCCAGTTCCGAGCGGCTTCTGGTGCGGATTTTCTCCTGAATCCCGTCAAACGCCACCAGTGTTACAAAGGCAATCACCGTACCGACTGCCGTGAGCACATAGTATCCCATGCCGACCGACAGACCGAGACAGGCAACGACCCAGACACTGGCCGCCGTTGTCAGTCCGCGAACGGTAAATCCCTCACGCAGGATCGCACCGGCACCCAGAAAACCGATGCCGTTGATGACCTGTGCACCCAGTCGCGCCGGGTCAGAGGGCGTTGTCCCAAATACTGCGATCGTCTGCTCATACAGGATGCAGCTTGTCACCATGACCACACACGAGCCGAGTGCTACCAGAATATGTGTGCGGATTCCCGCCGGATGCGAGGTCCGTGCGCGCTGCGCGCCGACGGCAAACCCGACGATCACTGCACCCAGCAGCCGCAGCACGATATCCACCACTGTAATTTTCCCCATTTTCGTTTCCCTCCTGTCTAAAATATTTGACCGCACCCTGCAATGGCAGGGTACGGTCAGAAAAAGAGAGAGAGATTGTTACGGTTACGTTCTTTTTCTTATTGCATCGTCAAGCGCTCTGCTCGATTTCGCTCCTCCAGATAATCCACCAGCTCCGGCAATTCCCGAATGATATGATCCGGCTGGTAAGCAGCATCTACACCGGCATCCTTCTGCGCCGACAGGAACGACTGGATCTGGATCGCGGCACCGAAATGCATTCGCTTTGCACCGATGATATCACGCGAGATCGTATCGCCCACATAGGCACATTCCTCCGGCTTCGCCTGCATCTGGCGCAGCGAGATTTGGAAAATAGACGGATGCGGTTTCCGGTATCCGGTCACGCTGGACAGGGTAACATCTTCAAAATAATCGCGGATTCCGTACTGCTCCAGCACATCGAACACCGAATAAAGCGATGCCGTGTTGGAGATGACGCCCAGATGATACCCGCGTTTTTTCAGCTCCTCCAGAGTCTCCTTGACCTTCGGACGAAGCTCGCGGTGATAATAGGTCACTTCCCACATGCCGGCCAGCCGTTCCGCTACCTCCTGCAGTTTTTCACGGTCCAGATTGAAGTCCGCCATATAATACTCCGGCCAGATTTCCTCCGGTTTTTTCTCCAGTTCGTTGGATTCGCTCCATTGTTTGTAGGTACGGATACCGCTGTTCAGCTTGTTCCAGAAGGTAATGTCATTGCAGCCTGTACCCAGATCATGTTCATTGAGGAACGTCCGCAACTCTCCGGTAACCGAGTGAATCGTCTGATCATTATACCAGATATCCTCGAGCGTTCCTCCCATATCAAATAATATAGTGTTAATCACGTTTACTCCTCCTTCTGCGGCAGTGCAAGGGAGGCACGAACCACATTGTGATCGCTCAGCTCCGGCTGTGTATACCGGGCCAGCGCACTGTCCTGCGCAGCAAAGCCGCAGTCTGCCGTCAGTGTAGAAATCACACTGCTGCAGTGCACGGTAAAGCCGCGCGGCAGCAACCAATCCAGCTTCATATGCAGGCAGCCGCCCTCCGGCAGCGGTTTGCGCCGTGTGCAGTCCGCACCGCCCGAAGCCGCCCGCCATGCATATCCTGCTGCGGTGCAGTCCTGCAGAAGCGGTTCATACCGGTCGATCATTTCGATCGCCGCAGCCAGTTCCTCCGGCTCGTCACGCAGATGACGAATCACCGCCTTATCGCGTCCGTCAAAGGTATTGGTATTGAGATCGCCGCCCAGCACAACGGGAATCCCCGGAAATACACGCTCAACCTCCTGCAGTACAGCTTTCATCTGCTGCAGGCGGCCCGCGCCGCTCGTCCGGTTTTCCAGATGGATGGATACCGCGCCGACCTCCTGTCCCTGCACATCAAGCTTTGCAAAAACCGCATTGCGGCCGCCGATGCGCTTCTGTCGGTCATAATACCAGTTATACTGCTCCGGCAGACGGAGCACCTCTGCCCACAGGATCGGCCAGCGCGAAAAGATTGCATTGCCGTGAAACCCGTGTGCAGCGTCCTTCAGCTCGACAAACTCCAGCCCGAACACATACTGCATTCCCAGCGCACGGGCGATCTCTGCGGCAGTATCCCGCTCGCCCGACCGGGCACAGCCGCTATCCAGCTCATTGGCCAGGATCAGGTCATACGGCCGCAGCGCCGGGCATTCCCGGAGAAAATCTACTGTTTCAGCAAGACATATGCCCCGCTCCATGTTGAACACCAGCGGATTCAGTTCTTTCTTCTGCGGCACCGCACCCGCAAACCGGGTCACGATCTCCGCCTCAAAAAACTGGGGAATATCCCGCATCACCGCATCCTGCGATTCCTGCTCCAACCGTGCCGCAGATTGCAGCACGCACTCTTTTGTCAGTTTTTCCATACTGCTCCCCTTTACAGGCGGCGCGGCATCGGTTTTTTGTACAGCTTGAAATATAGCGTCCACGATACCGCGTTGCCGACAAGGATCGGCATCAAGGTATACAGGAAGGTCACATACAGCATCATATTCCGGGCAGCAGGCTCCAGCTGGAACGCTGCGACCACGCACATGATCGTGATAACCGGCAGGCTCGCAAAGCTGTAAGGCACGATCCGCTTATCCGGCAGCAGAAACAGGATGCAGCAGACCGCAGTACCCACCACAGAGATCAGACCGCAGTGGATCCAGTTCTCTGCCATACCTCCGCCGAGAGGCAGATGGTCATGCAGTACGCCGGTCAGCAGTGCATACATACCGCCGAATACCAGACAGAACAGCAGATCCACGAAAAAGCAGGTAACTGCCATCGGACTCTTGCGCTTGCCTTCCTTGGTTACGAATAAAGCCATTCTGTATGCTCCTTCCGCTTTTACTATCCGCGGCAGGCTTTTCAGCCT
>OGZZ01002346.1_pt1 | contig 12290 bp, 10 predicted proteins | sample 1577021 | NCBI WGS metagenome assembly OGZZ01 (sample SAMEA3541526, study PRJEB24748) | human gut metagenome | biome: human gut; feature: human-associated habitat; material: faeces | place: China | collected 2012
AGATTATCATACAATGTATATGGGGGAGATCGTGAAGGTTCTTGTGAGAGAATAATTCTTGCCGATAAGATCATGTGGGGATTAGGACTCGCAGCGTCATGTTTCAGTATTACAGGACATTATGTCGGAGAGGGAATATAGAGAAGATAGGAAAGAAACAGAGTGGAGGTTATACTTCTACTCTGTTTCTTTTCTAAAATGGTTGAATATGCAAGAAGAAAATGTTATAGTATAAAAAAATGAAAATAAAGTTGCAAAGGAGGTTTTTATGTGTCGTTCAATGAAGAAAAAAGAAATGCGATAAAAAAGTACATGTTGGAGAAAATAAGGAAAGATGATGAAAATTTCATTAGAAAAACAGCAGATACGTTTGCGGTTTCAGAAACATCTGTTAGACGCTATCTGAAGAGTTGTGAGCAAGAACGCATCATTTCGGTGGATCCTGCAAAATATTGCGGGTATATTTTGTCTACAGTAGAGCAAACATGGAACCTGAAGAATGATGGCAGCTTAGAAGAAGATCGTATTTTTTTTAGTAATGTGCGTCCTCTGTTGGAGAATCTTCCGAAAAATGTTTTAGATATATGGTCTTATGTATTTGCAGAAATTATGAACAATGCAATAGAGCATTCTGAAGCAACAGAAATAAAATACTCAATAAAAAGAGACTGTTTGTATACGGAAGTATCTATTTTAGACAATGGGATAGGCATCTTTAAAAGTATTCAGGACTTTATTGAAAAAGAAGAAAATAAACAGATAGACATAGAACAGGCAATGCTTGAATTATATAAAGGAAAGTTGACAACAAATCCATCCTGCCATTCGGGAGAAGGAATTTTCTTTTCATCAAAGATGTTAACAGAATTTGCATTACTTTCAGATAATACTATTTTTTCGTTTCGTAGTGAGGAAAAGGAAAAATTTGTTCAGTCACATTTGATTTCATACTATACAAAATTAAAGAAGGTGGGTACAATGGTAGTAATGAAATTAGAAAATGATACTATAACCACATCAAAGGACGTATTTGATTCTTTTGCACCATTAGAAGAAGGGTTCATTAAGACATTAATACCGATGAGAGAGGTATGTCCATTGGGAAATCCAGTTGCAAGGTCTCAGGCGAGGAGAATTTTGAAGAGACTTAATGAATTTAGAGAAGTTATTTTTGATTTTAACGGGATTGATTTTATGGGACAGGGATTTGCAGATGAGATTTTCCGAGTGTTTCAAAATGCACATCCGGATATTGTTTTACGTCCAATTAATGCAAATGAAGCGGTTCTAGGAATGATCCAGCACGTTATTCGTGCATAGTGGTTTGGTAGGAGAAGAAAGCAGGCGGTAGAAATGAAAGAAGTAAAGACAATCATACTAAAGGATGTATTACCTTTTGTGGATCCGGTGGCGAGATCCCATGCGAGAAGAGTTTTGAAAGATGCAGAAGGATATAAGGAGCTTGTGATTGATTTTCGCGGAATCGAGTTCATGGGTCGTGGATTTGCAGATGAAGTGTTCCGTGTGTTTCAGGAAGAACATCCGGAGATAACGATTACGCCGCTTCATGCAAGTACATCCATGCTGGCAATGATTCGTCATATTGGCGGAAAACAACAATAAATTGATATTTACATATCCCTTGTAAACCGTTACAATAGGAAGTCGGGGCGTTTGCCTCAGTGAGTGGCAAATTTACTTTTGACACTTACATCATTTTATAGAAGAAAAGGAACAAGGGAAATGGGGATTTATCTGATTGTATGCCCGCTGGTGTTTTTGGCGGGCTTTGTTGATTCGATTGCAGGAGGCGGAGGTCTGATTTCACTTCCGGCATATATGTTTGCCGGGATTCCGGTGCATAATGCAATCGCAACGAATAAGCTGTCATCTTCAACAGGAACGGCAGTATCGACAGCGAGACTGATTAAGAATAAGAAAGTAGACTGGGGATTCGTACCGGGAACTGTGATCGGAGCATTGATCGGTTCTGTCGCAGGAGCAAATCTAGCGTTGATCATCGGCGATCGTATTTTGAAGATGGTATTGGTTGTGATTCTGCCGATCGTAGCCTTCTGTGTGTTGAGAGACAAGAACATGGATGTGGAAGTTCCGGTCGGAATGACAAAGAACAAGCAGTATCTGATCGCGATTGTATGCTCTTTGGTGATTGGTTGTTATGATGGATTCTACGGTCCGGGAACAGGAACCTTCTTGCTGCTTGTATTTACCAAGCTTGCGAAGATACCATTGGAGAAAGCGACAGGAAATGTGAAGATTGTGAATCTTTCTTCCAATATTTCAGCGCTGATCACATTTATCCTTGCAGGGAAAATTATGTGGGGACTGGGGCTGGCAGCATCCTGTTTTAGCATTGCCGGACATTATGTTGGTGCCGGAATGGTTGTGAATAATGGGGTGAAAGTGATCAAGCCGATTATTCTGATCGTGCTGGTGATGTTATTGATTAAGGTTGTGTCTGGAATATAAAAGAAGGATGGAAGCAAAATGGAAGAGTCTTTGTACTCATCCTACAATGAAAGAAGCAGAACAGAGGTTATTCTTCGGTTCTGCTTCTGTATTTTTTAGGGGTTACTCCCTGATATTCTTTAAATTTACGAATAAAATAACTAATATTGTCAAACCCGCAGTTGATGGCGATATCAGATACTGACAGAGAGCTACCATCTAGAAGGATGGCAGCTTTTTTGATACGGTATTCGTTCAGAAAGGCAAAGGGCGTCTTCCCCATCTCCTGATGGAAATAACGGCAGAAATAGGTTGGGCTCATGCAGGCAATATCAGCAAGCTCTTTTAGGGTGACAGGTTCTGTGTAATGGGAACGGACATAGTCCAGAACGGCCTTGAGCTGGTTGATTGAGGCAAGCTGTTTTCCGGTCGTATCATTCAGTTTCATAATTTCCGTGCGGAAGCAAAGTTCCAGGATCTGCAGAAGAGAAATCTTGATCTTGAGGAGCGCACTTTGTCCGGAATGATGGTAATTCTGGATAATGTCAAAATAAGATCTTCGAAGTTCTTCATGTTCCTTTGGTGAAATGGCAGCAGAAATGCGATTCGGAAAGAGAAGCTTCTGCTGAGTAACAGGCTGGATGAAATTATGCTGGCACGCATCATAAACATCAAAATTCAGAAACTTTGGATCAAATACGATGGCATGATGCAGAGAGTGGTTATGTGCCCGAAGCTCATGAAGCTCACCGGAATTGATAAAGTAGAATTCACTGGCCTGCATCTCATAAGGTGTTCCGGCAATGATGCCATGCAAGGTTCCTTCTTCAATATAGAGAAATTCCAGTTCGTCATGCCAGTGGGCGGTGACAGAATAGAAACCATTTTTATCTCGATGAGTATATACTTGCAGCGGAAACATAGGAGTTCCGTGAGCGTTCATTTCCTTTAAAGAGCGTGACATAAATAAACCTCGCATGAAATCATAATATTGTGTTATTTTTGAACAAAATAATGAAAGTATCTTTTGCTTTCCTGTATTATACTGGGTTCGAAATGAAAAAGCAAGAAGGGAGCATGAGATGGAGAAAAAATGGTGGCAGAGCAGTGTCGTCTACCAGGTCTATCCACGTAGTTTTGCGGACAGCAATGGGGATGGAATGGGAGATATTCCAGGAATTACAGGGAAAATTAAATATTTAAAAGAGCTGGGAGTGGATGTGCTGTGGATCTGTCCAGTTTACCAGTCCCCACAGGATGATAATGGATATGACATTTCAGATTATCGCGCAATCTATCCGGAATTCGGAACAATGCAGGATATGGAAGAACTGATCACAAAATGTCAAGATAATGGCATTAAAATCATCATGGATTTGGTCGTAAACCATACATCAGATGAGCATCCCTGGTTTATAGAAGCAAAGAAAAGTACGGAGAATCCATATCGTGATTATTATATCTGGCGGAAAGGAAAGGATGGTCAGCCACCGAATGACCTGAAATCGAATTTTGGCGGAAGTGCCTGGGAGTATTCCCCGGAGACAGGCGAGTATTATCTGCACTTTTACAGTAAGAAGCAGCCGGATCTAAATTGGGAGAACCCAAAACTCAGGCAGGAGATTTATGACATGATGAACTGGTGGCTGGATCAGGGGATCGCCGGATTCCGTATGGATGTAATTGACCTGATTGGAAAGATACCGGATCAGAAGATCAAAGAAAACGGTCCGATGTTACATTCTTATCTGCAGGAGATGAATGAGGCGACATTTGGCAGCAGGGACAGTATGACGGTCGGAGAATGCTGGGGAGCAACTCCGGAGATCGGAAGGATGTATACGGATCCAAAACGGAAGGAGTTGAGCATGATTTTTCAGTTCGAGCAGATCCAGCTGGATAAGAAAGCGGGAGGTCAGCGCTGGGATTTGAAACCATTAGATCTGCCGGATCTGAAGCGCGTGTTCAGCAAGTGGCAGACGGAACTGGAAGGACATGGCTGGAACAGTCTGTTCTGGAATAATCACGATCTTCCGAGAATTGTATCCCGCTGGGGAAATGACGGAGCATATCGTGTATTATCAGCAAAAATGCTTGCAACATTGCTACATGGGATGAAAGGAACACCTTATATCTACCAGGGAGAAGAGATTGGCATGACAAATGTTCCTTTCCGGACAATAGAAGAATTTCCGGATATTGAAACCCAGAATATTTACAAAGAACGTCTGAAAGCCGGATTCACGAAAGAAGAGACCATGCATGCGATCCGTGCGAAAGCAAGAGACAATGCGCGGACACCAATGCAGTGGAATAGCACAGAGAATGCAGGTTTTACCGAAGGAATCCCATGGTATCGTGTGAATCCGAACTACACGAAGATTAATGTAGAACAGGCAAGGAAAGATCCAGATTCCATATTTTATCATTACCAGAAACTGATCAGTCTCCGGAAAGAGAACGATATTATGGTGTATGGAACCTATTATCTGCTATTCCCGGAGGATGAAGATCTATATATTTATACAAGAACACTTGGAACAGAGCAATGGCTGATCGTTTGCAATTTTCATGAGAAGACAAGAACCTTCCGGTGCAAGCAATCCGGGCAGGTATTGCTAAGCAACTATAAAGATACCCCTGCCCTGGATAAAATGACAGAACTGCGTCCCTATGAGGCAGTTATTTATCGGATGGAACGCAAGGATGTGAGTCGTGAAGTACACGCACAAGATCATAGTTCTGATTTTGAATTCGATATTGAGTTGGAGTAATTCCAAGAGATTTTCGGAAAACTTTACAAAAATAGTTATCGTTTGAAAATCCGACCATCGAAGCAATATCACCAATTGTGTGATATCGGTTTTGAAGGAGCAGAATACAGGATTTTTGAATACGCAGATTCGTTAGATATTTTCCAGGAGAAGTTCCGTATAAATGAGTAAATTCCCGACATAAATGATACTTTGATAATCCTACGGCATCAGAAATTTCATCTAGATTCAGGGAAACATTGTAAAAATGGGTATCTATATAATTTTTTGCCAGTGTAACACGTGGTGAAGTTAGTTTAGGATGATATAATGCATAGCTTGTTAAATCCAGAAGGAAAGAATAAGCAGCTTTTGAATTATCAAATACCGATTCCAGCTGATTTGAAGTCGCGTTTAAATATAAATCTCTCATTTGTTCTGGCAAGGTACAGGATTCATCAAGGTGAAAAGTGGGACCACTGGACTGATGAATGTAGTACAAAAGGGGAAGGCATTCCGTGGAAAATTCTAGGTACAGTACATCCCAGTGATCTGAATCAGACGGAAGAGCGTACTGGCTGTCTCCGGGAATCTGAACAAGAAACAGATCGTTAGCCTCTTGAATATAGGATTTTCCGGAAATATGAAAAATTCCTTTTCAAGATAGTGTGTATTGAAGAAGAAGATAAGAGTTCTTTCTAGTGTTGTTATCCCAGTTATAATCATGCGATGTAATATGGTGTAGTCCGATTCCTTTTAGTGTTTGAAGAGGAAGGGCAGAAGTTATGTGGAATCCAACAGAACCAAATGGTAGGTTGGAAAATAAGTGATTGTTTGTCATATTTATGAGTTCCTTTAACTATATTTGAATTTAATTATAAATGAAAAATGAATAAACAGCAAGAATTTACCATTCAACGATTTACATTACCATTGAAACGGAAAGAATATAGACGTTATAATACATGAGGTCAGGAGATAAAAAGAAAAAAGGAGGAACCGAATGCAGATCATTTTCGATGAAAAACAGCAGATTTTTCATTTATATAATGAGAAAATCAGTTATGTGATTCAAGTAGAAAAACAGCGCTATTTAAAGCACTGTTATTACGGAAAAAGGTTGAAAAAGTGGCGCGGTGGCATTCAGAGCTTCTATTACGACAGAGGATTTTGTGCAAATCCGGTTGTTGAAGACAGGACGTTTTCGCTGGACACACAGCAAAGAGAATTTCCGGAATCCGGCCAAGGAGATTTCAGAAGTCCGGCCTATGAGCTGATGGATGCACAGGGAGACAGAAACGCAAGATTTTTCTATCAAGGATTTCAAATTCTGAAAGGAAAGACAGCACCGGAAGGACTCCCACATGTCTATACAGAGCAGGTTGCAGAAGCAATGACACTGGAAATTACGCTTCAGGACGAAGTGAGAAACCAGAGAATCCTGTTATATTACACAATCTATGAAGATGCGGTGGTCACAAGATTTGCTAAATGGATTAACGATGGAAAAGAGCCGGTGGAGATTAGCAGATTCTTAAGTATGAGCATGGATCTGCCGACACAGGGGTATGATGTGCTGACCTTTGCTGGGGCGCATGTAGAAGAGAAAAATATGTACCGGCGTCCACTCTGTGCAGATGCAGTTGTGATCGAGAGCCGTCGTGGAACAAGCAGTCCGCAGGCAACCCCGTTTCTTGGATTGTTAAGTTCACAGACGACAGAAGAGCAGGGTGAAGTTCTGGGCGTAAATCTGATCTACAGCGGAGATTTTTATGGGAGTGTCCAGTGTGGGCAGTATGGAACGACGCGGGTACAGATCGGGCTGAATCCATTTCAGTTCCAGTGGAAGTTGCACCCGCAGGAAAGTTTCTGTACACCGGAGGCAGTCCTTGTATACAGTGAACAGGGATTGGGCGGGATGACAGAGATCTTCCATAAATTGTACAGAGAACGTGTCTGCCGGGGGACGTACAGAGAGAAAGAACGTCCGGTGTTATTGAACAGCTGGGAAGGAATGTATTTTGATATTAACGAAGAAAAAATATTGAATTTGGCAGAGGAGGCCGCGGAGCTTGGAATCGAACTGCTGGTGATGGATGATGGTTGGTTTAAAGGAAGGAATACAGATACGACTTCCCTTGGAGACTGGGTAGAAGATAAGACGAAATTTCCAGACGGGCTGCAAAATCTGGCAAAGCGGGTGAAACAGAAAGGAATTGAATTTGGAATTTGGTTTGAACCGGAAATGATTTCGGAGAAAAGTGATCTCTACAGGACACATTCGGACTGGGTGATCAGAAGTCCGCTTTATGATCCGATCCGCAGCCGGCATCAGCTTGTGCTTGATTTGTCTAACCCGGCAGTCTGTGAGTATCTGATTCAGTCTGTTGGAAGGATTCTGGAACCGGGAAATATCAGTTATGTGAAATGGGATATGAACCGACATCTGACGGATCTTGGAAGTGTATACCTGGGCAGAGAAAACCAGATGGAATTATCTCATCGTTATGTACTTGGACTTTATCATGTGATGGAAACACTGACGGAAAGATTTCCACAGGTTTTGTTTGAAAGCTGTTCCAGTGGCGGCGGCAGATTTGATGCAGGAATGCTTTATTACATGCCGCAGACCTGGACGAGTGACAATACCGATGCAATCTGCAGATTGAAGATCCAGCATGGAACAAGTTTCCTGTTTCCGCCGGTTACAATGGGGGCTCATGTATCTGCGTGTCCAAATCATCAGGTGGGAAGGACAACACCGCTTGCTACAAGATTTGCGGTTGCGGCAGCAGGGAATCTCGGCTATGAGCTGGATCTGAAAAATCTTTCTAAAGAAGAGAAAGAGGAAGTGAAAGCACAGATTAAAGAATATAAAAAGAGGCGAAGAACGGTACAGTTTGGAACCTATTATCGTTTGGCAAATCCATTCTGTGAGAATCAGAGCGCATGGAATATCGTGTCTGAAGATGGAATGGAAGTAATTTTCACACACGTGCAGATCCTCGCAAGAGCAGCATATCGGATGCCGGTCATCCGGCTGAGAGGTCTGGACCCGGACGCAATCTACACAGACTGTGCGACCGGACAGGAATATGGAGGGGATGAACTGATGTATGCAGGCATCCGGATACCAAGAATCAGACAGGACTTTTCAAGTACAACAATAGTATTCCGGAAATCCTGATTGAGATAGAAAAGTAAGAAGTTATAGGAGGAGCTACAATGGGAAAAGAACAGAGATATCAGAATGCAGCAAGTCAACTTCTGCGTCTGGTAGGAGGAAAAGAAAATGTGATCAGCGCGGCTCACTGCGCGACCAGATTGCGACTGGTATTAAAAGATGAGAGCAAAGCAGATGTAGATGGAATTCTTAAGACAGAGCTTATAAAAGGCCAGTTTTCTACAGGCGGCCAGTTCCAGATTATTATCGGAAGTGGTACGGTGGATGAGGTGTACAAATATTTTATCCAGTACGCAGATATCAAAGAGAGTTCCAAAAATGAAGTAAAAAAAGATGCAGACCAGAAAATGAATCCGCTTCAGAAACTAGTCAAGATGCTGGCGGACGTATTTGTACCGATCATCCCTGCGCTGGTTGCCAGCGGTCTTCTGATGGGACTCAATAATGTCCTGACAGCAGAAGGACTCTTTATTTCAGGAAAGTCACTTGTGGAAGCATATCCGAATATTTCTGATCTGGCATCTATGATTAATACATTTGCCAGTGCGGCATATGCATTCCTGCCAATCCTTGTTGGATTTTCAGCAACAAAGATGTTCGGAGGAAATCCATATCTCGGAGCTGTTATGGGAATGATCATGGTATCCGGAGATCTTCTGAATGCGTATTCCTATGGTACAGCAATCACAGAGGGAACGGTTCCGGTATGGCACATCGGAGCTCTGACGATCGAAAAGGTTGGATATCAGGGAACTGTCCTTCCAGTACTTGCAGCAGCTGCCATCCTGGCATTCATTGAGAAAAAACTGCACAAGGTAGTTCCAGAATATCTGGACAACCTTCTGACCCCGGCGCTGTCTGTGCTTGTAACTGCATTCCTTACCTTCACTGTAGTAGGTGGTGTAATGCGTACAGCAGGTGACTGGATCACAAATGTTATTCTGTGGTTGCATGATACATTAGGTGTTGTCGGAGGATTCATTTTCGGATTCATCTATGCACCGCTGACAATGACAGGAATGCATCACAGTCTGTTGCCGGTAGATATTCAGCTGATCGCGGCAGGAGGTTCTTTCCTCTTTGCAATTGCAGCGTGTAATAACGTGGCTCAGGGTGGAGCAACACTGGCAGCTATGTTCTGTGCAAAAGATAAGAAAATGAAGAGTATTGCTGTTTCTTCCGGTATCTCTGCTCTGCTTGGAATTACAGAACCGGCAATGTTCGGAGTCAATCTGAAGATGAAATATCCATTCTATGCAGCTATGTTCGGTTCTGCTGTCGGATGTGCTTATGTGACACTGACGAATGTCCAGAATATTTCCCCAGGGGCAGCAGGAATCATTGGATTTGTATGTATCAAGTCCGGCGGTATGCTCAATTATATGATTGGAATTCTGATCTCACTGGTAGTCGGATTCGCAGTGACAATGGTACTGTCCAAACATCCGAAATTCAAGGAAGTGTAAGAAATTGGAATAATCTATGAGATACGGTGCAATTTGTTTTGACAGGTTGCACCGTATTTTTACTTACATTACGATTCAAAATCACATCACCAGCCTCAAAATCCTTGTCTTATCCAAAATAAAAATCGAACATACCATAAATAGATGCGCCAGCAGTGTGCTGACGATCACGCCGTTGGAAGTCAGCAAGAATCCAATGTGGAATCCAAACCAGCAGATAAATCCGGAGTAGCTTGTCATTAAAATCAGAAGTGGAAGTTCTTCCCAAAATCCATGAATCGTGGAAAGAAAATCATCCATCGTAAAGTCAAAGTAAATGAAGCGTCCGACTGCAAGTGTGATAAAATACATCATCAGTGAATCATAATTATCATCACTATAAATGAATTTAATATAAAGCAGAATCAAGATAATATAAAATGAAGACACCAGTCTGATGGAAGCCTTCTGGTTGGAATCTATTTCTTCCAATGGTACAAAGACAATATCAAGCCATCCATTTAAAATGACAGAGAAACAGAGGAAAAGCAGAAGAATAATGTCCTGATACTTCTGCCAGTAAACGGATACGCCGGGGATCCTCTCATCAATAATATAGTAAAGAGACAGAAAAATCAGCACGGAGGTGCTGGCGAAGACCATCTCAAAGAAACTTTCGATAATGCTTCTTTTTCGCTCCTGGTGATGGCGGTTGATACGAAGGATTGCTTTGTGAGACAGGGAGTCATCTTGCAGTCGCTGGCGTGTTTTCAATTTGGCTACGCCAAGAACAATACCGATCACAACGGCCAGCCCGATCAGCGAGACGAGCAGGTAGATTCCGATGTATTCAAAGTTAAAATAGTGTGTAACATAAGTTTTCATTAAAATGCCTTCTTTCAAAATCCTTAGCAGATGGTAAATGTTTCTAACCACCTTAATTTTAATTATAGCACGGTGATGCAAGGGATAATCAGGTTTATGGTTAGCGTATACTTATAAGATTTATAAAATAGTGGACAAAATTGAACCTAGTCAAACAAAATAAACTATGTTAGACTATCAATAGATTGATAAAAAGATAACAAGCATGGTATCTGTCAGAATGGATTGCCAGTCGTATGTAGTGCAAGTAGTAACCAAAACAGTTTACCAGGGAGTGGGAAAAGGACAGGATGAGAATAATGAAAGCAATTGTATTCGATGTAGACGACACATTATATGATTTATCAACTCCATTTAAGGAAACATGCAGGGAGGTTTTCCCGGAAGATAAAGATCTGGATCTGGAAGGCGCATTTTTGGCAAGCAGAAGATACAGCGATTCCGTGTATGCACGCTGTTTAAGTGGTGAGATGTCAATGGAAGAGATGTATATCTATCGATTCAAAAATGCATTCCTTGATTATGGGAAGAAGATTGATGCACTCAAGGCATTGGAATTCCAAGCAATTTATGAAGAAAAACAGCATGAAATCAAGATGACAGATGCAATGAGACAGTTGATGCAGAACTTGAAAGAGAAGGTGACTTTGGGAATCGTTACAAATGGTCCGGCGCAGCATCAGTGGGATAAAGTGAACGCACTTGGTGTAACGGAATGGATTCCAGTAGGTCATGTATTTATATCAGGAGCACTCGGGGTAGCAAAACCGGACAAGAGGATTTTCAGTCGTGCGGCGGAAAGAATGGGGATTTTGCCGCAAGAGATCTGCTATGTAGGAGATTCTTTCGAAAATGATATTGTTGGGGCTAAAGCTGCGGGATGGAACGCAGTCTGGTATAATCATCGCGGACATCAGGCAGCAGGTGATGTAAAGCCGGATGCAGTGGTAAGAAGTGAGGCAGAATTGATTGCATGTCTGGAGAAGATCAGCACAAAGGAGTGAGCGGAATATGCAGAAGGAAGCCCAAATAATCAAGGTGATGGCTGCTCTGGAAGCTGGATGGTAAAAGAAAACCTTTTAAAAAAAGAAAAGTTTGATGAAGTTTGGAAGCTATATAAGGAATTGTTACTATACTGCCATGATAATAACAATTCCTCATATAGCTTCTTTTTTAATCTTCTTTCATGCTAACAATATCTGTATGTGTATAATACAAATCAATGTTAAAGGTCGAAAACGTGTAAAATATGATGGATAAAAATCTTGAAAACGTGTATAATAAGAAGAACTAAAATCTTGAAAACGTGTAAAATAATAGTGACAAAAACTTTGAAAATGTGTAAAATAGAATAAAAGTACAAGGTTTGCAAATAATAATGAGAGTTATTAAAAAGAGGTGGACACTTTGAGAAGGAAAATATATACAGAATTATTGAAATGGAAGGAAGAGGAAGCAGGGAGAACAGCTTTATTAATTGATGGTGCAAGGCGTGTAGGGAAGAGTTACATTGTAGAGAACTTTGCAAAGCAAGAATATAAAAGTTACATTATC
>OGZZ01002350.1_pt1 | contig 12287 bp, 7 predicted proteins | sample 1577021 | NCBI WGS metagenome assembly OGZZ01 (sample SAMEA3541526, study PRJEB24748) | human gut metagenome | biome: human gut; feature: human-associated habitat; material: faeces | place: China | collected 2012
GCAAAAATATAAGAATGAAAAAAGGCCGACAAGATAGAATCGCGGAGACGCTTACAAGAAAACGGAGGGTGAAAGGCGGATGAAAGAGCAGCCTTCACCCGCTAATGCCGATGAATAGGGCATTGTGAAGGGTGAAGGCTGTACTTGTAAAATTGAAAAACAGGTGTTAGAGGGAAATTTACCGATTGGTTACTGTTTATTTCCCCAGTGTGAGATGGTGGGAATAAAGTTGAAACTTTATAATTTTACGTCTACTCTCTTTCCCCTATAAGAAACAGATTGATCGAATGTCGTAGCATCACCGTCACCACAACCTTTTCCCGGTTCTACAATGATAATGTTGAATTTACGATTTTTCAGCATTCCTTTGTAGTTACCTTGCCGGTCGTTAATCGTCAGGGTACGGTCTTTATCATTCCATTTCATGGCAATGGTAGTGTATGCTCCCTTTTCGTAATTGTAGTTGTCGAACTCATCTTCGTAAAGAGTAAATTCAGCGTCGGCGCCCGGATAAATGCGAAGTGTCAGATTATCCCATTTCTTTTCGGTGGAATATTGTACAGCCGGTCCCCAGGGTAGGATAGAACCAGCACGGACATAGACAGGCATGATGTCGATAGGCACTTCACGCTGGATGGTTTGTCCGCCTTTCAGGCTTTTCCCGGTCCAGAAATCAATCCATTGGGCACCTGCGGGTAGATAAACATCTGTCTTTCCTATCTTATTCATATTCTTCTGATAGCCGTTCTGTTTGTCGTCCTGCCATGTATAAAGCGAATCAGTTACGGGGCGGACAAGGAAATTACGGCCAAACATATACTCTGTATCCATCTCGAGTACTTTCTTATCTTTAGGAAAATCCATCATGAGTGGTCGGATGATACTGCCCGCTTTGTTGGTAACTTCCCATGAAGTGCTGTAGAGATAGGGCAAAAGGCGATAGCGCAGGTGAGTATATTTTTCGAGTGCGTCATAAGCCCAGTCTCCTTTCTTGCCAAACTGGTATATTTCCACAGCTACCGGACTGGAATTGTGTGAACGCATGATCGGCTGGAATGCTCCCCACTGATACCAGCGCACGTGCAATTCATGATAAGCGATATTGTGTACATTATTGTTATATTTCCGTGCGAAGAAGCCGCCTAGGTCGGTATTCCAGTATGGTATGCCGCATAGTGAGTAATTTAGTCCTGCCGCCAGTTGTTTCTTCATCACTTCCCAGGTAGAGACTACATCACCGCTCCATGAATGTGACGCATAACGTTGCTGTCCTAGGAAAGACGAACGTGTGAGCAGGAATACCCGCTTGTCGGAAGTGGTAGCACGTTGATGTTCGTATACACCCTTGTTGGACATCAAAGGGAAAGCGTTGTGCACTCTGCGGAATGAACCTAGATAAGTGGGGGTGTCGAAATCTTTGTCCTTGATTTCCAGATGATCCGGCTCGGTAGAGTCGAGCCACCAACCATCCATACCGAGATCGAAGATGTTCTTTTTCATTTCTGCCCAATACATATCGCGTGCTGTCGGATTGAACGGGTCGTAAGGTTTTACTCCGGCTTTGGGAGGCCATGTCTCGAAGTGAAGCAATGCTTTCAGGCTATCCATTTTCTGGTACATCTCTGTCCACGGACCGAACGAGGCCCATACTGAAATCATGGTATGTGCATTCTGTTTATGTACATAGTCGATCATTTCTTTCGGACTTTTGATGCGTGGCGTTCCATAATTAGCATTTCTGTCTTCTCCGTTCGGGAGGAATTTCATGTATTCCGGATCACCCATTTTGTTGATATAGCGTGGGTTTTGGAATTTCATCGAGTTCCAGTTTTCGTTGCATCCCCAATATTGCCAGTCTTGGATGATACCGTCCAAAGGTACTTTCAGTTCACGGTACTTATCTACTACTTCGCAGAGTTCGTCCGGACTTTTATAGCGTTCGCGGCATTGCCAGAATCCCAGTGTCCAGAGCGGATAGAGCGGGGCCTGACCGGTCAGCTCGCGCACTCCGGCTATTACACCGTCCGCATTGCCGCCGTAAATGAAATAATAATCAGCGCAATCGCCTACTTCCGAGTCGAACGACATCTCTTGCGGATTGTCGAGGAAAGTAGTAGGAGAGTAATTATCCCAATAAAGGGCATATCCCTTGACGGAATGAATGAATGGAATGCAGATACTCATATTTTGATTGCGGAGAAACAGTTTCTAATTGCGTTGGTTCACTTTACCCGTCTGCTGCTGTCCCAAACCGTAGATTACTTCGTCTTTATCCAGCAAAAAGGCCTGGCGGACATTGAAAGACGGAACACCTGCATCATTGAAAGGAGTGAATTGTGTTCCGTAATCCTTGTCCGTCAACAGACGTTGCCCGGACGAATCGAAAAAATGGATACCACCAGTCTCCGGGTTCACTTCCACTTGGATAAGACGGCTGCTTAATGTCACATTTTTCCCCTTTTCACCGAAAGAAACAGGAGTCGACTCGGGCGTTTTGACAATGACCAGACTTTCTTTATTGCAAGATTTCTGACTGGGCGTCTTATAAACCCTGACAATGGAGGGTGAATAAAACTCTACGTTGACATCCATCCCCTGTGTGGCACACTTGATGCCTTGTGAGGTACGCTGTACATTTTGTGCTGTACCATTGCCTGCTGCAACCATTGTTGCACATACAAGCAAGAAACCGGCTTTTCTAATAAGATTCATTTTCATGGTTTTTAAGTACTTTATGATGCAGCAAAAGTAGGGCAGAGGCAAGCAAAACGGACAACAATCAGGTTGAAACAAACAGTAATCACGTTGATTCCTTCGCTTTTTCGGCATATTCTGACGGGCGGCATCCATACATTTCCTGAAAACATTTGCTTAAATAACTGGAACTGCTAAAACCTGTGTGTTCCGCAATTTCTGTAATACTTAGCTTGCCCTCTGTTATCAGTTGTGCTGCCCGTTGCAGACGAATGTTACGGATAAAGAGGCTGGGAGACTGATCGAGCATAGTCACCAGTTTGCGGTATAATCCCGTTCGCTCCATACAGAGGTCGCGGCTTAGTTGCTCCACCGAATAGCCATTGACGTGCAGATTCTGTTCCACCAGTTTGATGGCTTGTGCCAGAAATGCAGATTCTTCTGTGTCCTGTTGCTGATGGTCGGGAGACGTTTCTTCTATGCCACAGGTTAGAGAATTATTTTGTTCGATCAGGTTGCGGATACGGAGTAATAGAATCTCTTCTTTATGCTTGCGTTCCATTTCCTTTCTGCTCCAATAGATATACAATCGGCTACCGGTGAAAGCAATCAGTAATAAAATGACTGCATACAGGATATAAGCCGTGGTTGTTTTCCACCACGGTGCATGGATGGTTAATTTTATTGCTGTCACTTTGCCGTTCCACTGAAGAGGATTGTCCGAGGCCATGACTTTGAATGTATAATCTCCCGGTGGTAAATTGGTGTAAACAGCTTGAAGAAGACCTTTCCCTACAGTCGCATTTCCCTGTCTTCCTGCAAATGTACTCATCCATTGCGGGTCGATACCTTCCAGTTGATAACGGTAGTATGTGCGTTCATGATTGATATAATTCAATGCCGAAAATTCGAAAGTCAGGAAGTTTTGGTTATAGTCCAGTTCGATTTCGGTTGTATAAGGAGCAGCCTTGGACAGGATGATGCGGTTGCCATATTCTTTTCCAGTATTCACTTTCTCTCCATACAAGCGTAAGGCTGTGAAAACCGGCGGATCAGGAAGCATCGGATGAATGGAGTCCTTGTCGGGATGGAATATGCTAAAGCCATCAATACCACCCAGATAGAGAGTACCGTCGGAAGAACTGAATACGGCATCTTTTATGTATTCGCCGTCCAAAGCACCGTCCAACTGATTGAACCGGGTGAAACTGATGTTCTTATTCTCCGGATTTATGTGGATGCGTGTGACACCGTTACTGGTCGTTACCCAGATGTCTCGATATTTGTCCTCAATAATGCCCTGGATAAAGTTATTGCTCAATCCGTTTTCACGATAGAAGATACGTGGGGCAGAGTCGTTTTCGCTGGTAAAAAGTTCCAGTCCGTCAGGAGTTCCTGCCCATGTCCAGCCGCGTGTGTCGGTATATAATGTATTGTATACTTTATTTCTGAAATGATGGTTCTTGTTGGGGGGCAACCGATTCAGGATTTCAGGAGAATTTGTAGGGATAGCTGCCGGCTTCAATACATGGGATTTCTGCTCATTGACTGTCAGTCGATAAATTCGGGAATGAGCTTTCAGATAGATATTTCCATCTTTATCTTCGGCGAAAGATTCAATATTGATTTCTTCTTCCGGGGAGACGGGAAATGCATTGCGACCTATATGAGTCAGTTTATGCATGGACGGGTGATGATATAATAAACCCCGATTGAAAGTTCCGAGCCATAACCCTCCTTGTCGGTCTTGAAAGACAGTGCTGATTTCGGTAGAGACAATCTGTCCGTTTCCGGTTTCCAATAGGGGGATGTATTTTTGTGTTCCTGTGTGGAGGTCAATCATCCAAAACCCGTGAATGCAACTGATATAGGCTTTCTCACCATTAGGGGTAATGATAAGGGTGTTGAGAGTATAGTTCTGTTCGAAGAGTTTTTTCCATGTGCGCTTGTGGCTATTGAAATAGAATAAACCGCCTTTACGCCCGTTGCGTAGTTGATAGAAGCCGTCTGCACTTTTGACGACGAGAGAAGTATTTTGATATTCAGCCTGTTCGGATGCAGGATAAGCGGCTATATTGTATACAGTTTTTTGGTCGGCTATGTGGTAACAGGACACTTCGCCTGTGTCATAGAATAAATATAGGGAGGTACTGTCGGCATTCAGGTCCTGCAATTTTCCGGAATACTTGCCGGGCAAGGTTATACGGGTCTTGTTGTTTAATTCCAGTAATTCGTTAGCTATGAGTAGCCAGATGTGTCCTGAATCGTCTACAAAAAGGTCTTCTACGGGGGCTTGTATCTCTCTGTTCTTAAAGTAAGCATCTAAATCAGGAATGTATTCCTCTCTGTACAGGTCAATGCACATCAGTTTGTGAGTATCTTTAATCCATAACAGAGAATCCCCACTCTGGTAAATGCGGTAATGCCCGTTATATTGGTTTAATGGATATACGTATTCCGTGGTGCGGTGAAGATAGCTGAAATGTACTCCGTCGTATAAATTTACATTACCGCTGGTGGTGAATACCATTCTTCCATCGGGCAACTGGAGGATATAACGTATTTGGTTATCACTCAATCCTTGCGACGCATTGATGGTGGTGAACAGGAATTCACCGGCATATATGAACGGTGTCATCCTGAAACAGAAAAATAAGCAGAGCAGAATCCGTATGTTTCTCAAACTATTGGTAGTCATGGCTATGTTTCAAGATTACAAAGATAAAAAAAGTCGGCTTATGAAGCACGACTTTTCTATCTGTTAAGGGCAGTTATTTATCATTCAGCTGAAAAAAGTGGCATTTTGACTTAAATTTGGGCTTTTATGAATGATATTCAGACGAATGTTTGTATATAAAGCTTTACTTTTGCGATGAATCTGACATTATAAACATATCATTACCATGAAAGCAAGATTTGCATTATTTTTATTGTTTGCTATTTTATCATTAAAACTCTCTGTGGTCTTTGCGCAGGAAAACATATTCACCGTCCGGCAGCCGGATTATCAGAAAAGCCCTTATACGGGAATGACTCGTCAGCACTGGATACAGGCGGGCGAGTATTTATTAAAAGGTGCATTTAACTATATACATACATTAGACGATCAAATGTATTTTCCGAAACAGCTGGATAAAACATATCCGAGAAATACGGGAGAAATTCCGGTAGCGAAGCTGGAAGGTCTGGCACGAACTCTATTTGTAGCTGCCCCTCTTTTGAAAGATAATCCAGAACTGGAGATGAACGGGATAAAAGTGGCAGACTATTATCGTTATCAACTGATAAATATCTCTAACCCTGAAAGTAAAAGTTATATTCCGCATCGTACGGGAGGTCCCAGTCAGACATTGTTGGAACTGGGCTCTTTAGCAATCTCGATGAAAGCTGCGCAGGAAGTGTTATGGAATCCTCTGACTAAGAAACAGAAAGATTCACTGGCTGCTACCATGTTGAGTTATGGAGAGGGACCGACTATTGGTTCCAACTGGATGTTTTTCAATGTCTTTATCTTGAGTTTTCTGAAAGATCAGGGATATGCCGTGAATGAAAGCTATCTGGAGTCGAACCTGCAAAAACTTCTCGCACGCTATCGGGGCGAAGGCTGGTACAATGACGCTCCGGCTTATGACTATTATAGTGCGTGGGCTTATCAGACTTACGGACCTATTTGGGCGGAAATGTTCGGGAAGAAACAATACCCTCAATATGCAAGGCAGTTTATGGAAAATCAGCATGACATGGTTGATAATTATCCATTTCTGTTCAGCCGTGATGGCAGGATGAATATGTGGGGACGGAGTATTTGTTATCGTTTTGCCGTTACTGCTCCTTTGTCTTTGTATGAATATGACAAAAGTGGTAATGTGAATTATGGATGGATGAGAAGGATAGCTTCTTCTACGTTGTTGCAATTTTTAGAACGTCCGGAATTTCTGGAAGATGGTGTTCCGACAATGGGTTTCTACGGACCTTTTGCTCCTGCTGTTCAGATTTATAGTTGCCGGGGTAGTGTTTATTGGTGCGGAAAAGCTTTTCTTAGTTTGTTGTTGCCGGAAAACTCTAACTATTGGTCGGCTACAGAGAATAACGGTCCTTGGGAGAAAGAACTGAAAAAAGGGGAAGTGTATAATAAGTTCCAGCAGGGAACTAATCTATTGATAACCAATTACCCGAATTGTGGCGGATCTGAAATGCATTCATGGTGTCATGAGACTGTGGCAAAAGATTGGCAGAAATTCCGCAGTACCGAAAATTATAATAAACTGGCTTACCATACAGAGTTCCCCTGGATGGCAGATGGGAAGAATGGGGAGATTTCCATGAATTATGGAACAAGGAATAAAAAAGGGGAATGGGAAGTGTTGCGGTTGTATACGTTCAAAAGTTTCGAAAATGGAATTTATCGTCGTGACGCTGTGCTCGAAACGGATAGCACTGTGAAGTATCAGTTGGCGGATATTCCTCTGCCGGATGGAATTCTGCGGGTAGATAAGGTGACTGTTTCAGAACCGGCGGAGATTTGTTTGGGACATTATTCCCTGCCTCGTCTGGATTCCGATATAAAGGAAACATGTTGCAAGGTGGGTAAACAGAATATTCCGGTACTCTCTAACGGAAAATATGAATTGGCAATGATACCATTGACAGGTTGGGAGAAAACATATACGGTATATCCGGAGGGAGTGCATCCTGTAAGTGAGAAATGTGCATTAAATATGGTTTCCGATCAGTTATCCGGTGAAAAAATATATGTGACACTTCAATTATGGAAGAAGAATGAGAAAAGAGGTTTTACTTCAAAAGAGCTGACACCGGTGAAATCTGTCCATGTGTCAGAGGATAAGAAACAGGTGACGGTTTGTTTATCAAACGGTGAAATAAAAACTATTTCGTTTGAGTAATGAATCCCATTCAAGTAACTGATATTTAATTAAGAAACATATTGCTATCATGAAAGAGAAGATTGTTTGGATTTTTGTCGTTTTATATCTGTGTAGCTTTCATTTGAATGCCCAAAATGCAGAAAATAATCCTACTGGCGGCGGGTATCAAGTTGCAGCTGAAGGAGCTTGGTGTTGGTTTGCCGATCCGAGAGCCTTGCATTATGAAAACAAGGAGGGAACTATAAATAAGACATATATCGGTTACATCGATATTCATGGTAATATAAAGGCGATGCAGTATGACTTTCAAAAGAAGGAACAGGAAGAAGTATTGATCCGTTCGTATTTTCAGCCGGACGATCATAACAATCCCACTTTTCTTGTATTGCCCGATGAAAGAATCATGATTTTCTATTCAAGACATACGGATGAACCTTGTTTTTATTACAGAGTCTCCCGAATACCGGGGGATATTACTACTTTAGGTGAAGAAAAGAGGATTGAAACAAAAAATAATACGACTTATCCTTCTCCGTTTATTCTGTCGGATGATCCTGAACATATTTATTTATGCTGGCGTGGAATCGGTTGGCATCCGACTATTGCCAAGCTTTCATTACCGGACGGCAAAGATGAGGTGGATGTAGTATGGGGACCGTATCAAATCGTACAATCTACCGGTGCCCGTCCGTATGCGAAATACATGTCTAACGGGAAAGATAAGATTTATTTGACTTACACCACGGGACATCCGGATAATGAACTTCCCAACTTCCTTTATTTTAATTATATCGATATCAAAACATTGCAGTTGACTGATGTCAGGGGAACCGTACTTTCTACTATTGCCGACGGCACATTTAAGGTGAACAAGACAGGTGATTATGCGAAACAATACCCGTCTACGGTAGTGGATAATCCTTCTGAACGTGACTGGGTATGGCAAATAGCTTCGGACAGGAACGGAAATCCGGTGATAGCAATGGTACATATCAGCGATAATAAAGAATCTCATGATTATTACTATGCAAAATGGAACGGACACGAGTGGAAAAAGACTTTTCTTATTAATGCCGGTGGACATTTTCATCAGACGCCGAATTTAGAAAAGTGTTATAGTGCCGGTATGGCTATCGATCCGTCGAATGTTAATGAGGTATATTGCTCATTACCGGTAGAGGGAAAATATGGTAAGGTGTATGAGATTGTAAGATTTATCATGAGTGAAGATGGAGAGGTTATTTCTAAGGAGGCAGTCACAAAAGACTCGCAACTGAATAATGTCCGTCCTTATATGATACCGGCTTCAGAGGGTACCCCATTGCGGCTGACTTGGATGTATGGCAACTATTATGATTGGATTGTCAGTTTACAACATCCACAAGGCTATTCTACAGGAATAGCCTGCGACTTCAAAGGATTCCCCGATAGAAAAAAGAAGAAGATGATAGCGGCATCCGGCAAAGAAATACGATTTGATCCTGAAAAACCTTTTGTGCTGGAACAGACGATTACTCTTGGCGCAGATAATTATCAAGGTTGCTTGTTGCAACTCGGTGATCTGGAATATTATCTAAACGGAGAAACGATGAAACCTGAAATCAGATATAAAGGGAAGGTATATACCAGCACAAATGTATTGGGAACATCGGATTGTTGGAAAACACAGGCTCGTGGAACCGGTGGCAAGTGGTATACTCCGCAGAAATATGGGGAGGTTCGTTTGAGGATGGAATATAAGAAAGGTGTTTTATGTGTATATATAAATGACTTGCTCGATCAGAGAATTGACTTTGATTGAAAGCGAGCGAACTCTTTTATGGAGTGGGCTAATAAGTGGAATCCTCGTTTATATCGTATTATATAATAAATGAGGACTAAGTTCGAAGTACAAATTCTCCATAATATCATACATTTAATAGAGAATGATTGTTTTTAGCCCTTTTTTGACATATAAGTAGACCTTTATATTTTATGTATCATCTATCTTTGTAGACAAGAAATCTTATTTAATATCATGAATATGAATAGACATTGTGGAATAATTAAGTTTATATTATTAGGGGTGGTTTGTATATCATTACTGCCTGTATCAGTGCATGCACAGAAGTATACGGAGTTTATCCCCGGTGAAGTTTGGAAAGATACGGATGGAAATCCGATCAATGCCCATGGTGGCGGCCTTCTTTATCACGATGGTACTTACTATTGGTATGGCGAATACAAGAAAGGGAAAACCATTTTGCCTGACTGGGCTACGTGGGAGTGTTATCGTACGGATGTGACCGGAGTAGGTTGTTACTCTTCTAAAGACTTGCTGAATTGGAAATTTGAGGGTATTGTACTTCCGGCAGTTAAAGACGATCCGAATCATGACCTGCATCCCTCCAAAGTATTGGAACGTCCGAAAGTGGTTTATAATAAGAATACGGGCAAATTTGTAATGTGGGCCCATGTGGAAAGTGCTGATTACAGTAAGGCTTGTGCCGGAGTGGCAGTTTCCGATTCTCCTGTCGGTCCGTTCGTTTATCAGGGAAGTTTTCGTCCGAACAATGCGATGAGCCGCGATCAGACTGTTTTTGTGGATGATGATGGACGTGCTTATCAGTTTTATTCTTCAGAAAATAATGAAACGATGTATATCAGTCTTCTGACTGATGATTATCTGAAACCGAGCGGACGTTTTACACGCAATTTCGTAAAAGAATCGAGAGAGGCTCCGGCAGTATTTAAATATAATGGTAAATATTATATGTTAAGTTCCGGTTGTACTGGCTGGGATCCTAATATAGCCGAGATCGCAGTAGCCGATTCTATTATGGGAACATGGAAGACAATCGGAAATCCTTGTACGGGACCGGATGCGGATAAAACGTTTTATGCCCAGAGTACTTATGTCCAGCCTGTTGTCGGAAAGAAGAATGCATATATTGCCATGTTCGACCGTTGGAAGAAGAAGGATTTGGAAGATTCCCGTTATGTATGGCTGCCTGTGTTGGTAAAAGATGGGAAAATAACTATCCCTTGGCATGAAAAATGGAACCTTTCTATCTTTGACAAATAAAAAATAAATATGAAACGGATACTGCTACTACTTTGCGGAATAATGCTCGTTCCCGTTATTGCCTGTTCCCAGCATTTGGTTGAAGTGGGAAAGGGGTATAGCTGTACTTCGGTCAATACGACGGTCTTTCGGAATAATTCGCTGGTTACACACGGTGATGAACAATATATCAGTTATTACGATAACGATGGCTATCTGGTACTTGGAAAGCGGAAACTGGATTCGGAACAATGGACATTACATCGCACCCAATATCAGGGAAATGTGAAGGATGCTCATAATATAATTAGTATGATGATAGATGGAGAAGGATACATGCACGTATCTTTTGACCATCACGGACATCCATTGAATTACTGCCGGAGCATTGCTCCCGGTTCTTTGGAACTGGGGGATAAAATGCCCATGACCGGAGTTGACGAAGGAAATGTCACCTATCCGGAGTTCTATCCTTTATCCGGAGGAGATTTATTGTTTGTTTACCGCTCCGGTTCTTCGGGTCGTGGAAATCTGGTAATGAACCGTTATTCGCTGAAAGAACACAAATGGACTCGTGTGCAGGATATACTGATCGACGGAGAAAATAAACGGAATGCCTATTGGCAGTTATATGTTGATGAGAAAGGGACGATTCATCTTTCATGGGTATGGCGCGAGACCTGGCATGTGGAAACAAACCATGATATTTGTTATGCCCGTTCTTTTGATAATGGGGTAACTTGGTATAAGACGAGTGGAGAACGATATGAACTCCCGATCAAATTGTCCAATGCGGAGTATGCCTGTCGTTTACCTCAAAACTGTGAGTTGATTAATCAGACGAGCATGAGTGCTGATGCAGGAGGAAATCCGTATATAGCTACTTATTGGCGGGAACCCGATAGTGATGTTCCTCAATACCGCATCGTCTGGAATGACGGGAAGATGTGGCATCAACGGCACAACCTACGGTCAGCCCGCGCCCGACGCCAACACCTACGGTCAATCCGCACCGGCGTACGGCACACCGGCCCCCGATGGCAATCCTTACGGCCCGGTTCCGCCGTCTTACGGCCAATACGCCGCGCCCACTGCCACTGTGCCGCTGGATAAGCCTTACTACGGATGCTCCTTCCAAGAAGCCTTCCTGCGCTTCTGGAAGAAGTACACGGTGTTCAAGGGCCGCGCGTCCCGCAGTGAATTCTGGTGGTGGGTGCTGGCCGCTTTCGGCATCAATATAGTGCTGGACATCCTCAACACCGCCACAGATGAAAAGCTTGGCTTCCTCGCCACCATTTGGGGTCTGGTGACCCTAATCCCCACCCTGGCACTTTCCGTCCGCCGTCTGCATGACACGAACAAGCCTGGCTGGTGGGTTGCCATTTTCTATATCGCGATGGTTATCGGCCTTATCATCATGATTATCGGCGGTGGTGCGGCACTGTACGGCGGGTTCAGGAGCCTTGGCAGTTATGACTATGGTTATGGCAGCATGGCCGCCGGCGGTCTTGGCGCGGCGGTCATTGGTGCGTTGATTACGCTGGCCGGCTGCGTTGTCTATATCGTGTTCATGGCTCTTCCCAGCAAGCCGGAGGGCGCACGTTTTGACGATGGCGCGGCGGCAACCCCCATGCCTCAGGGTGCTTACGGCGCACCATACAGCA
>OGZZ01002351.1_pt1 | contig 12285 bp, 8 predicted proteins | sample 1577021 | NCBI WGS metagenome assembly OGZZ01 (sample SAMEA3541526, study PRJEB24748) | human gut metagenome | biome: human gut; feature: human-associated habitat; material: faeces | place: China | collected 2012
AATCGTCGCTGTCATAGCCGTCGTTGATGGAAATAAAGCGGACGCCCATGAATGGCCGAAACCGCCAGCGCCGTCACGCAGGCACTGGCACCCGGCACCGGCGTTACCGTAATGCCGCGGGCAATGGCGTCTTTCACGATCTGCTCACCGGGGTCGCTGATGCAGGGCATACCGGCGTCAGAGCAGAGCGCGCAGCTCTCCCCCGCTTCAATGCGGTCCAAAATTGCCGCGCCATGGTGCAGCGCATGCTCATAATAGCTCATCATCGGCTTTTTTAAGCCAAGATGGTTCAGCAGCTTCAGGGTCACGCGGGTGTCCTCGGCGGCAACAAAATCCGCCGCGCCAAATGTAGCCGCCACCCGCGGCGGCATATCGTCCAGGTTGCCAATGGGCGTGGCAACAATATACAAAATTCCGGGCATGGGGTTCTCCTTTTATCTTTTACCGCGCCAAACGTATCAAACGCGCCGCGTGGTTTTGCTTCTGTGTTCATTATAGGCATTTTTGCCCCTGGGTGCAAGACGGCAGAAAAATTCAAATTTTTTTCTTCAACCCATTGGCTTTCCCGATTTAATGCGTTAAAGTCAGCGATGGTGCCATCGTCGGCAGCGCCATCATCAAGCCCTTTGCCCAATACGGCCCCGCCGCCGTGCCCCACATCGAAGCCTTTGTGCGCGATATGGCACAAGCGGTACATAATGCGTAGTTAGGAGTTAGGAAGTAGGCGTTAGGAGTTTTGGGGCTGCCGGTTATTAAAACTCCTGCGTAACTTTCCATTATAATCTGTAGGGAACGGTCTTGACCGTTCCCTACAATGCTTTTATTCGGTTCACGGCAGCCTTTATCCCGCCGCCCAACTCCTAACTCCTAACTTCTATACAACTTGGCGACAACTCTGTGCTATACTTAAGATAAATAACGATTGGGGGCATTGGATGAACCGCATTTTGATTGTGGAGGACGAAATTACCATTTCCCGGCTGATTGCGGTCAGCCTGCGCCGCGCGGGGTATGACTGCACGGTTGCCAACGATGGCAGCACCGCGGCGGACCTGATTGCCGAGCACGACTTTGACCTGGCCCTGCTGGATATTATGCTGCCCGGCCTGGATGGGTACGAGCTGCTGGGCTACCTGCGCCCGCTGGGGGTGCCGGTCATCTTTATCACGGCCAAGGGCGCCACTAAGGACCGGGTCAGAGGCCTGCAGCTCGGCGCCGATGATTATATCGTAAAACCGTTTGAAATCGAAGAACTTCTAGCCCGTGTGGAAGCCGTACTGCGCCGCACCGGCCGCGGCGGCCAGACCCTGACCGCCTTTGATGTAACGATGGATATTGTGGCCCGCACCGTGACCCGGCAGGGCAAGGCGGTGGAGCTGACCCCGCGGGAGTTCGACCTGCTGGAGCAGCTCATGCGCAACCGCGGGGCGGCGCTGTACCGCGATGTATTGTACGGGCGGGTGTGGGGCGGCGATCTGCTGGACAGCCGCACCCTGGACCTGCACATCCAGCGCCTGCGCAAAAAACTTGGCTGGGCGGATAAGATCGAAACCGTCTACCGTGTCGGTTACCGCCTTAAATCCGACCAGAAATAACCTCAAATTGCTGATTTCTCATTTTCAATTCCTAATTTCAAACTTACTTACGGGTTTTTCTATGAAATTTTCTCAAAAACTTGTCTGCATCATGCTGCTGGTCATCGCCGCGTTTTTTGCCGTGGGCGGTGCGGTGCTGGTCAACGGCAGCTTTATGGACCGCCTGAGCGCAGCCGCCGAGCAGGAACAAAGCATGCACGCCATGCTGTGCGGCGTAGTGGAGGATTACTACCTGGACCAGACCGGCCGCGGCGAAGATACCTGCGGGGATGATTTTATCACCGCCGCCACCTGGCGCGCAGGGGATCTGGCCCGTGGGGTTTATTCCCAGGGGCTGTTCCGCGCATCCGCTGACCCCGCCCAGGACGAAGCCTATGCCATATACGGCCTGCAGGACGGCCAAAGCATTTTGCAGTACGGCCCCAATGTGACCCGCACCTACCGCAGCGATCTGCTGGGCGGCCTTGTGATGGTAACCACCTTTGATGTAACGGAGATTTTTGCCGCGCGCAACCGCAGCCTGCAGCGCTTTTTCCTGCTGGAAGCTGCCGTGGTGGCCGGGGCTGCCGTGGTGGTCTGGCTTGTCAGCCGCCGCCTGACCCACCCACTGACCGTGCTGACCGCCGCCAGCGCCCGCATTGCCGCGGGTGATTATGCCTTGCGCACCAGGATGCACACCGGGGATGAGCTTGAAATCCTGAGCCAGGGCTTTGACCAGATGGCCGGTGCCGTGCAGGACAAAGTGGAAGCTCTGGAGCTTTCGGTCCAGCAGCGGGATGATTTTGTGGGTGCGTTTACCCATGAGCTCAAAACCCCCATGACCGGCATCATCGGCTATGCCGACCTTTTGCGCAGCATGCAGCCAGACCCCGAAGAACAGCGTGAAGCCGCCGGGGCCATCTTCCATGAAGCCCAGCGGCTGGAAGCCTTAAGCGGAAAGCTGCTGCAGCTGATGGGCCTGGGTGAGCACGCCCCCCAACTGGTACCCGTGCAGCTGGATTCTGTTTTTGCCGAAGCGCGCCGCGCCGTTGCCCCCGCTCTGAACGGCTGCATTCTGACCATGCAGTCCAACGGCCTGACCGTGCAGGGAGATGCCGACCTGCTGTGTGATCTCGTCATCAACCTTGTCACCAACGCCGCCAAGGCCAGCACCCCCGGCAGCGCCATTGCGGTCTGCGCCGAACAGGCAGATGGTTCCATCCGGCTGACGGTTCAGGACCACGGCCAGGGCATCCCGGCGGACAAGCTGCCCCGCGTGGTGGAGCCGTTTTATATGGTGGATAAATCCCGCTCCCGCCGCCAGGGCGGCAGCGGCCTGGGCCTGGCCCTGTGCAGCCGCATTGCCCAGGCCCACGGCGGAACGCTTGCCATGGAAAGCGAGCTTGGCAAAGGCACCACCGTAACCGTCACCCTGCCCGCACCGAACCAAACCGCCGCCGAACTCGCACAGGAGGAACCCGTATGAAAACCACAAAACGCGGCAAGCTGCTGATGCTGGCCTGCGCCGCCCTGGTGGCTGTGCTGGCCTGCCTGCCGCTTCTCTGGTTCCGCGCACAGGATGCCCGTATGTTCGGCACCGTCAATCAAAGCTCTGGCCTGTATGAATCCCGCGAGGTCAGCGGGGATGATTTTTATCTATTACAGCAGGTCAAAAACCGCACCCAGATGAACCGCACGGACTGGATGGTTTCCGCCGGGCTGGACGGCACAGCAGCCCTGTATACCCCCGCCGGGAACAGCCGCTACAACATGACCTCCAGCGATACCGCCACTGATTTTGCCGCCAGCCTGCTGACCCAGCTCCATGATGCCGATGTATTGCCGGACACCTGGTACCATGTGGCAGCCGATAACCTGAGCAGCTACAGCAGCGGTGAGCTGTATACTTCCAGTGATTCTCTTGGCATTACGCGGCTGCTGCGCTACCCCCATGCCGCCTATGATGAAAGCGACCCCGAATACAACGAATCCCCCACATTCGCCCTGGATTATGATAATAAAACCGGCCGCCTGCTGAACCTGTGGGTTCAGGCCCCGCTGGACGATCCCACCCTGCTGTCCGGCAGTCCGGTATCGCTGAATATCTCCGACCTGCTGAACGCCTGGGTGCAGTGGGAGGGCCTTACCGACCTGGGCGACTGGACCGTGCCTTACGGCAGCGATTACGCCGAAACCGGCCTGTACAGCGCCAGAGGCAACGCCCTGCTGACCTGTGTGTACGGCTCCTTTACCCTTGACGATGTTCCCCGCGCCTATTACAGCATGCAGCTGACCTGGCAGCCCTATGCCCCCACCCCGCAGCCGGGCAGCACCGATCTGCTGCCCGCCGAGCCGCTGCCAGAAACCAGCGATTATTATTACACCGACGTCATCGCTTACCAGTGGGACGATGACCGCGCTGCCGCTGTGTTTGATTATGATGCCAACTTGATCCTTCGCACTAACCTGAGCACCGGCGTGCAGACCGTGTTCTGTGATGTGCCCGGCTGCACCCATACCACCAGCAGCTGCCCTGCCCGCATCACGGACCAGATGTATTCTCTGGTTCCTGCCGGGGATTGCGTTTACCTTGTTTACGGCACCTATTCGCCCACAACGGCAAAGGGCGCTTCCGGCGCGGATATCAACGCCATGTCGGACGATGAGATCATGCGCTGGGCGCGCGCGGCAGATGCCGGGGTTCCGCTGGCCCTTTATACCCAGGAGCTGGAGCCTTACACCCAGGAGGATGTTACCGCCGCCCGCCGCCGGATGCAGAACGCCTTTGGCCAGGGCCGCATTGAAATGCTGGACGGCACCACCCGCACCGAGCTTGTCCGGCTGGATCGTGACGCCGTATATATCGGCGGCTGCGATTCCACCTATTTATACGGCATCATGCGGAGCCAGCAGGGCGAAGAGCCCACCCGCTGGTTCCGCATGGAGCGCACCACCGGCCAGTACGAAACCATGCCCATCCCGGATACCGACCACCTCTGCGGTGTCTGGAACAACCAGCTTGTGCTGTTCCGGGAGCGCTGCGCCGAACCGTTCACTTCCGATAAAATGTCCGATTACAGCCTGGCCGGCAGTTATTCTTCCCGGTTCCAGAACACCAGTTATGACGTTGTGCTGTACGACCCCGTCACCGCCCAAAGCCGGCGGTTATACAGCCTGAACGAAAATTCCGGTTCTTTCACCCATGCCGCGCTGTATGGGGATTCTCTCTATCTGGATACCAGCCTTTGGGAGAATCCGGATGATACCCCGTTCAACGCCATCCGGCTCAACCTGCGCAACGGGGAGCAGACCGCGCTGGAATCCCTTTTGGGGATCGACCGTTCCGATTATCCTTACGGTTATCTGTTGGATTCTTCCACGGTTGCCAACCTCTACTCCCAAAAATGGGGCACCATGATGCTGTTTCGTTCCAACAGCGGTCAGGGCGGCGAAAGCCTGCTGCTGAACTTTGCCGCCGGCAGCGTGTTCCACACCAGCTGGCAGGCAGGTGAAAGCACCTATATTGCCGCCGAATCCCCTGTGGGCCAGTTGTTGCTGCTTTCCTGGGTGTATGATGATCTTTCGGACAACTGGTTCCAGACCTACCAGCAGTACCTTGCCCCCGCCAGTGATCCCACCATCATGACCCCCGTTGCCATGTGGGAACCGGGGCAGTAAACCTCCGCCCCGTAGGCGGTCGTAACCAATTTTTTACCAGTGTAAATTGATGGTTTGTTCACGGTTTGTTTACGTCGCGGCGGTTGTTATTGCCGGGGCAGTGTGGTATACTCACCCCCAAGATGTATCTGAAAGCAAAGAAGCCGATGAATTTTTCGCCTTTTCAGCTACACCCTAAGAAAGGGGGAATCTGCATGAAACATCTGCGTTCCTTTTTTGCGGTGCTACTGGCCGCAGCCGTCTGCGCGGCGGTGGTGCTGTTTTCCGGCTGTGGGGCATCCGTTCAGGTGCAGCAGCTTACCATCCCCGGCGAGCGCGGCAGCATCCATGCCACGCTGACCACCCCTGCCAATGCCGAAAACATGCCTGCCGTGGTGATCTGCCACGGCTTTACCGGCAACCGCCAGCTGGACGGCCACGCCAAGCCGCTGGCCAAAACGCTGGCCCAGCACGGCATTGCCAGCATCGCCATTGACTTTGCGGGCAGCGGCGAAAGCGAGGAGCCGTTCACCGCTTACACCCCCGCCAGCATGCGGGATGATATCACTTCTGCCATCACCTACCTGACCGACACTGTGGGTGCCGACCCGGAGCGCATCGGCCTGCTGGGCCACAGCATGGGCGGCCGCGCCGTCAGCGTCTACCTGAAAGATTCCATCAAAGCCGCCGCCCTGTGGGCACCGGCGGATAACACAGGGCTGGACGGGCTGGAATTTTTGGACCACAGCGCCGAGGGCCGCCAGGCTATTTATGACGGTGCCATACAGAACGGCGTGCTGGACCTGCCAAAGTGGGGCGTAACGATCAGCGCCGATTTTGTGCAGCAGGTTGCCGACCAGGACCCCACCGCCAGCCTGCGCACCTACAACGGCCCTCTGCTGCTGGCTTATACCGCCGGGGATGCCGAATTGCTGAGCCAGACCACCATTGACCTGACCCGCCAGGCTGCCGCCGAACACAGCGGCCCTCTGGTGGACCTGACCGGCCAGTATGAGGACTCCACTCACAATTTCACCGCCGCATCCGGCAAAAAAATCGACGATTTCTCCGTCCGCCGCCGCATCGAATCCGCCACCGCAGAATTTTTTGAAGAATATCTATAACCCATCCTTATTTGCCGCCGCCCCACCGGGCCGCGGCATTTTTTATGATAATTTTAAGGCAATACCGCATAATTCTAATTCCTAATTAACCCCTACCTCCTCCCTCCTAACTACTAACTACTTCCTTCGCCCCACCGCAATTTTACAACTCCGCCCCCTTTCCGCCGGGGGTAAAATGTGATATAGTATAGAGGTATAGGATTTTGTCAAAAAGGGAGGGCTGAAATGGCACCCATTATCCATACCGTCAACCTGCGCAAGGTGTATGCCGTGGGCAAAGAACGGGTCATTGCCCTGAACGATGTTTCTATCTCCATTGAAAATGGGGAATTCTGCTGCATCGTGGGCCAGTCCGGCAGTGGCAAAAGCACCCTGCTGAATCAGCTGGCCGGGCTGGAAAAACCGACCCGCGGCAAGGTATTCATCGGTTCGCACGAGATCAGCGCTATGACCGAAGATGAGCTGGCCAAGTTCCGCCAGGCACACCTGGGCTTTATTTTTCAGAGCTACAACCTGCTGCCCACCATGACGGCGGCTGAAAACGTTGCTCTGCCGCTGATGTTCAAGGGCATTTCCCGCTCCCAGCGCCTTGCCATGGCCCGCAAAGAGTTAAAAAACATGGGCCTTGGCGGCCGTGCCGAACACATGCCCACCGAGATGAGCGGCGGCCAGCAGCAGCGCGTGGGCATCGCCCGCGCCTTTGTCAGCAAGCCGCGCGTGATCTTTGCGGACGAACCCACCGGCAACCTGGACTCTATCACATCCAAACAGGTGCTCTACCGCATGCTGCAAATATCCAAGCAGATGGGCACCACCTTTGTCATGGTCACCCATGAACCGGAGCTGGCCTCCTGTGCAGACCGCATTATTACCATTCTGGACGGCAAGGTGCAGTCCGATGTGGTGCAGGATCCCGCCACAAGGGAGCGCAACCGCGAAGCCCTGTTCGCCAGCCTGGAGGGCAACATGCGGATCGGCGGCGACTCTGCCAGCGGCGAAGTTCACCAGAAAACCGCAGCCGAGCTTGCCTCTTACGCAACCCCTGCTGCCGCAGCCCAGCAGCCCGAACAACCCAAACCGTAAATTTTGCCCACTCATTCAGGAATATCAAAGCCATAGGCAATACCGCATAATTCTAAGTGCCGATACGGCGAGCGAGGTGCGGCAGCTGCTAAGCCAAAAGCGCAGATAATACTGGATGTCTTATCGAGCATTTTGGCAACGCAGATGCCGTGCCGCAGCCGTCGGAGCGGTGCTTAAGCCGTAAGGCGGGAATTGTGCGGTGTTGCCCATAGAAAAAGATGGAATCAATTTAAGGAGGACCCCGGAGTGAAAAAAGCTTCCCGTTTTGCCGCCCTGCTGGCGGCCGTCATGCTCTTCGGCAGCGTGGCTGCCATGCCCGCCCTTGCCGACGAAGGCGTAACCCCTACCCCTGTACCGACAGCAACCGCCGAGCCTACCGTGACCCCCGCCCCGACGGACAACGGCCAGAGTGCCCCCAACAACAGCGGCTCGGCCTACATCATTGCTCAGACCGTGACCGATGCCGCAGGCGGCGAGATCACCACCATTGACCGGGACAGCCGGTTTAACCTGATTCTGCGCGTGGCGGATTACGGTGCTTACAACAACTTCATTCCCGCGGACCAGATCTCTGCCCGCATCAACTCCTCCGCGTTCACCTTTACCGGCAACGCCGAAGTTGGCCAGCTGTACGAGGAAACCGACGCCAACGGTGCCGGTTACTACAGCTATGTACTGCTGTTCCGCGATGTGATCTACAACGGCGGCGGCAACAGCGTGCCCATCAACCTGAGTTACCTGAATTCCACCATGGCGATGCAGCAGCTCAGCGTTACCCTGGGCCAGTGTGTGGACGAAGACCCCGATACCCCCAACCTGATGATCCGCGCTTCCAGCTACGGCAATGAAGCGGTTGTGGCCGGGACGCCCTTTACCCTGACCCTGACCCTGTACGCCACCGGCGGCCAGGAGAACCTGAACGATGTGGTCATCTCGCTGACCCTGCCGGACGGCATCACCATGACCAGCGGCAGCCTGAGCAGCTACCTGGGCACCATGGCCCCCAAGTCCACCCGCGATGTCAGCTTCAGCCTGACCCCCAGCGCCGGGTTTACCGGCGGCGTGGCCAACATCACCGTGAACAGCGTGGGCACCGGTGCCGACACCAACAAGGCCGTTACCGGTATGTCCACCACCATCTCGGTTCCGGTATCTCAGCCGGACCGCTTTGAGTTGGGCCAGCTGGAACTCAGCGACAGCATTACGCTGGGCGATTCCGCTTCCGTTACCCTGAACTTTGTCAACAAGGGCCGCAACGCCCTTTCCAACCTGGAAGCCACCCTTTCCGGCGATAACCTGGGCGCCGACACCACTGTGCAGTACATTGGCAACCTGAACGCCGGTTCCTCCAACAGCGTGGATTTTGACATGACCCCCACCCAGGAAGGCACCTGCAACGGTACCATCACCCTGACCTATGAGGACGCCAACGGCACCCTGAAAACCGTCAGCAAAGATTTTTCCTTCTCTGTTCAGCCGGCCATGGACTACGGCAATTCTGGCGATATGGACTCTAACATGGATGACATGCAGCCCCAGCAGACCGGCCTGCCCCTGTGGGCCTATCTGGCAATCGGCGCTGCTGTGATCGTGGTGGTAGTTGTGATCGTTGTGGTGGTACGCAAAAAGAAGAAGGCCGCCGCACTTGCCAAGCTGGAGGAAGGCAACGATGAAGATATCTGACCAGATCGGGCTGGCTGTCACCAACCTGTCCCGCCGCAAGGGCCGCACGGCACTGACCGTTGTGGGCGTCGTTGTGGGCATCTGTGCGGTTATCGTTATGATCTCCATGGGCATTGCGGAAAGCCATAACAACGACGAAATGCTCAAAAATATGGGCGGCCTGACCAAGATTGAGGTATACAACTACGGCAGCCAGAACATCAATGGGCAGGAGGTCAAGCTGGATAACGAAGCCGTCCAGCGGTTCCGCAAGATCGACCACGTTACGGCTGTCACCCCCTATTACCAGCCGGACCTGAACCTGTATGTAGAAGCAGGCAAAAACAACCGCTACCGCGCCAGTTATGTATGGAGCGTTCTCGGCCTGGACCCGGACACCATGCCCCTGCTGGACAACAAGCTGGAAAGCGGCGACTGGCCCAAAAGCGGCGTGAATTACGGCAAGGATGTGATCCCCGTTGTGGTGGGCAAGGAGTTTTTGTATCAGTTTGAGGATACCCGCCGCAGCCAAAACAGCTCCAAACGCCAGCGCTGGAGCGGCGAAACCGATGCCAACGGCAACCAGCTGCCGCCCTTTGTGGATGCTACCAAGGATACCTTTACCCTGACCCTGACCAATGGTGACACCGAGAGCCCCAAGACCCAGAGCTACACGCTCAAAATCGTTGGCGTTGTCTCGGAAGAATCCGAGGATTACATGCTGCAATACGGCATTACTTTCCGCCTGAACGACCTTCTGATGCTGAGCGAAGCCTACAGCAAGCTGGCCAAAACGGATTTCAACCCCAAAAAAGTGACCTATAACGAAGTGTACATTAAGGTCGATGACATCAAGAATGTGGATAAGATCTGCGATACCTTAAAAGAGGAAGGCTACCAGATCAGCTCCATGGTGGATTACCGCAAGCAAATGCAGCAGCAGACCGCACAGCGCCAGCTGCGCCTGGCGGGTCTGGCGGCCATCAGCCTGTTTGTTGCCGCGCTGAACATCGCCAACACCATGACGATGGCCATTTACGAGCGCACCCGTGAGATCGGCGTGATGAAAGTTCTGGGCTGCGAGATTGGCAACATCCGGCGGATGTTCCTGATTGAAAGCGGTATGATCGGCTTTATCGGCGGCGTAGCCGGTACGATTTTAAGCTACATCATCAGCTTTGGCATGAACAACATGACGATGATCGTATACGGCCTGAACACCCTGCTGATGAAGCTGGGCATCAACGCCACCATCGACCTCAGCTCCCTGATGGGCAGCAGCGATTCGATGTATTACGGCGGTGGAATGTACATGTCTGATTCCGGCAGCGGAACCGTCATGTCCATCATTCCTATCTGGCTGGTGCTGGCTGCCATCGGCTTTGCCGTGGTGGTGGGCCTGCTTTCCGGCATCGTTCCCGCCAGCCGCGCCGTTCGCATCAGCGCCCTGGAGGCCATCCGGCACGATTAAATCAAATGCGCCTTCCCGCAAGGGAGGGCGCGTTTTTGTTTGAATAAAAAAAGAATAAATAATAATAAAGAATAATTTCGGTGGACCGCAGAGTTCTGCATTCTATGTATTAACCTTTTCGTTTATAGAGACCATAGGGGCGCACATTGTGCGCCCGCCATCTTTATTACAGAGTGTACCATAAATCATATCCGTAGGGTGGGATGTCCTCATCCCGCCGTAGAGAGACATCATAAAATTGTACCACCTGCCCACGTTACGGCCCGCCCCACGGGACGATGCAAGCATCGTCCCCTACAAATCTCTTTTTCTGTTCGCGGCAAAATTTTACCTTTCTTCCCCTTCAATACATTTTCTTCCTCGTCATCATACAAAAAACGCGCACAGCGCCCGATATTTATCGGCGCTGTGCGCGTTTTGCTAACTCCTAACTCCTAACTTTCTCCGGTATCTGCGCCCCAATAATTGCCGCAAACATCAAAGCGCACCCTGCCAGTTCTACGCCGGAAAGGGTCTGGCCCAAAATCAGCCAGCCGGCCAGGGCACTGAACACGCTTTCCATGCACATGGCCATGCTGGCAATGGTGGGGTCAAGTTCTTTCTGGCCCACAATTTGCAGTGTGTAGGCCACACCGCTGGACAAAATGCCGCAGTAAGCAATCGATACCGCCGCCCCCTGGATCTGGGCGAAGGTCGGCGTTTCAAACACAAACATAAAAATAGTGGAAAGGACCGCCGTTGCAAAAAATTCCGCAAAGCTCAGCTGCACACCGTCCAGCCTGGGGCTGTAATGATCCACCAGCATAATCTGGAACGCAAACAGCAGCGAGCAGAGCAGCAGCATCCATTCGCCGCCGGTCAGGGTCAGGGTATCGTGCCCCGCCAGGCACAGCAGGTAAAGCCCCGCCAGGCTGATGCAGGCGCAGATTCCCAGTTTGACCCCCGGCCGCCGCCCAAAGAACACCCCCAGCAGCGGTACCAGCACCACATACAGCGCCGTCAAAAAACCCGCCTTGGCCGTGCTGGTGGTGCCAATGCCGATCTGCTGTGCCGCCGAAGCCGCAAACAGCGCAATGCCGCAGAACACACCGCCCCGCAGCAGCATCCGGCCGTTGATCCAGAACGGAACACCGGGATCCGCTTTGCGGGCCTTGCCGCGGCGCAGCAAAACCAGCACAATCAAAAATGCGCAGGCCAGCCAGCTGCGGGCCGCCAAAAAGGTATACGGCCCCACATAGCCGCTGCCCACACTTTGCGCCACAAAGGCTGTGCCCCAGATCAGCGCCCCCAGCAGAAGCAGCAGGGTGTTGCGCAGTTGTTTTTTATCAAAGTTCATCTTTTGATTCCTTTTTTGTTTCAGTCATATCCGCAAAATGCCCCGGCGTCGGTCTGCGTTGACCGCTGCGCCGGGGCACGCTTCATTTTTGGTTATTCTGCATCCGGGGCAACCAGGTCGTCGCTGCCAATGCCCTCAATTTTCACGCCGCCGGTAATGTAGAACATACCAGAGTCATAGCTGACATTGGCCTTGTACAGCCTGCCGGGGGTCAAGCCGGAGATGGTATAGGTGCTGCACTCCCCGCCGGTCGGGAAATACACCGTGGTGCCCGCCACATAGGAAGTGGTTGCCTTATCCTCCGAAAGTTCCCACAGCGCCACCTTGAACTCCAGAATACCGGTGGATTCGGTGGTGCCATAGCCCGTTACCTGCACG
>OGZZ01002355.1_pt1 | contig 12279 bp, 10 predicted proteins | sample 1577021 | NCBI WGS metagenome assembly OGZZ01 (sample SAMEA3541526, study PRJEB24748) | human gut metagenome | biome: human gut; feature: human-associated habitat; material: faeces | place: China | collected 2012
ATGCCGCCACACGGGATTTTCCGTCGATCGTCGGCAGAAGCTGCTGGGAAATTACCGCCTCAAGAACCGATGCCAGCTGCGAGCGGATCTGGTTCTGCTGGTGCGGTGGGAACACATCGACAATACGCTCAATGGTAGGTGCAGCACCAATGGTATGCAATGTGGAAAATACCAGATGTCCGGTCTCTGCCGCCGTAATCGCGGTGGAAATCGTATCAAAATCTCTCATCTCTCCCACAAGGATAATATCCGGGTCTTCACGGAGTGCTGCACGAAGCGCATTTCCATAGGAATCCGTATCAAGGCCAATTTCTCTTTGGTTTACAATTGACCGATTGTGTTTATGTAAATACTCGATCGGATCTTCGAGTGTAATGATATGCTCGTTCCGTTCTTTATTGATGACATCGATCAAAGATGCCAGTGTGGTGGATTTACCGCTTCCGGTCGGTCCCGTGACAAGGACGAGCCCACGCTTTTTCTTTGTCAGCCCAAGAACAGCTTCCGGCACCCCGAGGTCCTCCGGTGTCGGGATATCGCTTGCCACGATACGCAGTACAGCGGCATAGGAACCTCTCTGGTGGAAGGCGTTGACACGGAATCGTCCCACACGCGTATCCGTGTAGGCAAAGTCCACTTCCCCTCTGGCTTCCATGGTTTTTTTCTGTTTTTCGTTAAACATGGATTCCACCAGTTCTTTGGTCATCGCCGGTGTCAGTCTCTCAAATCCGTCCATTTCATAAAGTGTTCCGCTGATCCTGCACTTCGGCCGTACCCCCACGGTAATATGTAAGTCAGACGCATGATGCGCTTTTGCTATCGAAAGAAGCGTATACATTGACAATTCCATCTGTTTTGCTGCCTTCCCTTCCCTGTTTTATTTAATCCTCTTCGTCATCGTATGCCACACGCTGCACTTCCTCGACGGTAGTGATTCCACGCAGTGCGTAATCAATGGCACTCATGCGGAGTGTTTTCATGCCATGTGTTAGTGCGATCTCCTCAAGCACATCCGCATTCTCCCCGCGGTTGATCGCCTGCCGCAGGTCTGCCGTGACCGGCATGATCTCATAAATACCGATTCTTCCATAGTATCCGGTTCCGCCGCAGCGGACACACTCTTTGTGCCCCGGTGTGCGAACATTGATCCGCCTGGCGGGATCCTTTATGCCGAGTATCTTTTTCTCCCCTGCGGTTGCCTCCCGGACAATTCCGCATGCCGGACAGACCCGGCGCACCAGACGCTGGGCGATTACCCCGACCACGGAATCCGCAATCAGGTAGTTTTCCACTCCCATATCTGCCAGACGGGTGATGGTATTTGCCGAACTGTTTGTATGTAAGGTGCTGACCACCAGATGTCCGGTGATGGACGCCTTTACCGCAATCTCTGCGGTCTCCTGATCACGGATCTCCCCGATCATGATGATGTCCGGATCCTGACGCAGGATGGAACGCAGTGCCGAGGAAAAGGTAAGTCCCGCCTTTTCGTTTACCTGTACCTGGTTGACCCCGTTTAAGTTCGCCTCAACCGGATCTTCTACCGTGATGATATTGACACCTTCTACGTTTAATTCATTTAATGCGGTATATAATGTCGTGGACTTACCGCTTCCGGTCGGTCCCGTGACGAGAATAAGCCCGTTCGGATGGCTTAGGATGTGGTCAAACTTTTTTAATTCGTCCTCCGGGAATCCCAGATCCCGCTTGTCCAATGTCAGTGCTTTTTTCTGTGCGAGACGCATAACGACCTTTTCCCCGTAGACGGTCGGAAGCACGGACACACGGATGTCGTATTCCTGCCGGTCCACAATGCTGGTCGCACGACCGTCCTGCGGGCGGCGCTTTTCGGAAATGTCAAGTCCGCTGACAATTTTGATTCTTGCGATCAGTGCGGCATGCAGGCTGATGTCGTGCCGCATGGCTTCGTGCAGCACGCCATCCACACGGAACCGGATCCGCACCTGGTTTTCCATCGGCTCGATATGGATATCGCTGGCTCTCTTATGGACTGCCTGCTCGATGATCTGTCCTAACAGTTTGACAATCGGTGCCTGCTGGACATTGTTCTCATCGTTTCCACTCCCGGGGTCTAAGGCTGCCCTGGCTTTTGCCTGTTCCTGCTTTTCCCTCGTATACTGTTCTGCCACACGCAGGGCTTCTGCATTTCCATAGTAGCGGTCGATGGCTGCCGCAATATCACTCGGGGTCGCCGCAAAACGCTCCACCTGACACCCGGTAATGATGGAAACATCGTCCATCGCCCGGATATCCAGCGGATCACTCATTGCCACACACAAAAGATTGGGATTTTTTTCATTGAACTTAAACGGGATCAGATTATACTTCCGCAGCACTGCCTCGTCCAAAAGCCGGATGATTTCCTCCGGAATGCGCAGTGTTGACAGATCGATACTCTGTATTTTCAGCTGTGCCTTCAGTGCCTCTACGATCTGTTTTTCGTCTGTAAATCCCAGATCTATCAGTACCACTCCGAGACGCTCTCCCTGTTTTTCTGTTTTTTGGACCTGTAACGCTTTTACCAGCTGATCCTGCGAAATGACTCCTGCATCCACAAGCAGATCGCCCAGTCGCTTCTTCCGGGCAAACCCTACCAACTTATCCATGTAATACTCCCACTACGTTAAACATTTATTATTTTCGAATAATTTCGAGCAATTAATGATTATTATAACCTTTTTTATTCTCTATTGCAATCCTTTTTCATGTATAAAATATAACTTTATTGCATTTTACCGTTTCTTTTTTTGTGCAAATTTCACATCTAGGTCTTTTGTCCTATTTTATTTGCCGTCATTTCCTCCACAAAAATGCCATATCCTTTCGTTGGATCGTTAACAAGCACATGGGTCACGGCACCGATCAGTTTTCCATCCTGCAGGATCGGGCTTCCGGAGAGTCCCTGCACGATTCCGCCGGTCAGCTTCAGCAGGTTCTCATCCTCCACATGAAAACGGATTCCCTTATTTTTATCTCCCGGTGTATAATCAAGATCATCAATTACGATGCGATACGACTGCAGTTCCCCGGACGCATCCGACAGAATTACCGCATCCTTTGTCTGAATCTCCTGTTTGTAACCAACCGGACACAACAGACTTTCGTTTTTCTTTTCTTCCCGGAAGTTTTTCGTCAACGTGCCATAGATACCGATTTGTGTATTGCTGGACACTTCTCCGATCTGGTTGTCTTTCCCATAATAGACAACTCCCTCCAGCTCTCCCGGTGTTCCCCGGACACCTTTTTTGATACCGAGCACCTGTGCTTTGTACAGCCGGCCGTCTGACAGGCGGAGCAGGTCTTTGGTCTGTCCGTTTCCGATTCCGTGTCCCAGTGCCCCGAAGTTTCCGTCCTGATCAAAATAGGTCAGTGTGCCGATCCCTGCCATGTCATCTTTCACCCAGAGTCCCAGACGATAGCCTTTGTGTTCTGCTGCCTCAACCGGCTCCACCGATACCTGAATCTGCTCGGCTCCGCGCCACAGGGTCAGCACCACCGGTTGTTCCCCGTACTGATTGATCCGCTCCATCAGTTCTTCTTTTTTCGTGACCGCTTTTCCATTTACAGCAGTAATATAATCCCCCGGAAATACAATGTGTTCTGCTGGCTGCCGGCTGCTTCCGTCCACAGTTTCCACCGGGCCGGATCCCAGCACCAGTACTCCCTGGGCAGCCCCGTAAATGCCCACCACCTGTCCGCTCACGTATAAAGATTTTCCGTTCACCACGGAAACCTGCACCTCTTTCATAGGAAGGATGCCAAACAGATAGCAGGTCAGTGTATATTCCCCCTGCTTCAGCTGGCTGCACGTTTCCACTGCCCGTTCCTGCTTCATTGCCTGAAACGTCCGCTCCCCGATCTGTGCCATAACGGATTGCGGTTTTGTGGACATTGCCAGTGTGACCGGAATTTTTTTGTCCAGTTCCAGTTTCTGCCCCTCCTGCACGTATACATGATCGGGAATGGCATGTATCATGGTGGCATAGGCAAAGCAGCACAGCGCCAGAACATAAATACAGATAATATTTTTGAATATACGCATATAAAAAGACCGCATGCCAAAGGTTCTCCTATCTTCTCGGATACCTTTAGTATGCGGACTTTGGTTTTATCTATTCGTATTTTTCTGCCAGACGTTTCATCTCGCGTGCGTTTTGTAAAACCGTATCCGTGATCTCCACGCCGCCAAGCATCCGCGCCAGTTCCTCGATACTTTCCTCTTCCCGCAGCGGATGAATCCGGGAAACCGTGGACGCATGCTCCACCGATTTTTCAATCAGGAAATGGGCATCTGCCATGGCAGCAATCTGCGGCAGATGAGTGATGCAGATGATCTGGTGCGTCTTTGCCAGCAGTTTCATCTTCTGCGATACCATCTGTGCCGTACGCCCGCTGATTCCACTGTCAATCTCATCAAAGATCAACGTCGGAATCTCATCCGTATCCGCCATGACGGTCTTGACCGCGAGCGCAATACGGGAAAGTTCTCCGCCGGAAGCGACCTTTCCCAGAGGCTTTAACGGTTCTCCCGGATTGGTGGAGATCATAAATTCTGCCTCATCCCAGCCTCCGGCACTGTACTCCGTCTTCCGGAATTCCATCGTAAACTGCACATCTAAAAAATTCAGATCTTCAAGTGCCTGTGCAATCGCTTTCGTCAATCCCTTTGCCGCTTTCTTCCGGATTACGGAAACCTCTGCACACAGCCCGTCCAATTCTTCTTTCTTCCGGTTCATGGAAGTTAAAAGATCATTTAAGTATTTATCATAATCCTGTAATACGGCAATACGCTTTGTTTTTTCTTCCGCTGACTGCAGAATCTCTTCCATCGTATTTCCATACTTGGATTTCAGGTGATTGATCTCATCAAGCCTCTTTTCGGTCTGATAAAAGACTTCGTCATCAAATTCCTCCCCCGACAGGTAGGAAGAAATCTCATGATTGAAATCACTCAGCAGATTGTCAATATCGGTAAGCATCTGCTCCATCTGTGCAATGCGCTCCTCATATGCCGAAACCGAACTGACTTCCCGCAGGGCACGGCTGATAAGTTCCGATGCATTCTCTCCGGTACCGCCGTCTCCCCCGGTAGCTGCACCGGCAGCCGATATGGCATCCATGATCTTTTTTGCGTTTGCAAATCTGCGATACTGTTCTTCCAGCCGGGTATCCTCCCCGACGGAAAGCTGTGCCTCTTCGATTTCCTTTACTTCATACGCAAGAAACGACAACTCTCTGGCGCGCTCCTCGGTATCCAAAGACGAGGACTCCCACTCTTTTTTCAGTTTCCGGTATTCCTGATAACAGGCGGCAAGGCGCTCCTTTTTTTCTCCCAGCGCGTCTTTTGCATAGGCATCGAGGATTTCCAGATGTTTCTTTTTGGAAAGAAGGGACTGGTGCTCATGCTGTCCGTGAATATCGATGAGCAGGGACGCCACCTCTTTTAACCGGGAAGCAGACACTGCTTCTCCATTGATCCGCGCAATTGCCCTTCCGGAAGTTATCTTACGACTTAATATTACTGTTTCATCCTCTGTTTCTATGCCCAGTTGCCGGATCGCATCCAGAACCTTTGGGTTTTCAACCGAAAAGACCAGCTCCACAAGTGCGGTCTCTTCGTTATCCCGGAGCAGTTCCTTTGGAACCTTCTCTCCGAGTGCCAGTGCAACCGAACCAATGATGATGGATTTACCGGCACCGGTCTCTCCTGTCAAAATATTAAGTCCTTCTTTAAATTCTACCTCTGTTTCTGTAATAAGAGCGAGGTTCTTCACATGTAGATTTTGTAACATACATTCTCCTTCTACTTTTCCGAAGCATTTTTATTACTGTTCTACAATTTTCCGAAGCTTTTTCATGATGTGCACCGCGTCATCGGACGTACGGATCACACACAGAATCGTGTCGTCTCCCGCAAGTGAGCCGACAATCTCCTGCATACGCATGGCATCTACTGCAGCCGCAACGGCTCCCGCCATACCGGACACGGTTTTGATCACAACAATATTTTCCGCTGCATCCACGGACAAAAATCCTTCCCGGAGAACCCTTGCATATTTTTCCATCATATTGGAATCCGCGTCCGTAATCACCGCATATTTTTGTCTGCCGTTGTCGGTCGAAATCTTTGTCAGCTTCAGTTCACGGATATCACGGGATACGGTTGCCTGGGTAACCTGAAACCCTTCTTTTTCGAGATATGCGGACAATTCTTCCTGTGTTTCCACATCGTTTTTCTGAATCAATTCGAGTATCTTTGCCTGTCGTGTTGTTTTCATATGTCCTCCTTTGCGTCCTACGGTCTCATCTTTTTCCTCAGTATTTCCAGGAAACTCTGGTTACTGATTTTGCAGATCCAGATGGTACTTTGTGCCTGTGCAATCCGCACACGGTCTCCCACGTGCAGATGCTCCGGTGTGTCCCCGTCAAAGCTGACACATGCCGTCTCGTCCTTTTGAAACCGTCTGCTTCCCATCTTAATCTCCACAACATCCTCCGCTCCAAACACAATGCTTTTGGAGTTTAAGTCATGTGCATTGATCGGTGTCAAAAGAAGTACCCTTGCTTTCGGGTCCACGATCGGACCTCCGGTGGAAAGATTATACCCCGTGGAACCGGTCGGTGTCGCAACAATCACGCCATCTGCGTGGTAAGTTGTCAGATATTCCCCATTGACATACACATTTAAAAGCAGCATGGACAGATCCCCGGACCAGTGGATCACGACATCATTCAATGCCATATGTGCGCCGTTTCCGCCAATTTTTTCGCCGGTCAGAACAATCCGCTCTTCCATGATGCAATCATCCTGCATCAGACAGTCGATGGCATGAAATACGGTAGCTTCCTCAAGCTCACACAGATACCCCAGTGTCCCAAGGTTGACACCGATCAGCGGAATCTGCAGCGCCTCCACCTTGGTTGCTGCGCGGATTAACGTGCCGTCTCCGCCGAGAACAAGGATACATTCCGTGTCTGCCGGAATCTCGGAAAGTGCAAAATCTTTCTGGTTATCATCCTCCACATTGCTGACACAGATTGCAGCACTGCCGCCCTTTTGTTGTATGTACGAGACAATTTCGTTTGAGAGTGTCAGATCACGATCTTTGTACCGGTTCGTGATCAGCATAAATTTACGCATCTACTTATCCAATTCTCCGTGTGCTGCTTCCACAACTGCGTGAATATCCACGGATTCCTCCTTTATTGCTTCGTCCGATTTTTCAATATGCACGAGATACTCGATGTTTCCCTCCGGTCCCTTGATCGGTGAGTATTCCAGATGGTGTACCGAAAATCCGTTTTCCAGTGCAAAGGTAATGATCCTCTCGATCACTTCCTCGTGAACGGCCTTATCACGTACCACGCCTTTCTTTCCCACTTTTTCCCGTCCGGCTTCAAACTGTGGTTTGATCAGACATACCATCTGTCCGCCGTCCTTTAACAGTGCATATGCCGCCGGGAGCACTTTGGTCAGGGAAATAAATGAGACATCCACCGAAGCAAAATCGAGCACATCATCGATATCTTCCGGTGTGACATAGCGGATGTTTGTTTTTTCCATACAGACAACCCTTGGGTCCTGGCGCAGTTTCCATGCAAACTGGCCATATCCCACATCAACGGAATACACTTTCTTTGCCCCGTTTTGCAGCATGCAGTCCGTAAACCCGCCCGTCGAAGCACCGATGTCCATGCACACCATGCCATCTAAGGAAATGGAAAAATGTGTCATCGCTTTTTCCAGTTTCAGACCGCCGCGGCTGACATATTTCAATGTATTTCCGTGGATCTCAATCGGAGCATCCTCTGCAAAAGTGCTTCCCGCCTTATCCTCCCGGTTATTGTTGACAAATACATTGCCTTCCATAATCATGGTCTTTGCCTTTTCCCGCGATGGTGCCAGACCACGTTTTACAAGAAGTACATCCAATCGTTCTTTCATAATTCCTCCGGTAATTCTGCTAATATTTTTTCCGTCACGGAATCTGCATCCAGTCCCAGTGCTTTTTTTAATTCGCCAACACTTCCATGTTCCACAAAGCAGTCAGGAATTGCAATCCTGAGAACCTTTGTATGCAGTGCTTCCTCCTCCAGAAATGCAGCCACATGCTCTCCAAATCCCCCGCTTGCCACGTTCTCTTCCATCGTCACAAGAAGCGGATGGGATTCTGCCAGTTTCCGCAGGCAGTTTTTATCCAGTGGCATGGCAAATCTTGCATTTACCACCGTTGTCGGGATTCCTTTTTCTGCCAGTTTTTTTCTTACCTGCCAGGCGGTTTCCACCATCGAACCGATCGCAAAAAGTGCAGCGTATGTACCCTCGGCGAGTACTTCCGCACAGCCTTTTTGAATCGGTGCCCGCTGATCTTTCCAAAGATCGCAGGCTTCTCCGCGCGGATAACGGATCGCCACCGGTTCCTCTGCAGCAATCGCATACTTGAGCATATCGGAAAGCTCCCATTTGTTTTTCGGAGCCATAACCGTCAGGTTCGGAATACTTGACAGATACGACAGGTCAAAAATTCCCTGATGCGTGGCGCCATCCTTTCCGACTAATCCTGCACGGTCTACGGCAAACACAACCGGGAGATTCTGTGCACACACATCATGTAATACCTGGTCATAGGCACGCTGTAAAAAGGAAGAATACACCGCAAATACCGGTTTGAGTCCCGCCTTTGCCATACCGGCCGCAAACGTCACCGCATGCTCCTCTGCAATTCCCACATCAAAAAAACGTTCCGGGAAAAGATTTTTAAATCTCTTTAAACCGGTTCCGTCTGCCATCGCTGCGGTAATCGCAACCACCTTCGGCTCCCGCTCCCCCATTTTGCGCATGACGGTGGAAAACACATCCGTGTAATGCGCTTTTTCCTGATGATACAGCGGAACACCGGTGTCAATATCAAACGGTCCCGTTCCATGGAAGCGCGCCGGATGACGCTCGGCAGGAAGATATCCCTCTCCCTTGATCGTGCGTACATGAACCAGCACCGGACCGCGCACGCGCTTTGCCTCCGCAAGCACTTTTCGGATTTCTTTTATGTTGGTGCCATCCACCGGGCCTAAATATGTGATACCCATATTTTCAAAAAACATTCCCGGAACAAACAGCTGTTTGATACCGCTTTTGGCGTTCCGGATCCGTTTGACCATCCGCTCTCCCACAACCGGAATCCGGTTCAGGGAATTTGTCACACCGTCTTTTAAATCCAGATAGGCATCCGAGGTGCGGAAGGAATTCAGATACTGGTTCATTCCTCCCACATTTTCGGAGATCGACATCTGGTTATCATTTAACACAATAATAAAATTGGTTTTCATGCGCGAAGCATTGTTCATTGCTTCGTATGCCATACCGCCGGTCAGTGCCCCGTCTCCGATCACAGAGACCACATAATAATTGTCACCGGTCAGTTCCCTTGCCTGCGCCATGCCAAGTCCTGCGGAAATGGACGTGGAGCTGTGCCCGGTATTGAATGCATCCGCCGGATCTTCCTGCGTCTTTGGGAATCCGCTCATCCCGCCATACTGCCGTAAAGTGGCAAACCCCAACTTACGCCCGGTTAAAATCTTGTGCGTGTAGGACTGATGTCCGACATCCCAGATAATCCGGTCTCTCGTCAGGTCAAATGACAGATGAAGCGCCATCGTCAGTTCAATCACACCCAGATTCGATGCCAGATGTCCTCCGGTTTTTGCAATATTTTCCACCAGAAAATCACGGATTTCTTCCTGTAGCTCCTCCAGTTCTTCCTCGTTTAGTTGTTTGATATCATTTACTTTTTTTATCCGATCTAAAACCATGTTGCCCTCGAAAAATTAATGATCCCTGTTGATCAAATAGAAAAACAGGTCATGCAGAAACGTATGCTCTCCTTCAAATTCATCCAGTATCTTTATTGCTTCCCCGGAAAGCCGCTCTACATCCTTTTTTGCCTGCTCCAGCCCCTCAAATGTCACATAGGTTGCCTTCTCATTTTCCGCATCACTGCCGATCGGCTTGCCGAGTTTTTCAAAAGATCCCGTGACATCGAGAATATCATCCTGAATCTGAAAGGCAAGTCCCAGCTTTGCTCCGGCTTCCTGCATACGCGCAACCGACACTTCATCCGCGCCTGCCAAAATGGCTCCGATCATAAGCGATGCTTCAATCAGCGCTCCGGTTTTTAACCGGTAGATAAAGTCCAGCCGGTTACGGTCGATGGTCTGTCCGGTTTTCTCACTCTCCACATCCACCACCTGGCCGCCGATCATTCCGTATATACCCGCTTTTTGTGCCAGCACGGAAAAAGCCCTGACAATTCTCCAGTCTCCTTCGTTTCTGGTCAGCGCTGCTGCCACGGTCTCAAACGCATAATTTAAAAGGGCATCCCCCGCAAGGATTGCCATTGCTTCCCCGTATACCGCGTGGGTTGTCTTTTTCCCACGCCGGTATTCGTCGTTATCCATAGCCGGAAGATCATCATGGATCAGTGAATAGGTGTGGATCATCTCAATCGCCGCCATAAAATCATCAATTGCCGGATTCGTTCCGTCAAACATCTGGTAAGATGCTTCCATCAGCATCGGCCGCAGACGCTTTCCGCCTGCAAAAACACTGTATTCCATGGCATCGAGCACGGTCTGCTGAAACCCCTTTTCCTGTGGCAGAAACGGTGCGATCCGTGCTTCAATGTCTGCCGCCCTGCGTTTTATTTCCTGTCTGATCTCCATCAGAATTCCTCCAATTTTCCATCCTGGTTCAGTACAAGCATTGCCTTTTCTATCGTATCCAAAGACTGGCCGGCTGCTTTGATCTGTTCCAGTCCCTCTTTGTATAGGGCAAACGAACGGTCTAACGTTACGTTTTCGTCTTCCATCGCATCAAGTATGGAATTGATCTTTGCAAACCGTTCCTCCAGTCCCGGTTCTTTTTTTTCTAATTCATCACTCATTTTTTACTCCTTCGGCTGCCTGAATTTCTGTCACTGCTGCCGTCAGTGTGCCATCCAGCAAATGGATCTGCACGGTATCTTTTTCCCTGATCTGGTGGATGCTCCGCAGTGCCTGATGGTTCCCATCCTCCACGAATGCATACCCTCCACTGAGTTTCTTTACCGGGGAATAGCTCTCCAGCGTGCCTGCCAGAAGTGCCAGACGGTGTCTGCGCTCACGCAGCAGTTCCTCCATGCGTCCGGTCAGTTTCTCTTCATACTCTGCCACTCTTCGCCGGTTTTCATTCATCCGCTGCTGAGGGCTGAGATAGTGCAGGCGCATCCTCTGGTGCTCCAGGTGGTTTCTTGCCACGGTTACTTTCCTTTGGAGTTCTTTGTCCATCTGCTGCCGCATGCCAAGCAGTTCCTGCATTGCCTGCCGGTAATCAAACACCGCCAGCTCCGCTGCTGCAGACGGAGTCGGTGCCCGCAGGTCTGCGACATAATCTGCAATCGTAAAGTCCGTCTGATGACCGACAGCGGAGATCACCGGAATCCGGCAGTCAAAAATGGCCCGTGCCACCATTTCTTCGTTAAATGCCCACAGATCCTCTATAGATCCACCGCCCCGTCCGACAATGATTACATCCACGCCGATCTGTTCAAGTGCATGAATTCCATGGACAATTGATGCTGCCGCACCCTCTCCCTGCACCAGGGCCGGGCAGAGAATCAGCTGCATATTTTTGACACAGATATCCGCATCCGCAAACATTGCATCGATAAGAGATCCCGCAAAAAAAGAAAGTACTATGGAAAAAAAGATGGCTGACGCAACCGTAAACATTACAATCTGTCCTGCGGCTTTTTTTACCATATTCATATTTCCATTTCCTTTATACTGAGCGATAATAACAGTACCTGCCGCAGATATCGAACTAAATATAGCATATGTCATTGCGTAGATTGGAGACACCAGACTGACTGCTGATACCGACTCCTGACTGGACGAACTGATCATTGCGGTTGTCAGCAGACCTATAATGCTCACAAAGAATTGATCCATAATTAATGGTACAAGCATTTCAAAGATCTGCTGGTACGTAAAATAATTGCTGCTAAGACTTTTCTTCAAAAAATTATCTGCTGTCGTTCCGGCTTTTAACCCAGTTTTCCATTCTGATTTCATTTGCAAATCCCCACATTATTGATACTTCTGCAATATTATCTATATAACCCCAGATTGTTTATTTTTCAATGTATTTTATAAAAACTGTATTTACTTTCAATTTATTTTTTTACCATGGAATTTTTGACTGCTCTTTCGCAGTTTTCTTTG
>OGZZ01002360.1_pt1 | contig 12236 bp, 8 predicted proteins | sample 1577021 | NCBI WGS metagenome assembly OGZZ01 (sample SAMEA3541526, study PRJEB24748) | human gut metagenome | biome: human gut; feature: human-associated habitat; material: faeces | place: China | collected 2012
GATGCGCACATCCAGATCCTCCTGGAAGGACGCCATGACGCCTTCATCCTCGGAGCCCTTCATGTTCGGCACGGCGGAGATGACATCCAGCTCGGCACCCCACGAATCGGCGAACGCGGCCGCGATCTCCAACGCCTTCAGACCCCACTTGGATTCGTCGGAGCCGACTGCCACCTTGGTGATGGTGTTGTTCAAGTGCATCAGGTTGCCTTCGTCGTCGGTGTACGGCACCACGACAATCGGGCAGTACGCGTATGCCGGCAGGCTGGAGCTGGTGGTGCCGAGCAGTCGTTCGGCCAGACCACCCTTGCCACGGTTGCCAATGACGATGAGGTTGTAGTTGCGCGACAGTTCGACGAACACGGATGCGGGATCTCCGGTGACGATCAACGTCGATGCCTCGACGCCCTGCTCGTCGGCGATGGCCTTGGCCTTCGACAGAATCTCCTGCGCATCGTTGTGCGCGGCATTGTCATCGCCCATGGCCGTATACGTGGCATCGAAAGACACTGCCGCATAGCTTGGCAGCGAATATGCGCAGACGATCTGCAGGGTCAGTCCCGCATGCTTCGCGTAATTTGCTGCCCACCATGTCGCCTTGTAGCTGGCGTGGGATCCATCGACACCTACGAGGATTGCCTTGTCATTGATCATGAGCGACCTCCCTTGAATCAGGTTGCGGCAACGCGACTATGCGTTGCACCTGACTTCCACCATACCGCGCGACATGCGGTTTTCAAGTAACGACGCGGAAAATAACAAAGCAAAAGGGCGTATTCCTCACGGAAATACGCCCTTAGCTCAATGTCAAAGCTTCAGAAGATTCGACGGATGCTGTAGCTGCTGGGGAACACCCATGCGATGGGATCGTAGCGGGTGCCGTTCAGCTGGGAGTTGATGACCATGCCGTTGCCGACATAGATCGCGGCATGCTGCGCATTGGCGATGATGTCTCCCGGCTGCGCGTCGGCGAGGCTGCCAACCGCGCGACCCACAGTCGCCTGAGCACCGGAGTAATGCGGCAGGGAAACGCCCATCTGGCCGTAGACATACTGCACGAAACCGGAGCAATCCCAACCGGACGGGTCGTTTTGTCACTGCATAGATCAACTGACGTTCTGCCCCCTGTGGATATTTTGTCATCAATGCTTTCACATCAATTCTTGGTTCGCCGGCAACTGCTTTCTGTAACTTTTCAATACAATCTTTCTTGTTATCCTCTACAGCAAAAACACCTCTTGCATTTGGGAATAAAGAAAGGATGACCTTCATTCCGCTGACAAGATCTTCTGTATACTCGAGCATTCTTCTGTAGTCTGCAGTGATATAAGGTTCACACTCAGCACAGTTTGCAATAATATATTCTATCTTATCCGGTTCCTTCGGAGAAAGCTTTACCTTTGTAGGGAATCCTGCACCACCCATTCCTACGATTCCGGCATCTCCAATCTTATTAATGATTTCTTCCCTTGTCATCTCTTCCAAAGGTTTTACCGGTTCATATTCAACTTCCTTATACTCTCCATCGTTTTCTACAACAATGCACTCCACCTGGGATCCAGTTGGATTAAAACGTTGTTCCAATCCTTTCACTTTACCGGAGACAGATGAATAGATCGGAGAAGATACAAATCCTCCCGCTTCAGCAATCAACTGTCCTTTCAGCACACAATCGCCTTTCTTAACTACCGGTTTAGCCGGTGCTCCTATATGCTGTGAAAGTGGATAGACCAGTTCACCCTGAGGTACTACAGGTCTGATCGGCTGATCCTTTGAAAAACGTTTTCCATCATCCGGATGGATTCCGCCTTTAAATGTCAAAAGCCCCATCTCATTTCCTTCCTTTCTTTTATCATTGTCATTACAACAATAATATTTTAATTTTGTAATACTTATTTTACTAGAATGCGCTCTGAAAATCTAGCAAATATGTAATAATTCTTGTATCTTTCGCTATACATCTTGTCGAATTTTTAACAGAAAAAGAACCTGCCAATGGCAGGTTCTTCTAAAAGATAATTTATATCTTATTCTTCTGTCTCTTCAGCATTGTCAGCCTCAAGAGCTTTCATGCTTAGGCTGATCTTCTTCTCTGCTTCGTTAAGATCAACGATCTTAGCTGTGATTTCCTGTCCGATTGCAAGAACATCAGATGGTTTCTCAACATGAGCTCTTGAAATCTGGGATACATGAAGAAGTGCGTCAACTCCCGGTGCAAGTTCTACGAATGCACCAAAGTCTGTCATACGTGCAACTTTTCCTGTAACAACTGTTCCTACAGCGAAATCTTCTGCTGCATTTACCCATGGATTTGTCTCTGGGAATTTCAGGCTGAGCGCAATCTTTGTATCATGAATGTCTTTTACAAGAACTTTCAGTGTATCTCCTACATGGAATACTTTCTTCGGATTGTCAACTCTTCCCCATGACATCTCTGAGATGTGAAGAAGTCCGTCAACACCACCAAGGTCAACGAATGCTCCGAAATCTGTTACATTCTTAACAGTTCCTTCTACTGTATCACCAACATTGAGTTTCGCGAACAGCTCTTTCTGCTTCTCAGCACGCTCTGCTACAAGAAGCTGTCTTCTATCACCGATCACACGGTTTCTTCTCGGGTTGAACTCGCTGATTACGAATTCGATTTCCTGTCCTTCATACTTGCTGAGATCTTTCTCATAAGAATCGGAAACAAGGCTTGCCGGGATAAATACTCTTACTTCATCAACTGTTGTACAAATACCGCCGCCAAGAATCTGTGTAACTGTAGCTTTCAGCACTTCGTGGTTTTCATATGCTTCGCGCAGTCTCTCATTTCCTTTTTCTGCAGCCAGTCTCTTATATGTAAGAAGAACCTGACCCTCTCCGTCATTTACTTTCAGTACCTTAACTGTCATTGTATCACCTACAGATACAACTGTTGTAAGGTCAAGAGACTGATCGTTGGAATATTCGCTCTTTGTGATGATACCATCTGCTTTATATCCAATGTTCAGGATAATCTCATCCGGTTTCACGTCGATTACTGTACCTTCGACAACCTCTCCATTGTGAATTGTTTTAAATGACTCTTCTAACATCTGTTCAAAAGATAATTCTGACATTATTTTGAACCTCCTCAATTATATTGTTGGGCGTGGATGCCCCTGCTGTAATACCTACCGTTTCCACTGACCCTAATTGATTCAAATCCAAATCGCCAAGTGTCTGTATATAGTACGTATTGTTACATGCTTTTCTGCATATTTCAAATAACTTCTGGGTATTGGAACTATGTTTGTCACCAATAACGATCATAGCATCCACCGTCTCTGCTATGCTCTGCGCTTCTGTCTGGCGCTCCTTCGTAGCATTACAGATTGTATTTAAAACACTTACATCATAACTCTTTTTTTCAAGAATTTCAACTAATTCTTTAAATTTATTGTAATTAAATGTCGTCTGGGCAACGATACAAATCTTTTTTCCCTGCTCACAAGAATAATTTTCTGCTTCTTCCTTTGTCTGAAAGACCTCTACATGATCTCCTGCCCATCCCTTAATTCCCTGAACCTCCGGATGTTCCGGATTTCCAATGATAATAATATTCTCGCCCATCTCACTGTGTTTCTGCACGATATTATGGATCTTCTTAACAAATGGACACGTAGCATCTACAATCTGGATTTTCTTATTTTCCAGTCTGTCATACACATCTTTTGCCACCCCATGAGAGCGGATAATAACGGTTCCTCTTTCCAGTGTATCCAGCTCTTCTTCGCTGCGAAGAACAATCACACCTTTCTGCTCCAGATCTTTCACCACTTCTTCATTATGGATGATCGGACCATACGTATAGATTGGAAGATTCTGATTCTCTTCCACCTGTTCATAAACTGTATCCACTGCACGCTTAACGCCGAAACAAAATCCAGCTGATTTCGCCTTTATTACTTTCATTCTATCCAACTCCTGCAAATTTATCTATGACAATATCTGGAAATCGTGTTTACAACTTCTTTCAGTGTCATATCCGAACTGTCAACAAGTATTGCATCCTCTGCTTTTTTCAGTGGCGCGATCTTTCTTGTCATATCACGGTAGTCTCTTTCTTCAATATCTTTCTCTATCTCTTTCAGATCGCACTGTACTCCCTTTTCAACAAGCTCTTTATATCTTCTCTTTGCTCTGATTTCTACGCTTGCTGTAAGATAGATTTTTACATCTGCATCCGGAAGCACATGGGTACCAATGTCTCTTCCATCCATGATCACATCCTTCTCTCTTGCAAGCGTTCTCTGAAGTTCCAGAAGTTTTTCTCTGACTTCCGGAATCGCAGATGTCATAGAAGCCATATTTCCAACTTCTTCTGTACGAAGCTTTGCTGTAACATTCTCTCCGTTTACATAGATCTGCTGGATTCCGCTTTCATAACCAATCGTTACTTCCACATCTTTGCAGGCCTCTATAATCTTTTCTGTATCTTTTGGATCAATTCCAAGATTCAGAAAGTGAATGGCCAATCCACGGTACATTGCGCCGGTATCTACATAAATATATCCGTTTTCTTTTGCAACCTGCTTTGCAATTGTACTTTTCCCTGCCCCTGCCGGTCCATCGATTGCTACATTATATCCCATTTTTATTCCTCCATCTTTTCTTTCCACATTCCATTTTCAAATCTATTCGTTACTGTTCACACGATGTGCGACCAGCAACATCTATTCTTCCTGTCACAGGATTCAGACATTCCCCAGTAAAATTTCAATCACATCCTGCGTTAATTCCGGCAAGATACCCTGTTGACCACGCAATCTGAAGATTATATCCTCCGGTCACTGCATCAAGATCAAGCACCTCTCCGGCGAAATATAATCCTTTCATTTTTTTTGATTCCATTGTTCCCGGATCGATCTCCTTTACAGATACTCCGCCTTTTGTAATGATTGCTTCATTATAACTGCGAAGCCCTGTCAATGTCATTGTAAAATCCTTGATCAGATGAACCAGTCTCTGTCGTTCTTCTTTTGTAATCTCATTCACTTTTTTCTCAGGTTCAATCTCCGAGAGTTCTATCATAACAGGCTTTAATTTTGCCGGAAAGAGTGAATCGATTGAATTTTTATACTGTTTATTATGGTTTGCATCAAACTCTCTGAGGATTCTTTTATCAAGTTGTTCCTCACTCAATGCCGGTTTTAAGTCTATATGAAGTGTAAGTTCTTTTTTTCTTAAAGTTTTTCCCACCACACTGCTCGCGCTCAGAATAACCGGTCCTGTTACACCATAATGTGTAAAAAGCATTTCTCCGAATTCTTCGTAAAGTTTTTTCTTCCCATCTGTGATACAAATTTCTATATTTCGAAGAGATAATCCCTGCAATTCTTTCGCATACCATTGTCTGACTTCCATCGGTACAAGTGATGGAAGGAGTTCTGTCACTCTATGCCCTGTTTCTTTCGCAAAACGATATCCATCGCCTGTAGAACCCGTAGAAGGATAGGAAATACCACCTGTCGCAACAATCACAGCATCTGCCTTCATTTTCTTTCCATTAGTTAATAAAACCCCACACACTTTATCCTGCTCACAAAGCAGTTCTCTCACCTCTGTGTGAAGAGAAACAGCTACTCCTAATGATTTTAACTCTCTTGAAAATGCTGCGATCACATCAGAAGAATGATCTGAAACAGGGAAAACTCGTTCTCCACGTTCAATTTTCGTCTTCACACCAAGTTCTTCAAAGAAATCGATCACCTGCTGATTTGTAAAACTGTAAAATCCACTGTATAAAAATTTCGGATTACTTGTCACCGCCGTAAATAAATCTTCTATATCAGCGGCATTCGTTATATTGCAGCGTCCTTTTCCTGTAATGAACAGCTTTTTCCCAAGCTTTTCATTCTTCTCAAGCAACTGAACATTCTGACCATTTCTTGCAGCGAAAACTGCCGCCATCATCCCGGCAGCCCCGCCGCCCACTACGATCACATTACTCATGCTCTATTCTTCTCCTTTATTCTGTCTGTAAGACTCGTTCGTTCCTGCGCTGCCACCTTCCTGGCTGCTTTCTTCTCCGCTGTAAACCTGATATTCACCCCAGATTTTCTCCAACGTCTCTAACGTCGAAACAACTTCCTTCTGCTTTTTCATACAAATCGCAACAATCAGTGCATTGATCACACTCAATGGTGCAACAAGTGAATCGACAATAGATGCCATATCACTTCTTGCGATCAGATTGCAGGAAGAATACTGATTCATAGGTGAATGGATACTGTCAGTAAGTGTGATTACTTTTGCCTTTCTATTGCTCGCAAATTCCAATGCTTTCAATGTTCTCATCGAATATCTTGGGAAACTGATTCCTATGATCACATCCCCTTCTCCGATTCGAATAATCTGTTCAAAAATCTCACTGGAACTGTTTGTATTTACTGTAATTACATTGTCGCATACAAGATTCAGATAAAATCCCATAAAAGAAGCAAGTGGTGCACAGCTTCTGATTCCCACAACATAGATTCTCTTTGCTTCTAAAAGGGTATCAATTGCCCAGTTAAATGCCTTATGATCGATTGCAGACAAGGTCATCTTGATTTTCTCAATGTCTGACTGAAGAACGGTTTCGAGAATCTCACTCTGTGTAATTCGTCCATAGGTCACTTCCATACGCTGGATTGAATTCAATTTATTACGGACAAGTTCCTCCAACGCTTTCTGAAATTCCGGGTATCCCCTATATCCCAGCTGGGTTGCAAATCGTACAACCGTAGATTCACTGACACCCACAATCTCTCCAAGACGCGCTGCTGTCAGAAATACAGCCTTATCATAATTTTCTTTCACATATTCTGCAAGGCGCTTCTGCCCCTTGCTCATCTTCTCATATTTTGCTTCGATCCTTCCGATCAGCTCATTCATATTCGCTTCAATATTGCGTTCTGATGTTTCCATTCTTTTACACTATTCCTAATCCCTAAATATTTCATTATCCGTCCAGCAGCTTCAACAGATACATAAGAGTTCTGTCATACCTCTGCCTTGCTGATTACTTCACAGCCCGCGTGTACTCTTTCAGCCAGATTCGTTCTTCCTCTGAAAGGTAAGGGGACACCTTTTCATAAACCTGCTTATGATAATGATTCAACATTTCTTTCTCCTCTGTACTCATTTTCTCCGGCAAGATTGCATCCAGATCAATTGGTACATAAGTAAGAATTTCAAAATTCATAAACTGTCCATACTCATTCTTAACTGTTTTTCTGACAAGCAGCTCATTTTCCAGACGAATTCCATGAGAACCCTCAATATAGATTCCCGGTTCATCTGTGATCACCATATTCTCTTCCAATGCCGGAGCCGACCTCTCTCCCTCTTTCCAACGGAAATTGATCGGTCCCTCATGGATATTCAATAAATAACCAACACCATGCCCCGTTCCATGATTAAAGTTCAGTCCTTCTTTCCAAAAGATCTCTCTTGCAATACAATCCAGATTCGCACCACTGCATCCGTAGAGAAATACAGTGTTCGCCAGGCGTAGCATTGCTCTTGCAACCAGTGTGAAATGTTCTTTTTCAAGGTTCCCCACTTCTCCAAGTGCAACCGTACGCGTAATGTCGGTAGACCCTTCCAGATAATGACCACCTGTATCTGTCATGAAAAGCTTTCCTTCTTTTAAAGGGACATTGCTTTTCTCATCCGCACTATAATGAACAATTGCCCCATGTTCTCCATATGCACTGATCGGGCCAAAACTTGGTCCGAGGAAATGCTCCTGCTCTGCACGCAATCCTTCCAGCCTGGCAGAAGCAGACAGCTCTGTAATCTCCACTCTGCCAATATTCTTCTTTAACCAGTACATAAACTTTGTATGTGCAACCGCATCCTTCAAATGTGCTTTTCTCAAATTCTCTGCCTGTGTTTCATTTTTAACTGACTTCATCAGAATTTCCGGATTCTGCTTATCAATAATCACCGTCTCTTTGGAAATGGCCTGATAAAGACTATAGTTCATGATTGAAGAATCCAAAAGGACCTTATCTTCTGATGTCATTTCTGAAACTTTGTGATAAATATCCTCATACGGATAAATCTTCACTTGATTTTCTGCTAATGAATTCACAATATCGTCAGAGAATTTTCTAATGTCAGCAAACAGCTCAACTGAATTATTATAAACGATTGCATAAGAAAGAACAAGTGGACAATACGCAATATCATTTCCTCTTATATTTAAAAGCCATGCAATATCATCAAGACTCGATAAAACATGTGCATTGCATCCATTTTCTTTCATTATTTCTCTGATTCGTTCTAATTTGGATCCAATTTTTTCACCTGTATATTCATCCGCTAGAGAAAATACAGATTCCATAGACATTTCAGGTCTTTCCTTCCAGATATTCTGTGCAAAATCTAAGCTATATTTCAATGATGCGCCATTCTCATCTGTTATATGACAATATCGTTTTCCTTGTGCATAAGTCACTGTACGACCATCAAATCCCAGAACATCCCCTTCTTTTAGCTCACTTTTTAAAAATTCTTCTATCGTTGGAACACCAGGTTCTCCTGATTTGTAAAGCGTGATCCCACTCCCCTGCAACTGCGCTTCTGCCTGAATAAAATATCTTCCATCTGTCCAGAGTCCCGCTTTATCCTTTGTAAAAACTGCGGTACCTGCTGATCCTGTAAAGCCCGTTATATATTCGCGGAATTTAAAATAATCACCGACGTATTCACTGTGATGATAGTCATCTGTAGGGATGATATAGCAGTCTATTTTCTGCTGTTCCATTACATTTCGTAATCGCTCTATTCTGTCTAAAACACTCATATCTGCCTCCATATATTCCAACAATCAAACTCATATTACAAAAACTTGATTATTCAAAATTGTACACATCTATGATACCACCAAATAAATTTCCTTACAAATGAAAAAGACCAGAAAACACAAATCTTTCCATCTGTTATCTTCTGGTCTTTCTATTCAATTCATAATCTAACTAAATCAGTCAGGATTATACCGGATAAGATCCGTTCTCTGTATCTGCTACTGTAGCATCTACTTTTGTCTGCTGAGCCTGTCTGTATTTGAAGAAGTCAACAGCAACCTGTGGGAACAGTGCATATGTCAGTACATCCTCATCCTGCTGGATCCACTGTGCACACTCTTTACGAAGTGTATCAAGCTCATCCGGGATAAGATCTGCCGGACGGCAAGTGATCGGTTCTTCATCTCCAAGAGCCTTCTTCTGAAGTTCTGGATCAACCGGTTTTGTTGTCTTACCGTATTTACCTGCAAGAACATCCTTTGTCTCTTTTGTGATCATCTTATAACGCTCACCCATCAGTACGTTGAATACAGCCTGTGTTCCAACGATCTGTGAAGATGGTGTAACAAGCGGTGGCTCACCAAGATCTTTACGTACACGCGGTACCTCTTCAAGTACTTCGTAGAACTTATCTTCTGCTCCCTGCTCTTTCAGCTGGGATGTCAGGTTGGAAAGCATTCCTCCCGGTACCTGGTACAGAAGAGTCTTGATATTAACACCAAGGTTCTTCGGATTGAGCAGTCCGCTCTCAAGAGAATCATCACGGATTGGACGGAAGTAGTCAGCAATCTCTGCAAGGAGACTCTGATCAAGTCCTGTATCGTATGGTGTTCCCTTGAATGTCTCAACCATAACTTCTGTAGCCGGCTGAGATGTTCCAAGTGCGAATGGAGACATTGCTGTATCGATGATGTCAGCTCCTGCCTCTACAGCTTTCATGTATGTCATAGAAGCAACACCTGATGTGTAGTGTGTATGCATCTCGATCGGGATATTTACTGCATCTTTCAATGCCCCAACAAGCTCTGTTGTCTTATATGGAACAAGAAGTCCTGCCATATCCTTAACACAGATTGAGCTTGCACCCATATCTTCGATTCTCTTCGCAAGGTCTACCCAGTATTCCATTGTGTAAGCATCACCGAGTGTATAAGACATTGCAACCTGTGCATGAGCTTTCTCTTTGTTCGCAGCCTTTACAGCTGTCTGAAGATTTCTCATGTCATTGAGGCAGTCGAAAATACGAATGATATCGATTCCGTTTGCCACAGATTTCTGTACGAAATACTCTACAACATCATCAGCGTATGGACGGTATCCAAGGATATTCTGTCCACGGAACAGCATCTGAAGTTTTGTATTCTTGAATCCATCACGGAATTTACGAAGTCTTTCCCATGGATCTTCTTTTAAGAAACGAAGAGATGCATCGAATGTAGCTCCACCCCAGCACTCTACGGAATGATACCCAACCTTGTCCATTTTATCAACGATCGGGAGCATCTGCTCTGTTGTCATACGAGTTGCGATCAGAGACTGATGCGCATCACGCAGGATCGTTTCTGTAATCTCTACAGGTTTTTTTACTATATCTGCCATTTTCTTTCCTCCTAATTATATATCGCTTAAATTCCTACGCCAAAGATTGCCATGAATGTTCCGGCAGCTACGGCTGTACCGATAACACCCGCAACGTTTGGTCCCATAGCATGCATCAGAAGGAAGTTTGTCGGGTCTGCCTCAGCTCCGACCTTCTGTGATACTCTGGCTGCCATTGGAACTGCAGATACACCGGCAGAACCAATCAGTGGATTAACCTTACCATGTGTTGCAACACACATCAGTTTACCGAACAGTACACCTGCGGCTGTACCGAATGCGAATGCAATCAGACCGAGAATTACGATCTTGATCGTATCCATATTAAGGAATGCCTCGGCACTCGTTGTTGCTCCTACGGATGTTCCAAGCAGGATAACTACGATGTACATCATTGCATTGGAAGCTGTCTCTGTTAACTGTCTTACAACTCCGGACTCACGGAACAGGTTACCAAGCATTAACATACCAACAAGCGGTGCGGTAGTCGGCAGAATCAGGCAGACTACTACGGTTACGATAACCGGGAACAGAATCTTCTCCAGCTTGGAAACCGGACGAAGCTGATCCATCTTGATCTTACGCTCTTCTTCTGTGGTCAGAGCCTTCATGATCGGCGGCTGGATGATCGGAACCAGAGCCATGTAGGAGTAAGCTGCTACGGCAATCGGTCCCATCAGACCTGTCTGACCAAGTTTACCAGCCAGGAAGATAGAGGTCGGGCCGTCTGCACCACCGATGATGGAGATAGCAGCCGCAGCCTTATCGTTGAATCCCATGAAGATAGCCATGAAGTAAGCGCCGTAGATACCGAACTGAGCAGCTGCACCAAGCAGGAAGCTCTTCGGGTTTGCGATCAGCGGACCGAAGTCTGTCATCGCACCGACACCCATGAAGATGAGGGATGGTAAGATACTCCACTCATCCAGTAAATAAAAGTAATGTAAAAGTCCACCAACTCCGTTCGATGAGTCTTCAATCGATCTCATAATATCCGGATAGATATTTACAAGCAGCATACCAAAGGAAATCGGAAGAAGCAGTAACGGCTCGAATCCTTTTCCGATTGCCAGATACAGGAAAATCAGCGCTACGAAAATCATAACGATGTTTCCAAATGTCAGGTTTAAGAATGCTGTCTGCTGAAGAAGATTGGACAATGTAGTTGTTATATATTCCATATTAATTCCTCCAAACGGAATAACATATCCCGTATTTTTTCAGCCAGTTTTATAAAAATTAGATTAGTTTAATGTAGCAAGAACAGCGCCTGAATCAATTGCATCGCCTACTGCTACATCAATGCTTGCAACGGTTCCGTCTTCCGGTGCTACAACTGGAATCTCCATCTTCATAGCCTCGAGAACCATGATAACATCGCCTTTCTTTACAGCCTGTCCGGCGTTAGCCTTTACTGCCAGGATCTTACCCGGCATCGGAGCGGTTACAACTACAGAACCCTGAGCGCCGGCCGGAGCTGCTGCCTTCGGTGCTGCCGGAGCTGCCTTCGGTGCTGCTGCCGGAGCCTGAACTACACCAGCAGTGGTTCCCTCTTCAACAGTTACATTGTATACATTGCCATTCACAGTAATTGTGTAATTTTTCATGATAAGAATCCTCCTATTCGCTTATGTTCTTTTCCATTTTGCGCCCGGTGCACGTTTGATGGAGCGTACTACCAGGGAGTCGGTTGATGAGTTGGTTGATGCTGCGATAGCCGCAGTAATGACAGCCACCAGTTCCAGATCATCCACAAGCTCTTCCTCTTCTGCTGCCGGTGCTGCCACTGGAGCTGCTGCCGGTGCCGGAGCTGCG
>OGZZ01002371.1_pt1 | contig 12204 bp, 10 predicted proteins | sample 1577021 | NCBI WGS metagenome assembly OGZZ01 (sample SAMEA3541526, study PRJEB24748) | human gut metagenome | biome: human gut; feature: human-associated habitat; material: faeces | place: China | collected 2012
TCCCAGCACCTCTCCGACAACCTGCACCTGTACCGTTACCAGGGGGATAAGAAGAGGTATTTTGAAAGCAGACTTATTTCCCCGACCGACACGCTTGCTTTCAATGAAAACCTAACCGGATATATCAGATCCGGAGGGAACAAGATACTGACAACGTATGATTCACTCAGGAAAATCATGGAAGTCCTGATTAGTTCGGGGGAGGATATATCCGAATGGGTGGTAGTGATAGACGAGTTCCAGGCTATATTTTACGATTGCCAGTACAAGGCCACTACGGAATATGAGCTATGCCAGGTACTCCGGAAATTCTCCACTGTCATCTATTTGTCGGCTACGCCCTATCTGGAATCCTATCTGGACATGACGGAACAGTTCAGGAATATGACCATTTATGAGCTTCTCTGGCCGGAGGATATGACACAGACTCCCAATGTCGAAGTTGTGAAATCTAAGAAAACCGTCCTGGAACTGTGTTCTGATCTGATCGGAGAATACCGGGAAGGTAATGGCAGATCAACTGTAGTGAATGGAGAAGGTTTTACCGCCAAGGAGGCCGTGTTTTATATCAACAGCGTTTCCGAAATCAAGAAGATTATCAAAAAGAACGGGCTCACACCGGAAGAAACGGCCATTATCTGTTCAGCCAAGACTGATAATCTTCGGAAACTGGATAATCTTTCCAGAGAAACGGGCATGAAATTCAGGATCGGAGATATCCCACAAAGAGGAGAGCCACATAAAATGTTCACTTTCTGTACCTCAACTGTATATATAGGTGCCGATTTCTATTCGACCAACGCCTATTCATACATTTTTGCCAATCCGCAAGTCAGTTGCATGGCAGTGGATGTTTCGGTGGACCTCCAGCAAATAGTAGGCCGCCAGAGACTTGAGGAAAACCCTTTCCGGAATTCAGCCACTCTTTATTTCAATACCAAAGAAGCCAAAGCGACAAGGGATGAACTGGAGAATTCCATCAGGGAGAAGAATGAGGGAACTCTGCGTCAGATAGAGAACTACAATGCCGTACCCAACAAAGACGAACAATTGCGGCTGATGGAGGATAACATAAGAACGGAAGGTCACAAGAAGCATTATTGCTGTATAGTCAGAGATGCGGATAATCATGTGCATGTCGTTAAGAATGAAATTCTGGAGATAGCAGACAGGAGGGCCTGGGAAGTATCCGACCGAATCTATAACAACGACTTCTCCATGTACCGTGCATTGAAAGCCGGGGTGAATGTGACAAAGGCTACCGACAGCAATAATCCGGAGATACAAAGAATCTTCACCAAATGGAACATGGACAACCGGTTCGACAGAAAGGCCAGGATGTATTGTGACCTGCATGAAAATGCCCCACTGCTCCTGGAGGAATGCAACTTTATCGAAAGGAAATACAAAGATTACTACGATGCCCTGGGAAGGGAGGGCTTTGAGAGCTCATACTGGCGGGAGGACTATATAAAACAAGCCCTTGCCCCGGTTCCCATGAAGTTATTACCCAGGAATGAAATCGCCGGTCGACTGATGAATGTACTGAAAGTAGGCGGTGAATCTACAAGACCGGAAGTAAAGGAAATCCTTCGGGGAATCTATCATGACCTGGGAATACAGGGTAAACCGAGCGCATCCGATATTACTGGTTACCTGACTTGTGAAGAGAAGACTATTAGGATAAACGGTAAAAAAACAGCAATATTCAGAATTATCTCACATGCACGGGAAAAAGTCTCCCTGTTTCCTAGAATCACCGATGTAACCCAAGCACAGGAATATGACGTGGACAAGCTGCTAGAAATTATCCGGGATGACACCTACTATCATCTGAAACCTAAAGTAGAAGCCGTCAGGAGTGCTGGAACCCAAGATGAGAAAAACAGGAAGAAAGCCCTTCTCCCCGTAGTTACATGGAATGGAACCTTCAAATCCAGGCATAAAAATGAGTGCACAATCTATTCTTCCTATACAGCTCTCGATTTTGACCATATTGAACCAAAGGATATGCCGGCGTTTGTCAGGTGGTTGCAGGGATTTCCATGTGTTTATGCCTATTTTGTTACTCCCGGTGGAACGGGGTATAAAGCGATCATCCTGCATGATAACTGTGAACCGCTTTATCACTATGATTTATACGGGCAATTACTAAAGATGTTTGATTGCCCCTGGATAGACAACAGTACCACCGATCTGGCCAGAGGAAACTATCTATCCTATGATCCGACCTTGTGGAAAAATCCAAATCCGATACCTTTTCACTTTGTACCGGAAACACCGGAACCTGTCATACCAAATACGATGACAGAAACCGTTATCAGGGATGTGCAAGGAGAACCAGTTCTGGTACGGGACGAATCCTGGGTGGAAGGTTTTCTGAACCGGTTGAACAGACAAGTCATTTCTGATGACAACATTATCCGGATACTGAGGAAAACATGGAACGGGAAATCTTTGAGCAATGGCAGGAATAATACAGCGATGTCCTATGCCGGTATCTTATGTAAGGCCGGTGTTGAGCCGGATAAGGCAAAGGCATTCATAAAAGAACTTATCCCAGGCTTTGATATAACGGAAATAGTCAAATACGCTTACACCCATAATATATTCGGATGTGAACGTATGCGGTACAGAAGCAAAAAAATGAAAATATAAATGCAGCAGAATGACTGCGATAGACAACAATTTATTAACAGACCTAAAAAAATAACCAGTATGGCACTGAATAAAAGTACAGGGAATATGTATGCTTTCGTTTCACATACATATAACCCGATGAAAGGCGAATGTGAACACTCCTGTGCGTATTGTTTTATGAGATGTAAACTTCTCCTGCCTCCCTTGCGTCTGGAGCTGAAGGAACTGAAAGTGAACCTGGGGGAAGGCAACTTTATCTTTGTAGGCAGCAGTACGGATGAATGGGCGGCTAATGTCCCGGCAGAGTGGATTGAGCAGGTACTGGACTATTGTGACGGTTTTGATAACAGGTATCTCTTCCAATCCAAGAATCCCGCCCGTTTTCTGGAATATCTGGATCATCCGGTCATGAGAAAGTCCGTTCTTTGTACGACCATTGAGACGAACCGTTTTTATCCGAATATAATGCGGAATACTCCCCTGTCCCGGGAACGTGCAATTGCTATGCAAAAATGGTAGAACTTGAAATGAGTACCTATGTAACTTGTACGTCTTTGATAAGATTTGATTTGGCTGAATTGATAGAACTTATCAGAATTTGTTTTTCGATACAAGTAAATATCGGTCATAATTCACAATGTTACTCTACCCGAAACATGAAGTACAATTATTGATTACTGAACTTGACAAAGTTACAAAGGTAAAAATCAAAGCCTATGTTAAATACTAAAACTAATAATTTTCCAATAATTAGCTGAGAAATAAAAGGAGATACTACATAAGCTTTCCTTTTTATTCTAGACTAACAAAGCACTAGGCTTATTACCACCTTCAATTATTCGGCATTAGTAGAACGACCTATCATTGACCGGCAGAAGAATTCAACGGTTTAATTTCAGTCACTTCGGCAACCTCATAAGTTCCGGTATATTCGGCTGCAAACCCTTCCGTTGACTTTCTTTTGTCATAGACTTTCAATTCAGCATATACGAGGGTAAGGTAATACGTTTTCTTTAGTGATCTCCTTATACAGACTGTCCAATTCTCCGTCTCTGTCATATATCCAATAATCGAGCGTATCCTCTTCGGCAGTGAATGACTTAACCTCATGCTCCATAATCACTTTTCCTTTCACTACAAGTCTCTTTATTTTGTCGGTTGTTGGTACATGAGACTGCGAACAATATGGAAATAGTAAGGAGCATGATTCTTGTTTTCATTTGTCTTATGTTTTTATATTTGTTTATATTTTGAATAATATTTATTGTATGGGAATTGTTTACTTTGCTGTTTTGGCATTCACCCCCTTTTGTATTCCCATTATAATCCATACAGATACGACAAAAGGTGCGGTTAGGGTAGTAATTCCCGAATTCATCCCTATAATTTGTAATACAACGGATAACAGAATAGAACATGAAGCCCATACGAAACCTTTCTAAGTCCTGTCTTCTAAAGCTATGGCACACAATACACCGTTATATCCCATCAATACCATATTCAATGTTTCAGAATTTACTCCCATCAGGGTAGCTAAAGGAATAGAAAGAAGTGCTCCTAATGCATATAGAAAGTAGTAGTTCGTGAATTGGCCAAAATACCGGTCAAAAAGAATAGTCCGGTCAATAGATTTCCCTGAAACATTACCTGCCCGATACCGAAACTGAAAGTCTGAAAGTAATTGATTCCTTGTGTAGTATTAGTTATTGCATCAGAGCCTAATAACATATCAGGCATTATCCAAGTACAGAATCCCAACAATATCCATATGGAAAGAATGAAGGGAACTGTAAATCCGAGAAGTGAACGCTGCAGGCTGAAAAGTCGTGCTATCCATGTCGAAATATCTGAAACCACTGCCATCAGCAACAAGGGGGCCAAAGACAACTTCATGAAGACTCCGACTACTATTCCTACCAATATACCGTTAAAACCATACAGACCATTTTTTATATCATCACGACTATAACCGGAAAAATAGGCTGTCAATGTACTTATTATATTACTGCTTATAGCCAATATTCCCATCTCCCATGAATTCAGGAATATTCCGACCAACATTAACAAACCGGATAACGCATTATTTTGGAACATCACTTACCCTATTCCACGACCTAAAACAAGTAATGAGGTGTATACCGAAACCATTTTCATAAATCAAATTACAGAATTTAATCTATAGAAAAGTTCTTGGATGTTTGAAAGGATGGAACATCATGAGCTGGTATAATTATGCTCATATTCTTGCTGATATTACGGGCCACTTTCTTGACGCAATATTTTACTACGAAGCTGCCAAAACCTCTCAGGTACACATTCTCCCCATTTGCTAAGGATGTTTTTACACTATCCATGAATCCTTCCACAATCTGAAGTACTTCTTTTCCGTCTGCTCCTGTTCTCAAGGAGATTTCATTTACAACTTCTGATTTTGTCATAATTTTGATGTATTTAAAAAGATTGCAAGGATACTGAAATTTAATTAAATAACCTGATTACAATATAACTTTAGAGTGGTATAAATAACTATGCAATCGGTTCGTTCTAAGTATTTTGCTACTAACTTCTAGTGCAATTTTGCATCTGTGGGATAAGTCACATTCTTTTCCTGTATGGTAGAGTCTATAAAGGCGGTACCATGATGTCCATCATCGCTTTTGTTGTCATCCACCCAAATGCTCTCTGCAAGAATAAGCTCTATTCCTTTTTCTCCTATACGTTTACGAAAATGCACCAATTCGGAGGTATTATAAGGAAAGGACGATGTAAATTCCTGCATGCCACAGAAGCATTGAAGATAGGCATTCTCTGTCCATTGCTCTACAATAGACTCGTCAGAAATATTACACAAATATTTGAGGATCAGCAAACCACCTATCAGCTGGATGGGCTTGTCGGGATGACCATTGTCTGAACAGTAAAGTGGAGTAAATTCTTTCTCAAATATTCGCCCATTTATCTTATGAGAGAGTTTATATAAAGAATGAGGCTGGTTTAGCAAATTATCCAAAGAGGAGAACAGAGAGCAAAAATTGGAGATGTATTTATCAGAATAATTAATAAGAGTGTATTGCCAAATTACTTTTAAGGAACGGCTAAATATTGTTTCGACAAATTTTAATTGATTTAATATTGCATGATTTTGCTATCTAATTATTTAAATTGTATTTTTGCCAAACCTTCTTTTATGTAGTTTATTTGTTGATCACAAAAATAAGAATGAATGCACAATGGCTATTACAAGTATAGAAGATAAGATTTTACGTTTCCAAGCTTTTTTTAATAAGAATTTTCCAAAAGTGAAAACTTTTGCACAGCAGCTATTGAAATCAGAAGAAGACGCAGAAGATATTGCTCAAGATATTTTCGTGAAATTATGGGAAAATCCGAATTTATGGATGAGCCGTGAAAAACTGGATAGCTATCTTTATACCGTTGTGCGAAATCATATTTATAATTTTTTGAAGCATAAAGCTGTCGAATTCGATTATTTGGAGATGGCGGCAGAAAAAATGAGAATAGCAGAATTGGATTTACCTAAACCGGATGATGAACTTCGTCTTCATGAACTTGAATTGTTAATCCAAATGACTCTAGAACGTATGCCTGAACAGCGAAGACGTGTTTTTTCCATGAGTAGAAAAGACGGTATGACTGCTCAAGAAATAGCCTTAAAATTGAATGTTTCGGTTCGTACAGTTGAACAACATATCTATAAGGCTATTCAAGATCTTAAAAAAATTGTTTTATTTTTATTTTTTTTCTATTTAGACTAAGTATGTATATCTAGAAAGTTGTCTCTTATATATAACCACTTGATTAGATAGATGAAAAACAATTTAGAAAAACTATTGCATTCTTTTATTAGTTTTGACTATTCAAAGCAAATGACTGATATGTTTCATCGTTGGATGATCAGTCCTGATTCTTCCGAAGAGAAAGAAACTGCCTTTTATAATTTATGGTCAAAAACAAAAGGGAAAGCTACCAAAAATACAGACCAATCATTTCAACAGGTATTAGATAAACTTGGGATTGAACACACTCCGATGATGCAAATTAGTCGTTGGAGCGTGGGGAAATCCGTTGCGGCAGCTGCTGTTATTGTACTTTTATCCATAACTGCAACTTTGTGGGTAAGTTATAGCTACTTTGATAAGGATAATGTAACAATGGTAGAATGTTATGTAAAGAATGGGACTAGAGAAAAAATTGTTCTTCCTGATGGTTCTGTCATACACTTGAATTCTGGTTCCCACATCCTTTATCCTAAAAATCTGGAAGGTAAAACTCGCATGGTATATTTAGTGGGTGAGGCAGACTTTAAAGTTACAAAAAATTTAGAGAAACCATTTATCGTACGTTCTTCGAACATGATGGTGACTGCTTTGGGGACAGAATTTAATGTAAGAGCTTATCCCGAAGAAAAATTTATAACTGCCACCTTGATTGAAGGTAAAGTGAAGGTAAATTGTAATGATACTACAAGTTATGTTTTACTCCCTAACCAACAGATTGTTTATACAAAGAGTACATTGACAAGTCAACTAATGGAAGCGAATATAGAGGATGTAACAGCGTGGCAACGTGGTGAGATTATGCTTACTAAAGCTACCATTGATGAGATAGTACAGGTTTTGGAACGTCATTATGGGATAAGTTTTCAAGTTTCAGGAACAAAACGTAATCTAGACCATTATAATTTTGTATTTAAAGAAAATGCAGATCTCATACAGGTGTTAGAAGTGTTAGAAAAGGTAATTGAGGGGGTTAACTTCCAATTAAAAGAAAATACTTGTTATATATTTTGGGAATAAGTAACTTATTATAATTGTTTAATATTTAAATTGGATACACTTATGTAAAAAAGTATCCGGAAGAGGCCCCACCTCCTCCGGATATGAAATGAATTTAGCCTTAAAATTGTAGTAATCTGCAATTTAGTTCTGAGAAAATAACACAAGTTTAATACTAAAATGTTACTAAGATATGAATTTATATCTAAAAAAAGCAAGAAAAAGTATTCTAATTATTTTTCTATTATTAATAGCTGCAAATATCCATGCGCAGCAAAATAGTAAAATAACAATAAAAGAAAGAGAGATATCAATACAATCAGCTTTAATGGAAGTTAGAAAACAATCCAATATGTCTGTTGCATATAATGACTCGAAACTCCCTAAACAAAAGATTTCTTTAAATATAGATAAACAACCTTTGGAAAAAGCTTTGGATATCATACTTCAAAGTACAGGCTTTACATATATAATAAAGGATGATTACATAATGATTGTTCTTGAGAAAAAAGTTAAAGATGGTAAAAATAGAAAGGTAACGGGAAAAGTTGTCGATTCAAAGGGCGAACCACTGATTGGAGTAACTGTGAGAGAGAAAGGTACTAACAACGGAACTATTACCGATATTAATGGAAATTATAAATTAACTACGCAAACTGTCTCCTCTGTACTTGTATTTTCGTATGTGGGCTATCTTTCAGAAGAAGTTTCTGCAACGAGAAATACTTTAAACGTAACCTTGGAAGATGCTACGCAAGAATTGAATGAGGTTGTTGTTACAGCATTAGGTATCAAAAAAGAGACCAAGGCTTTGACTTATAATGTTCAGGAACTGAAAGCTACCGAATTAGTCATGGTAAAAGACGCTAATTTCATGAATGCTCTGGCTGGTAAAATAGCAGGTGTAACTATCAATACTAGCTCTTCCGGTGTTGGTGGTAGTGCTAGAGTTGTTATGCGTGGAACAAAATCCATCTCAGGAAACAATAATGCACTCTATGTAGTAGACGGCATTCCATTGCCTAACCTCTCATCTATACAACCTAGTGACTTATTCACAGGTATGGGACAGAGTGGTGATGGTATTTCTACATTAAATCCCGATGATATTGAAAGTATGTCTGTGTTGACTGGTGCTGCAGCTGCGGCTCTTTATGGTAGCGATGCTGCGAATGGTGTGGTGATGATCACCACCAAGAAAGGGCAAGTGGGTAAACTTTCTATTGATGTGTCGAACAGTACCACATTCAGTGCTCCGTTTGTGACGCCTGAATTCCAAAATAGTTATGGTACAAGTTCTGTTGGTGAATTCGCTAGTTGGAGTGATACCCCATTATCTACTCCCTCTAAATATAATCCTATTGATTTTTTCCAAACAGGTTATAATGTGAACAATTCAATTAGCTTGTCAACTGGTACTGAGACCAATCAGACTTATTTCTCTGTAGCTACAGTCAATGCTCGCGGTATCATTCATAACAATGATCTTGCTCGCTACAACTTCTCATTTAGAAATTCAAGCAGTATGTTAAATGACCATCTGCATTTGGACTTGAGTTTTATGTATATGCGTATAAACGAACAAAATATGTTGGCTCAGGGACAATACTTTAATCCATTGGTACCTGTTTATTTGTTTCCTCGTAGCGATGACTTTGCAAAATATCAGACTTTTGAGCGTTACGATCCTTCTCGTAACTTCAAGACTCAATATTGGCCTTATGGAGACCAAGGAATGATGATGCAAAATCCCTATTGGATAACTGAACGTGATAAGTTTAATAACTATAAAGACCGTTTTTTGACAGGTGCTGGTTTGAAATATGACTTAGCAGATTGGATTAATGTTTCGGCTCGTGTGAAATATGATGGTACTAAAGAAGTACGTACAACTAAATATTACGCTTCTACATTGCCCCTGTTTGCAGGTTCAGATATGGGTGCCTATTTCAAAGATCACATTAATACCACTCAAATTTATGCTGACGCTATGTTGAATATTGATAAATATATTGGTGATTTTTCTTTAAGAGCTACTCTTGGTGCAAGTATCTGTGACGTACAGTATGATTTCTCTAATTTTGGTGGTCCATTGCAAAGTACTGCTAACTTATTTACTTATGCCAATGTGACAAGAAGTACAGCTACTTGGGGGGAAGATAGTTATCACGATCAAAATCAAGCTTTATTTGCAACAGCACAATTAGGATATAGAAGTATGATTTATCTGGATGTAACTGGTCGTAATGATTGGCCTAGTGCATTGGCTGGAACTAAACACAAAAACAAGGGTTTCTTTTATCCTTCAGTAGGTGTGTCAACAGTATTAACCGAGTTGTTACCTATCAAGTCAAAGGTTCTTTCATTTATGAAGGCTCGTTTCTCCTATAGTCAAGTGGGTAATGCTCCTCAACGCCATATTCCAATCAGCACTTATCATATTCAAGATGGCTTTCCTCAAACAACAACTTATTTGGTAGACGATGATCTGAAACCTGAAAGAACAAAATCATTCGAAGTTGGTTTGAATGCTAAATTATTTGGTGATAAGGTTAATATGGATTTGACATTATACAAATCTTCTACATATAATCAGTTATTTAATCCTACATTACCTACAGGTTCGGGATATACAACTTATTATGTGAATGCTGGGCGTATTGATAATAAAGGTATTGAGTTCTCTTTAGGTTTGGATTTAGATTTAGGTCCTATAAATTGGACGAGTAATGCCACTTATTCTATCAATAAGAATAGAATAAAAGAATTGTTGCCCGAAACCATTGCTCCTACTGGTGCTATAGTGAAGATGAGCGAAATGAACATGGGAGGTACAGATGGTTATCGTATGGTATTGAAAGAAGGGCATTCTATGGGTGATATATACGTGAATACGTTGAAAACAGACGAACATGGATATATTCTCGTGGATATTGAATCACAAAAGGTTACTGCTGATCCTGATAATTTTGTTTATGCAGGTAATGCCAATCCTGATTATACTATCGGATGGAGAAATAATTTCGAATGGAAAGGTTTGAGTTTAGGATTTGCCATTAACGGTCGTTTTGGTGGTGTGGGAGTTTCGGCAACTCAAGCCAAGATGGACGCTTTCGGTGTGTCAAAAGCTACAGCCGATGCTCGTGACAATGGCGGTGCTTTGGTCAATGGTGAGCGCATTCCTGCAAAAGACTATTATGAGACTATTGGTGGTGGCTCAGGTATTGGTTCCATGTATACTTACAATGCTACAAATATTCGTTTGTCTGAAGTTTCACTAGGGTATAATATACCATTATACCGTTGGGTAAACTGGATTAAAAGTGCACATGTGTCATTGGTTGGTCGCAATCTGATTATGTTTTACAACAAGGCTCCTTATGATCCAGAATTAACAGCTAGCACAGGAACTTATTTCCAAGGTATTGATTACTTTATGCAACCGAGTCTTAGAAATATAGGTTTCTCTGTGAATTTGAAATTCTAATTTACAACCCTATTAAAACAATAACTATGATAATAATTTATAAACATTTATACAGGAAACTAACTTTATTCTGTTTGGGGACATTCCTACTGACAGTCACCAGTTGTACGGATAAGTATGACGAACTAAATACTAACCCGCAAGAGGCTACGGAGGAGATGATGACTCATGATGACTTAGCAACAGGTTCTTTCTTTGTACAGATGCTAAAGAATGTGTTTGTTTTGGAACAGTTAGACGTCAATGGTAACGGTATTGGTGCTAGTACATACCAAGTCATGGATAACTTGACCGGTTCATCGTTTGTTGGTTATACCGGTGCTTGTAATATTTGGAATGGCAACCGTAATTTCTTGACTTATCATATGGAAATGGAATGGAGAAATACTGCGTACGAACGTGGTTTCGTGGGTATCATGGCTGCTTGGGATAAAATTTGTAAAAAGGCTGCCGAACAAAAACGTCCTCAGGTTTCTGCATTGGCTACTATTGTTAAAGTGTTGGCAATGTCAAGAATTACCGATATGTATGGTCCACTTCCATATACTAGGTTTGGTAATGGTGAAATTTATAATCCATATGATAGTCAAGAAACTATATATAATTTTTTCTTTACAGAACTTAATGAGGCTATTGATTTACTTTACGATATTTACACTAAAGATTCTTCAGCTAAAGTGCTTGAAAAGTATGACTTTATTTACAGTGGAAATATTGAATACTGGATTCGTTTTGCCAACTCTTTAAAGCTCCGCTTGGCTATGCGTATCGTTTATGCAGATGAAACTAAAGCTGAACAAATGGCTACTGAAGCGATTTCTCATCCTATTGGTGTAATGACTAAAATTACAGATGTTGCTGCGTTGAAACGCACTGATAGTTTTACTTATCGTCACCCATTGTATGTAGTAGGTACTGGTCAGTTCCATGATGCACGTATGGGGGCTACTATGGACTCCTATTTGAATGGCTACAACGATCCTCGTATAAAAGCCTATTTTGTCATGGCTGAAACAGGAATGTATACAGGTATTCGTACAGGCATAAGAATGGATCGTGCAAAGTATGCTGAATCAGGAAACTTTTCTGATTTAAAAGTTCTTGCTACTGATGATGTGGTGTGGATGAATCCTGCTGAGGTTTTCTTCTTGCGTGCCGAAGGTGCTATTCGTGGTTGGAACATGGGCGGGCAAGCTAAAGATTTATATGAAGATGGTATTCGGGTTTCATTTTCATTCTTGGGTATATCTGGAGCCGATTCTTACTTAAATAATAATACTA
>OGZZ01002380.1_pt1 | contig 12168 bp, 14 predicted proteins | sample 1577021 | NCBI WGS metagenome assembly OGZZ01 (sample SAMEA3541526, study PRJEB24748) | human gut metagenome | biome: human gut; feature: human-associated habitat; material: faeces | place: China | collected 2012
CAGTCGCAACCCTTCAGACAGGTAAAGAAGGACGTTCTTATACTAAGGTTATCAAAATGGTTAAGTCTCCGAAAACTGGTGCTTACGTTTTTGATGAACAAATGGTTCCTAACGAAAAAGTACAGGACTTCTTCAAGAAATAATTTATCTTTTGAGATATAAAATGCTAAATAAAAGTTCCTTTCATTTAAATATGGAAGGAACTTTTTTTGTGTGAAAGCGAGAATAGTTATATCTTTGTGTCAGAAACTGATAAAAGTAAGTTGTATGGGATTTTTTAGTTTTTTCTCAAAGGAAAAAAAAGAAACATTAGACAAAGGATTGTCTAAGACCAAAGAAAGTGTATTTGGAAAAATAGCACGTGCGGTGGCTGGAAAATCAAAGGTGGATGACGAGGTGCTGGACAATCTGGAAGAAGTGCTTATTACGTCTGATGTGGGAGTAGAAACTACGCTGAACATTATCAAGCGCATTGAAACCAGAGTGGCAAAGGATAAGTATGTGAATACACAGGAGCTGAACAATATCCTTCGTGAGGAGATTGCGGCGTTGCTGATGGAAAACAATACGGTGGATGCTGCCGATTTTGATGTGCCTCAGGATAAGACTCCTTATGTGATTATGGTGGTAGGCGTGAACGGAGTAGGAAAAACGACGACTATCGGTAAGCTGGCTTATCAGTTTAAAAAAGCCGGGAAAAAGGTCTATCTGGGTGCCGCAGATACTTTCCGTGCCGCAGCTGTAGAACAGCTTGACATCTGGGGAGAACGTGTGGGTGTACCGGTAATAAAACAGAAAATGGGAGCTGACCCTGCTTCAGTAGCTTTTGATACGCTGAGTTCTGCCAAGGCTAATAATGCTGACGTGGTAATCATTGATACGGCAGGACGTTTGCACAATAAGATTGGTTTGATGAACGAGCTGACAAAAATCAAGAACGTGATGAAAAAGGTGGTACCCGATGCACCTCATGAAGTGTTGCTGGTACTGGACGGCTCTACCGGGCAGAATGCATTCGAACAGGCCAAACAGTTTACTTTGGCTACAGAAGTAACCGCCATGGCTATCACCAAACTTGACGGAACAGCCAAGGGTGGAGTAGTGATTGGAATTTCCGACCAGTTTAAGATTCCGGTGAGATACATCGGTCTGGGAGAAGGTATGGAAGACCTGCAGATATTCCGTCGCCGTGAGTTCGTAGATTCATTGTTTGGCTCAACCACTGAAAAATGAGAAAGAATACAATCGATATAATTACTTTAGGATGCTCGAAAAATCTGGTAGATTCCGAAAAGCTGATGAAGCAGCTGGAAGCTAATGGATACAAGGTGACACATGACAGCGACCATCCGCAGGGAGAAGTTGCCGTTATCAATACGTGTGGCTTTATTGGCGATGCCAAAGAGGAATCTATCAACATGATTCTGGAGTTCTGTCAGGCAAAGGAAGAAGGACGCTTGAAGAAACTTTATGTAATGGGCTGTTTGTCGGAACGTTACCTGAAGGACCTGCAGATGGAAATTCCGCAGGTCGACAAATTCTATGGGAAGTTCAACTGGAATGAACTTTTGGCCGATTTAGGAAAGGCCTATCATTCTGAATTTGCCATTGAGCGTCATCTGACGACTCCGAAGCATTATGCATACCTGAAAATATCAGAAGGTTGCGACCGCAAGTGTTCTTATTGCGCCATTCCTATCATTACCGGTAAACATGTGTCTCGTCCTATGGAAGAAATTCTGGACGAAGTGCGCTTGCTGGTTTCCGAAGGGGTGAAAGAATTTCAGGTCATTGCACAGGAACTGACCTATTACGGAGTGGATTTGTATAAAAAACAGATGTTGCCGGAGCTGATAGAGCAGATGGCACATATACCGGGTGTGGAATGGATTCGTCTGCATTATGCCTATCCCGCTCATTTCCCGGAAGATTTGTTCCGCGTAATGCGTGAAAATGATAATGTATGTAAGTACATGGACATTGCCTTGCAGCATATCAGCGATAACATGCTGCAAAAGATGCGTCGCCATGTGACGAAGGCAGAAACCTATCAGCTGATAGAGAAATTCCGTAAGGAAGTGCCTGGCATTCATTTACGTACTACATTGATGGTAGGTCATCCAGGTGAAACGGAGCAGGATTTTGAGGAACTGATGGAATTTGTCCGCACGGCACGTTTTGACCGTATGGGGGCATTTGCTTATTCGGAAGAAGAAGGAACTTATTCTGCCAAGCATTATAAGGATGAGATTCCGCAGGAAGTCAAGCAGCAGCGTTTGGATGCATTGATGGAATTGCAGCAGGAAATCTCTGCCGACTTGTCTCATCGCAAGATTGGACAGGAATTCAAGGTAATCATCGACCGCAAGGAAGGCGATTACTATATCGGCCGTACACAGTTTGATTCACCGGAAGTCGATCCGGAGGTGTTGATAAAAGTGGAAAATCACCGCTTGAGAATCGGCAGTTTCCATCGGGTAAAAGTGTACGATGCAGATGATTTTGATTTGTATGCTACAATCGTAAAATAAAATGACAAATAAGGAATTCATAGAAGAATTGTCCCGCCGTCTGGATAAAACCGAGAAAGATACAGCCTCCTTGGTTAGTTCTTTCACGGAGTGCTTGTCGCAGACATTGCAGGAAGATAAGATAGTGAATTTGCAAGGCTTCGGTTCCTTTGAGGTGAAAAAGAAAATGGAACGTATTTCTGTGAATCCTGTCACTAAGCAGCGCTTTTTGGTGCCTCCCAAATTGGCGTTAGCTTTTAAGCCAAGTGCTGTTTTGAAAGAAAAGTTTAAAAACATTTCATCGGATGAGTGATAAAATAACTTTACAGGAACTTGTGGAGTCGTTTGCCCGGAAATGCCAGTTGGACCCTGCAGAGGCTGCATTGTTTGTGAAGGAGTTCTTGAATTTGATTGAAGAAGCCTTGGCAAGAGACAAGTACGTAAAGGTTAAAGGATTAGGTACTTTTAAGCTTATAAACATTGAAGCTCGAAAAAGTGTAGATGTAAATACAGGGGAGTCGATAGAGATAAAGGAGCACACACGTGTGTCTTTTGTTCCGGAAACTGGATTGAGGGACTTGATAAATAAACCTTTTGCGCATTTTCAGTCTGTTCTGCTTAATGATGATGTGCATTTTGAAGACCTTCCCGATGAAGGTAGTGTATCGGAAGTAAACGAGGAAGGAGAAGAGATTTCAGAAGCCATTTCGGATGATGAAAAGGATGGCTTACCGGAAACGGAAGAGATGCTTTCGGAAGCTGAAACTGGTATTGCCGCTACTGTATTAGTAGAGGAAGAACAAAAGAATGAAGTGGTGGAGGATACTGAACAAGTAACTGTAGTACAAGAGGATGCGCCTTCGGATGAAACAACAGCTTCTACAGAAGCTGGTACTGGGATAAAAGAACCGGCTGAAGAGAAAAAGAATATACCCTGGTGTATGATTGCTTCCATCTTGCTGGTGGGTATTTTTATAGGAGGAATCGTGACATGGGTATTGACCTCGGGCCGACGGTATATTCCGGAACAAGTGGTAGAGAAACTGATGAATGAAACGCAGAAAACGCCTGCGCCTGTGGTTTCGGACTCCTTGCAGGTGGCTGATACTTTAGTTGTAAAAAAAGATTCTTCTTTGGTACAGAAGAAGGATACCTTGAAAACCGTCGCGAAGAAAGGAGAAAAAACTCCCGTAGCTTCTACGTCTGTACCGAAAAGGGAAACCTTAGCCGATACGGTTGAATACCAGATAACTGGAAATCAGGGCTCATATACCCTTAAACCAGGGGAGAGCCTGGTACGTGTGGCCCTGAAATTCTACGGAAATAAAAAACTATGGCCTTATCTGGTGAAGCACAATAAGGCTATTATCAAAAATCCGGATAACGTGCCGGTGGGTACCACAATTCAGATTCCGCAACTTACTCCTAAAAAATAACGAGAGGCCTTGTTTCAATTCAAACAAGGCCTTTTTAATTTTCTTTAGTTCAATAAGCCTTAAAAGGCGAAACCCGTCTATATTTTTTTATCAAAATTTATTGTGCCTGTTAAGGGAATACCTTAATTTTGGGGTGTCTTTTTAGATATATGTTTTGAAAGGGCATTTTTTAATGAAAAAAAAGAGAACTAAAATAGAAGAAAATTATGGCTGAAGCTATTGACATTCGTGAATTGAATGAACGAATCGAACGCCAGAGCGCGTTTGTAACAAACCTGATGGAGGGAATGAATCAGGTAATCGTAGGTCAAAAACATCTTATCGAATCTTTATTGATTGGGTTGCTTTCTGACGGACATATTCTGCTGGAAGGTGTTCCGGGATTGGCAAAGACCTTGGCAATCAAAACCCTTGCTTCATTGATCGATTCAAAATACAGTCGTGTGCAGTTTACTCCTGACTTGCTGCCGGCCGATATTATCGGTACGATGATTTACAGTCAGAAGGATGAGCAGTTCGTTGCCAACAAAGGACCGGTTTTTGCCAACTTTGTACTGGCCGATGAAATTAACCGTGCGCCGGCTAAAGTACAGAGTGCCTTGCTCGAGGCCATGCAGGAACGTCAGGTGACACTGGGTAAGCAGACTTTTGCACTTCCGAAGCCTTTCCTGGTAATGGCTACGCAGAACCCGATTGAGCAGGAAGGTACTTATCCGTTGCCTGAAGCGCAGGTAGACCGTTTCATGCTGAAGGTGATTATTGATTATCCGAAGCTGGAAGAAGAAAAGAAGATTATCCGTCAGAACATCAACGGAGAACGTACGGAAGTTCGTCCTATTTTGAAGGCTGAAGACATTATTGCTGCCCGCGAAGTGGTTCGTCAGGTATATCTGGATGAAAAGATTGAACAGTACATTGCAGATATCGTATTTGCTACCCGTTATCCGGAAAAATACGACTTGAAAGAACTGAAGGGCTTGATTGGCTTTGGAGGTTCTCCTCGTGCTTCTATCAACCTGGCACTGGCTGCACGCAGTTACGCTTTCATCAAACGTCGTGGATACGTGATTCCGGAAGATGTGAGATTCGTGGCTCATGACGTGCTTCGTCACCGTATCGGACTGACTTATGAAGCAGAAGCTACCAACGTGACTTCTGATGAAATCGTCAGCAAGATTCTGAACAAGGTTGAAGTGCCCTGATGCGCTGATACCCGTAACGGTTACAGACGGGGAAGAGAGTCCCCGTCGGCTTTTATTCGCAGTCGGAAGGCTGCATGATTATAAATGACTAAGCTGTGTTCCTTTGGTTGCTCCAGGGGAACACGGTCAAATATTAAAGGAATGGAGACAAGTGAACTTTTAAAGCGTGTCCGTCAGATTGAAATCAAGACCCGGGGACTTTCGAGCAATATTTTTGCCGGTCAGTATCATTCGGCCTTCAAGGGGCGTGGTATGGCCTTTTCAGAGGTCCGCGAGTATCAGTATGGGGATGACGTGCGCGATATTGACTGGAATGTGACCGCTCGCTTCGACAAACCATTCGTGAAAGTCTTTGAGGAAGAACGTGAACTTACGGTCATGTTGCTGGTGGACGTGTCCAACAGTTTGGACTTTGGTACCATTCAGCAGCTGAAGAAAGAAATGGTGACGGAGATTGCGGCTACAATCGCCTTTTCCGCCATTCAGAACAATGATAAAATCGGCGTGATTTTCTTTTCCGACCGTATCGAGAAATTTATCCCTCCCAAGAAGGGTCGCAAGCATATTCTGTATATCATTCGTGAACTGCTTGATTTTAAGCCGGAAAGTCAGCGCACCAATTTGCAGTGTGCCATTGAGTACCTGACGAATGTGCTGAAGAAACGCTGTACGGCCTTTATGCTGAGCGACTTTATTGACGAACGTGATTTCCAGAATGCATTGACGATTGCCAACCGAAAACACGATGTGGTGGCTGTGCAGGTGTACGACCGTCGTATGGAAGAACTTCCGGACGTGGGACTGATGCACGTGCGTGATGCGGAAACCGGTCATGAGCAGTGGATTGATACTTCGTCGAAGGCATTGCGCAATGCACATCATGCCTGGTGGAAGGAAAAACAGCAGAAGCTGAATGACACATTTACTCACAGCAATGTGGATTCTGTATCTGTACGTACAGATCAGGATTATGTGAAGGCATTGCTGAATTTATTTGCAAAACGAAACTGACAGTTGACATGAGACATCTCTTATTATACTACTCAAAAATGATAAAGGCATGTTGCTGTGCTGTGTTGATTTTATGCTGTGCAACGGGCTTGAAAGCCCAGCAGGTGACGGTGGAAGCTACCATCGATTCCTTGCAGTTGCTCATTGGTGAGCAGGCGAAAATCAAATTGCAGGTCAGCATGGATGCCAACCAGAAATTGCGTCTGCCGTTGCTGCGTGATACGCTGGTCAGGGGAGTGGAGATTCTGGATGTGGCCAAGCCCGACACGCAGTTGCTGAACGACAACAAGCGCTGGCTGGTGTCACAAGAATATACAGTGACTTCTTTTGATTCGGCTCTGTATTATCTTCCGCCGTTTGAGGTGCTGGTCAATGACAAGGCTTACCGTTCAAAGGCCTTGGCATTGAAAGTGTATTCCATTCCGGTGGATACCTTGCACCCCGACCAGTTTTTTGGTCCGAAGTCCATTCAGGAAGTACCTCTTACCTGGGAAGACCTGGCACCGATGGTATATTCCATCCTGTTGCTGATTGCTTTGGGAGTGGTGACGGCCTTCTTTATCATTCGCTATCGTGACAATAAGCCTATCATCAAGATTATCAAGGTAGAACCTAAACTTCCGCCTCACCTGGCTGCCATGAAGAAGATTGAAACTATCAAGGCAGACAAGGTGGCCAAGCGTGAAGATCCGAAAGCTTATTATACGGAACTGACCGATGTCATCCGTATATATATAAAGGAGCGTTTCGGATTCAATGCCATGGAAATGACGTCTGCGGAAATTATCGAGCGTCTGTTGGAGGAGAAGGACAAAGAATCTATCCACGACCTGAAGGTGATGTTTGAAACAGCCGACCTGGTGAAGTTTGCGAAATATGCGCCGCTGATGAATGAAAACGACATGAACCTGGTGAATGCGGTAGATTTCATCAACCAGACTAAGATAGAGGAAGATCCGAACGCCAAGAAGGAGCCGACGGAAATCAAAGTGGAGGAGAAGCGTTCCAAACAGGGACGAATTGCCTTGCTGTGCAGCATTGCCATTACGGGTGTGGCCGCACTGATTGCTTTGTATTTGTCTGTGCGCCATATCATCGACCTCTTTTTCTAATTTAATAATGAATTGAGACTATGATTTTTGCGAATATAGAATATCTGTTTCTGCTCTTGCTGCTGATTCCGTATATCGTGTGGTACGTGATGCGCCGCAAGAAGACGGAACCGACCATGCAGGTATCTACCACACGGATGTACATGCAGGCTCCGCGCAGTTGGAAGATTTATTTGCTGCATGCGCCGTTTGTGCTTCGTATCCTGACGTTTGTGATGATTGTGCTGGTACTGGCACGCCCGCAAACTACCGATAACTGGCAGAACACGGAGATTGAAGGTATTGACATCATGCTGGCGGTCGACGTGTCGACCAGTATGCTGGCTGAAGATTTGAAGCCGAACCGTATTGAAGCGGCCAAGCAGGTAGCGGCAGAGTTTATCAACGGACGTCCGAATGATAATATCGGTCTGACTATCTTTGCGGGAGAAGCATTTACGCAGTGCCCGCTGACAGTAGACCACGGAGTACTGTTGAATTTGTTCCAAAGTGTGAGCTGCGACATGGTACAGCGCGGAATGATTGAAGACGGTACAGCACTGGGTATGGGACTGGCCAACGCGGTGAGTCGTCTGAAAGACAGCAAGGCCAAGTCGAAGGTAGTTATCCTGCTGACGGATGGTGTGAACAATCGGGGAGACATTTCTCCGCTTACTGCGGCCGAAATAGCCAAGCAGTTTGGTATCCGTGTGTATACCATCGGTGTAGGAACTAACGGTACGGCACCTTATCCGATGCAGACGTACGCTGGTGTGCAATATGTACAGATGCCGGTGGAAATCGACGAACAGACCATGAGCCAGATTGCCGGAACAACTAATGGAAATTATTTCCGTGCTACCAGCAATACGAAGCTGAAGGAAGTGTACCGTGAAATTGACAAACTGGAAAAAACGAAACTGAACGTGAAGGAATTCAGCAAACGTGAAGAAGCCTATGCGGTGTTTGCACTGATTGCATTCCTGAGCATCTTGCTTGAAATTCTTTTGCGGAATACAGTTTTGAAGAAAATACCTTAAAATAAGAAGTCATGTTTCGATTTGGAGAACCTCAATATTTGTATTTACTGATCGTGCTGCCCTTGCTGGCTGTGTTCTATTTTTATTCGAACTATCGCCGTCGCAAGAAGTTGCGCGAATATGGTAGTCCGGAGTTGCTGGCACATCTTATGCCGGATGTGTCGAAATATCGTCCGGACGTAAAATTTTGGCTGACGCTTTCTGCGCTGGCCATGGTTATTTTCATGCTGGCTCGTCCGCAGTTCGGTTCAAAGATGGAAACGGTGAAGCGTCAGGGTGTGGAAACGGTGGTGGCACTGGATATTTCAAACTCTATGCTGGCACAGGATGTCACTCCTAGCCGTCTGGAAAAATCGAAGAAGCTGATTTCCCGTCTGGTAGAGACCTTCAACAACGATAAAGTGGCCATGATTGTGTTTGCAGGTGAAGCTTTCACACAGCTCCCGATTACGAGCGACTATGTATCGGCCAAGATGTTTCTGGAGACGATTTCTCCTTCCTTGATTACCACACAGGGTACGGACATCCGCGGCGCCATCGACCTGGCTATGAAGAGTTTCACTCCGAATGAAGGGGTAGGACGTGCCATCGTGCTGATTACCGATGGTGAGAACCACGAAGGAGGAGCTATCGAGGCTGCTCAGGAGGCTGCCAAGAAGGGTATGCGTGTATTTGTATTAGGAGTAGGTTTACCCGACGGTTCACCTATTCCGGTGGAAGGTACCAATGAATTCCGTCGCGATAAGGATGGTAATGTGGTAGTGACCCGTCTGAACGAGCAGATGTGTCAGGAGATTGCTAAAGCCGGAAACGGTATTTACGTGCGTGTAGACAATACCAACAATGCCGAAAGGGCACTGAATGCGGAAATAAACAAACTGGCGAAGGCGGATGTAGAGACACAGGTCTTTACGGAGTTCGACGAGCAGTTCCAGGTGCTGGCCTGGCTGGCTATTCTTTTGCTGGCTGCCGACCTGATGATTCTGAACCGCAAGAATCCGCTCTTCAAGAATGTGAAACTCTTTAAATGAAACTGGAGATGAAAGTGAAAGGATATATTCTGTGTATGTGTCTGGCCCTGACTGCCGTGGCCGGATACGGACAGAAAACAGACCGTGATTATCTGCGAAGCGGCAACAAGCTTTACAAGGACAGTTTGTTTGTCAAGGCGGAAGTAGACTACCGGAAGGCGCTGGAGCTGAATCCCAAGTCGGCCGATGCCATGTACAATCTGGGAAATGCGCTGATGATGCAGGAAAAGGCCAAAGAGGCTATGGAGCAGTTTGATGCAGCGTCTCGTTTGGAAAAGGACAAGAAGAAGCTGGCACAGATTTACCACAATATGGGAGTCATTTTGCAGTCGTCCAAACAGTTGCCGCAGTGTATTGAAGCCTATAAGCAGTCCTTGCGCAACAATCCGAAGGATAATGAAACCCGCTACAACCTGGCACTGGCGCAGAAGCAGTTGAAAGATCAGCAGCAGAACCAGCAGAATCAGGACCAGCAGCAAAACAAGCAGGACCAGAAGCAGGATGACAAGCAGCAGAACAAGGACCAGCAAGACCAGAACAAGAAAGAACAGCAGCAGAATCCGCAGCAACAGCAGCAAAACCAGAACCAGATGTCGAAGGAAAATGCCCAGCAGTTGCTCAACGCCGTGATGCAGGACGAAAAGAACGTGCAGGATAAGGTGAAGAAGCAGATTCAGGTGCAGGGACGCAAGCTGGAAAAAGACTGGTAAGGCTGGAAGCAATGAAGAACAAATGAATAATTATAAATAACAGAATAATGCGAAAGATAATATTCTTACTTTTTACGATACTTGCGGCGTGGCAGGTGAAAGCTGCCGACAAGGTACGCTTTGTGGCAGAAGCTGCCGACGTGGCCGTTAGCATATATCCCGATCCGCGCGATCACCAATGTCATCCGTCATCCGAACTTTGGCGGTGAGATCATGGTAGTAGGCCTTGGCTGTGAGAAGCTGACCTACGACCGCGTACTTCCGCCGGAGGACATCACCCCGGAGAACGTTCTGACTCTTCAGGACTACGCTGGTCATGACGCTATGATGAACGCAATTCTGGAAATGGCAGATAAGAAGCTGCAGAAACTGAACAAGAGAACCCGTGAGGAGCTTCCGTTAAGCGACCTGTTGATCGGTATGCAGTGCGGCGGCAGCGACGCATTCTCTGGTATCTCCGCTAACCCGAGTGCCGGTTACGCAGCAGATATGCTGGTTCGCGGCGGCGCTACCGTTATGTTCAGTGAGGTTACCGAGGTTCGTGACGGCGTTCACATGCTGGCAGCACGCTGCCCGGATGCCCACACCCGTGACCGTCTGGCAGAGGAGATGAAATGGTACGATAAGTACCTTGCAGAGGGCGGCGTAGGCCGTGACGCAAACCCGACTCCTGGCAACAAGGCAGGCGGACTTGCGAATATCGTAGAGAAAGCAATGGGAAGTATCGCAAAGAGCGGTATGCGATGATGAGAAGTCAGACCTTGATGGCATTGTTCAAAGCGTTCAGCAGTACGATGTGCAAGGTTGCTTTGACATTGAAACTTACATGGATGGGAATGAACTTCTGAGCGAATTGCAGATGCAGAAGAAATCCTTTGATTTGCTGCTGCTCGACATTGAGATGCCATCCAACGGCTTTCAGCTGGCACAATCTCTGATTCAAATGGAGAAGCATCCCTTGGTGGTATTTGTCACGAAGCGGCACGAATATGCTGTGCAGGGATATGGTATTGCATTCCGTTATCTTGTTAAGCCCTTGGATCAGACGCTGTTCGCTGCGGCGATGGATGCCGTCCTTCAGGAACTGAACTCCAAACATTTCACGATTGAATACGATGGTGTCACCATGTCCTTGGAAACATCGGACATTTACTTTCTGGAAAGCCACGGACATAAAGTTCTGATTCACTGCAAGGAGCAAGACCTTACATTGCGAATGAGCATTCCTGAAGCCTTGGAGCAGCTTCCCAAACGGTGCTTTGTGTCACCACACAAAAGTTATCTCGTCAACATGGAACACATTGTTTACGCTACGGGAACCGCTGTTTTTCTTTCCAGCGGACATCAGCTGCCGATCAGCAGGAGGAAGCGTCAGGAGTTCAATCAAAATTTCAACGCTTATTTGGGAAGATGATGCTTTATTATTTCGTTGAGTTTGCAGGGAGTTTTGCCAACATCGCCCTGTTGCTGCTTTTCATCGGTCGGCTGTTTCCTCAAAAGGAACCCATTTCAAGATGGTTCTATGTGTATGTTGCACTTTTTATCGCTGGGCAGTGTGCTTTGAGCTTATTTCCGAATTGGGTGACGCAGCGCACAGTCTATCTTTTGGTTGGCGGATTCCTCCTTGCGTTGCTATTCTACGAAGTGCGGCCATGGCAGGCGGTTTTCGCAAGTGGAGCTTTCTTTACACTGGCTGCTTTGGTGGAAGTGTTTGCAATGCTCCTGATTGGACTGCGCATCCCGGACACCGACATTCTGATGCAAGCTGGGGCAGCACGGTTGATTTATGTCGTTTTTTCAAACCTGATACAAATTCTGCTCGTAGTCCTGGTCTCACATTTTTTCAGCCGAAAAGGAAATGCTCTGCGCATCCTATGGCTGTTGCCAATCATTGCAATCCAAGTCGCAAGCATCGCGGTTTGTTATGTAGCACAGTATCATGCTGCGGATGAGTATTTCCCGGATTATATGGTCGGCCTTATGGCTGTGCTTCTCCTTATAAACATCCTGATTGTGTTCTATGTGGAAGCTCTCCGGGAAAATGAACTGGAAAAATTCAAAGTCAAGTTCAACGAGCAGCAGTACAATCTTCAAATGGAATACTACCAGCAGCTCAAAGAACGTCAGGAAGAAGTCC
>OGZZ01002381.1_pt1 | contig 12165 bp, 9 predicted proteins | sample 1577021 | NCBI WGS metagenome assembly OGZZ01 (sample SAMEA3541526, study PRJEB24748) | human gut metagenome | biome: human gut; feature: human-associated habitat; material: faeces | place: China | collected 2012
GTCCCAAGTTCGGCGACCTCACCCCGGTCTATCCCAACGAGCCGCTGCGCATGGAGCACGGCAAGGACTCTATTACCGGTCGCGCCATCGACATCGTGTCACCGATCGGCAAGGGCCAGCGCGGCCTGATCGTGTCCCCGCCCAAGGCCGGCAAGACCACGATCCTCAAGAAGATCTGCCAGTCCATCTCGATTAACAACCCCGAGGTGCACCTCATCTGCCTGCTCGTCGACGAGCGCCCCGAAGAGGTCACCGATATGCAGCGTTCCATCAAGGGTGAGGTTGTGGCGTCGACCTTCGATATGCCTGCCGACAACCACACCCGCGTGGCAGAGCTCGTCATCGAGCGCGCCAAGCGCATCGTGGAGCTGGGTGGCGATGTTGTGGTGGTGCTCGACTCCATCACGCGTCTTGCCCGTGCCTACAACTTGGCGGCGCCCGCCTCAGGCCGCATCCTTTCGGGCGGCGTCGATTCGGCGGCCCTGTATCCGCCCAAGCGCTTCCTAGGCGCAGCCCGCAATATCGAGAACGGTGGCTCGCTCACCATCCTGGCCTCTGCCCTCATCGACACCGGTTCCAAGATGGACGAGGTCATCTTTGAGGAGTTCAAGGGCACCGGCAACATGGAGCTTAAGCTCGACCGCGACCTGGCCGACCGCCGCATCTTCCCGGCTATCGACCCCGTTGCCTCCGGTACGCGTAACGAGGATCTGTTGGTCGACGAGCAGATGCGTCCGTTTGTCTTTGGTCTGCGTCGCATTCTTGCCGGCATGAACAACACCGAGCGCGCGGCCGCATCGTTTATTAAGGGTCTTAAGGGCACCAACACGAACCAGGAGTTCCTGGTGCGTTCGGCCAAAAAACACAGCGACTACGAGCAGACGTTCTAGGTTGTCATCCACACGCAACGATAGTCATCAATGCGATAGAGGGTCGGGGCTTTGAGCCTCGGCCCTTTTCCATAGCGCCGCTCCGCGCTTATTTTTGACCGTAAGACCGACGAGCAGCAGGTTTCCCGTTTCAATCCGACATCGTCGCTTGCAATCGGCAGGGCGGTTTCGCATAATAGCTTTTAAGCTTCGCGACGGAAAACGCAGATGAAACGAACCATATACCGTTGCTTTGGGGCATAGCCCCGCTTCATCTTCTCTCGCGCAGCCAACTGAATGATGCGATTTGGGTGCTGGAAGATGGGGAGAGCTCATGGCTTCTTCTGATGCAACACAACGAGCAGTCCTTGCCGGACTTTCGTGTGGGATCGGCCTTGCCGCTCCCGTGGTTATGTATGCCGCGACGCTGCCGTTTTCGTCGGTGAACGAGACGGTTGTGGCGGGTGCAGTTCCCTTCGCCGTGGGCGCGGTGACGGGCGTGGGTATCTATGCCGCCTCGCTGGGTATCTCCGAGTATCGTGCGCAGCGTGAAGAGCGTCTGTTCCAGCCCGATGCCATGGGCGGTGCCGCCAATCTCAATCAGCATCAAAGCGAGTTCAAGACCGCCTCGATTCCAGCTCAGCAGCAGGATGCGACTCCATACGCTGCGGCTTCTGCTTTTCAGGCTCAGTCGGAGCAGTCTACCTCGGCATTCCTTTCCGGCCTGACCGGTGCGTTCCAACGCCGTCATGCCGACGATGGTGTCCCTACCATCGCTCGAGCCGCAGATGCCATGGACGAGGCCGAGGCTTGGTCCATGATCGACAGCATGCTCGACGACGATTCGCCGGTTAGCTGCGACCCTGCGCGCTCGCGCGACGTCTATCAAGTCGCCATCGACGAGCTCACCAACGGCGGGCAGACCGGCTCCTTCAATCGCGATGACATCGCCGCTGCGGCACGCGCCGTGTCTGGCTCCCAGGCCGCCCCTGCGGGCAGCACGGCGGCTTTCGTGGCACTCGTTGCCAACGCGGCAGCCAATAACGCCTGCAGCGCTACCTCGGCGGACGCGAACGCTTCTGCCGACAATTCGTACGTTGATGAAGCCATGGCCGCGGACGAGGAGGCCGTTGCCGCCCGCCGCGCCGCCGAAAGCTCGCTTTGGGGCGCTCCTGCCCAGCAGCAGGCGGCCGAGGCTGCGCCGTACAACGCAAACCTCGCCAGCATGCCTATCATCTCCGGTGTCGCGGACATCGATCTCGATGACCTCGATGAGCCTGCAGCCATCACCGCAACGATTGATGCCCAAGATCGCATCGACACCGGCGACCTTCCGGATGCCTCGCTTGAGGTTGATGTCCCCATGGCCGATTACTCGGGCCACGAGGACATGTGGGCCGCCGCCACCGCGATTCTGGACGAGATCGACGAGCCTGCTCCTGTTGCAGCCCCCGCTCCCGTCACTGCCCCTCAGCCTGCTGCACCCGCCTATGTCGGCCGTCACAGCGCTGTGTTCCCCGAGGATACTGCCCGTATCTCGCGTGAGAGCATCGAGCGGGCCGAGGCTATTGCCGCCGGCATTATGGAAAATCGTCGTCACGAGCGCGTCAATCAGATCCTCGAGGAAGAGATCGAGCGTCTTCAGTCCTCTACCGCCAAGCGTACGGGCCGTGCTTATCTGAGCGTTATCGAGGGCGGTACCGCCAGCTTCGCGCCGCTCCGTGCGGAGGCATAACTTCTACATGGTTAAGATCAATCGAAAATGGGCGGTCGTAACCTGCCTGATGGCGCTCTTGATCTGGGGCAATTCGCTGGTTCCCGGCTCGGGGTCGGGCTCACTGAGCCTAACGGTCATGGAAGCTATCCGCGGTTTCCTGCACGGCGTGGGACTTCCATATGAATGGGTGACCAACTTTGTTGTTCGTAAGTGCGCGCATTTTACCGAGTATTTGGTGCTCGGCATCCTGGCAACGCACGCCTTTGATTTTGAGGGCCGACGCACCTTTGACGTGCTGCTGCCCACGGCAGTGTTCCTGCTGCTGATTCCCTCGATCGACGAGACGATTCAGCTCTTTGTGCCGGGACGCGCCGGCATGATCACCGATGTGATGATCGACTGCTGTGGAGCGGCAACGGGCGTTGTGCTCCGATATCTCTTACGGTCGCTGATGTGTGCCAAAAAGGCCGCCTAAGGACGCATTGTTTGGTCCTAGGCGGCCTTTTTTATTGGAGGGCTTATATGAGGTGTGGCGGCGTCGTTCCATAGGTCGGATTTGCCGGGTGCGCCACGCCCTGTGGGTGCGTCTGTTACTGAAGCGCCTGTGCGCCTAGGGCCAGGCAGCCCATGATGCCCTGCTTGCCCTCGAGGCTGTTGTTGACGATGTAGGTATCGATGTCGTTGACCTCGGGCGTGACGATATAGCCGTTGAGCATCTCGGCGCACTTCTTGCGCGCGAGCGGCACGATGGGGGTGTGGTCGGCCACGCCGCCGCCGATGACGATCTTCTGCGGCGCATAGCACAGGATGTAGGTCATGAGCGCCTGCGCCAGATAGCCGGCGAGCAGATCCATGGCCTCCGGGTCATCGGCCATGTCTCCGGCGCTCTTGCCATCCCAGCGCCTTTTAACGCCGGGGCCGGCGATGAGGCCCTCGAGGCAGTTGTCGTGGAAGGGGCAGGCGCTGTGCTCGCCAATGGTGTCGCGCGGGTCGCGCGTGACCAGGATGTGACCGGCCTCGGGATGCATCATGCCGTGCACGAGCTTACCGCCCGAGAGCACGCCAGCGCCCACGCCGGTACCGATGGTCAGATACACCACGTCCGTGAGGCCCTGGGCGCAACCAAAGGTGACCTCGCCCAGGCAGGCGACGTTGACGTCGGTGTCGTAGCCGCAGGGAATATTGAGCTCGTTTTGGATGGTGCCCAGCAGGTCAAAGTAGCGCCATGCCGTTTTGGGCGTCTCCAGGATCTTGCCGTATTGGGGCGAGGCGGGGTTGACTGCGGTGGGGCCAAAGGCGCCGATGCCCAGCGCGGCGATGCCCTTGTTCGCAAACCATGCGTTGACGGCCTCGACGGTCTCCTGCGGGGTCGTGGTCGCGATCTGCTCGCACTCCAGGACCATACCGTCTGCATAGCCCGTGGCGCAGACCATCTTGGTGCCGCCGGCCTCGAGCGCTCCGATAAGCTGCTCTGCCATAGTATTCCTCTCTGGGACGAGTTGCTCCGTGACTAAAGTATAGCGCTCAAAAAAATAAATGAGGTCGCTATAAAAAGAAACCTCGTGGCCCAACGGGTTCACGAGGTTTCTTTAGTGCCTTTAGTTACTGACCGTCCTTACCCGCGCGGTTCGATTTTATCACGCAGAGACTTGAGGTTCTCCAGTGCCGCGTTAAGCGTCTCGTCTCGTTTGGCAAAGTGGAAACGAATCAGATGGTTGACGGGCTCGCGGAAGAAGCTCGAGCCGGGCACGGCGCCCACGCCCACCTTGGAGGCCAAATCCTCGCAGAAGTCGAGGTCGCTGTTATAGCCAAACTCCGAGATATCCATCATCACGTAGTAGGCGCCCTGCGGCACGTTGTGCGTGAGTCCGATGCTGTCGAGTCCCTGACAGAATAGGTCGCGCTTGGCGGTGTAGAGGTCGAGGACCTCCTGGTAATAGCTGTCGTCGAAGTTGAGGGCGGTGACGACGGCCTCTTGCAGGGGAGCGGCGGCGCCCACGGTGAGGAAGTCGTGAACCTTTTTGATGCGCTCGGTGATTTCGGCAGGAGCGATGGTGTAGCCCAGGCGCCAGCCGGTGATGGAGTAGGTCTTGGATAGCGAGCTGCAACTGATGGTGCGCTCAAACATGCCGGGCAGCGTGGCCATGTACACGTGCTCGTGGGGCGCGTAGACGATGTGCTCGTAGACCTCGTCGGTGATGCAGTAGGCGTCATACTTTTTGCACAGGTCGGCGATAAGGGTGAGCTCCTCGCGGGTAAAGACCTTGCCGCAGGGGTTGGACGGGTTGCATAGAACGATCGCCTTGGGATCGTTGTCGCGGAAGGCCGCCTCCAGGACCTCACGGTCAAAGTCAAAGGTGGGCGGGTTGAGCGGCACGTAGATAGGCTCCGCACCCGAAAGGATCGTGTCGGCGCCGTAGTTCTCGTAGAATGGCGAGAAGATGACGACCTTGTCGCCGGGGTTCGTGACCGTCATCATGGCGGCCATCATGGCCTCGGTGGAGCCGCAGGTGACCACGATGTTCTCGTTGGGGTTGATCGGCATGCCCATAAAGTGCTCCTGCTTGGCGGCAAGCGCCTCGCGCATGGCCTGGGAGCCCCAGGTGATGGAGTACTGGTGGTAAAGCGGCTTGGGGTCGGTGGCAATGGTGCTGAGGCTATCGAGCAGCTGCGCCGGGGGATCGAAATCGGGGAAGCCCTGCGACAGGTTGACGGCACCATACTTGTTGGAGATGCGCGTCATGCGGCGGATGACCGAATCGGTAAACGCCGCCGTGCGGTTGGAGAGTTCTTTCATGCCTATCCTTTCGAGCATTGGGTGGAGCAAGTTTACTCCTATGGAACCGGTGGGATTTGCTCGAAACGGGCTCGAAAAACTCTTTTCAAAATTCTTGAAAATTGGGGCTTGCATCGCGTGGCGTTCCTTGCAATAATAGTCGAGCGCGAAGCGCACAGGACACGGTGGGTGTAGCTCAGTTGGCTAGAGCGACGGGTTGTGGTCCCGTAGGTCGAGGGTTCGAGTCCCTTTACCCACCCCAGTTCTTGCTTCGTGTCGATATCGGGTCGTTAGCTCAGTTGGTAGAGCAGGGGACTCTTAATCCCAAGGTCCAGGGTTCGACCCCCTGACGGCCCACCCAAAGATGATTAAGACGGTCAACGAAGGTTGGCCGTCTTTTTTTGTTGACCTTTCATGGGGTCGAACCCGTCGGGGCGCGGAGCTGAGGAAATGCGTGAGCATTTACCAGCGCAGCGCGCAAGGCGCGAAGCGCCGCAGCGGCCGCCTGCAAAGCAGGCTGACCCCCTGACGGCCCACCAAAGCAAGTTAAGACGGTCAACGAAAGTTGGCCGTCTTTTTTGTTGACCTCGCTTGGGGTCGAACCCGAAAGGGCACAGCCGCTTTCACAGATCGAGTCTACCCTGGGGATCAGTAAAACCGGCGCGTCTGCACGGCAAAGTATGCCTGGGCGAGCGCGATCTCTGGCTTGTTTGAATCTCCGTTTTGGGCGATTAAATAGCATGCATAGCGCGTAAGCTTGTAGTCTTTAACCGCGCGAGCGGCGACACCGGCAGTTATCATTTTCGTGGTGTCACGAAAATGGGAATCAACTGGAGTTTTATTTGTTTCGCACGAGACTTTTGCCCTCTTAACAACTTCGGCGAAGTTCTCCCATCGAGTGTATCCCATGGGTTCCATTAAATCGCGTGCGAGCCAATACTCAACGCCGTCTTCCACATTGGCGTAGCTATCAAGTTCGACACGCCACTTCTCGATATCACTACTGTCCATATCTCCTCCTCGCTGACCTATTGTCTATGCGCGCTTTGCCCGCTCTGTACTCAGAATAAGGATACGCTGCCGTGCGGACACGAATGGGCCCCGTGCCACTTCGAGGTCACGGGGCCCATAGATATCGATTAGTTGTGCTCTGCTCTAGATAGGTGTCCAGTTTAATTCGATCGATAGTGCGAACCCAGGCTTTCGGTCCGCTTGCGCATGGCTTTGACCATCTCCGTTGCCAGCTGATTCTGCGATTGCAGGCGGGCGAAGGCTGCGATCTCGCTGTCATTGGCATGCGGCTTGCTCAGCGCCGTTGCCTCGTCTTTCAGGCTTTCAAGCTGTTGCAGGGCCTTGGATAGACCTGCTTCGGTCCTGTTGATCATGCAATAGGTGCTCATCGTGTGCCTTAGGCTGTGTGTCAGGCGTTCGGCATCCGTTGTGGCAATGCCATACTGAGGGAGGGCGATATCCATCGGAGCGGCCGCCTCGGGAGCGTCCAGCGCTGCTTGGGCTGCCGATGCGCCCGCGATGCGCCCGAACACGATGCCGTTGGCGCTTGACAAGCCACCAATGCGGTCGGCGCCGTGCATGCCGCCTGTCGCCTCGCCGCAAGCGTAGAGGCCCTCAACGCCCGTTTGCGCGGTCTTATCGATCTTGATGCCGCCGTTAGCGGCGTGGGCATACATCGCAACGCGCATCTCGTCAGTCGGGGCGATGCCGTGCTCGTCTTGCAGCCAGGTGGCAAAGGTCTGCACAAACTCTGGGACATCCTCGCGGGGAAAGTCGTAGTGGAGTGCCAGGCCTTCGACACCTGCCTGATCGATGACGAGATCGATGGCGCTGGAAGCCAGGCGCGAAGTGAAGGGACCGTATCCGGAGCGTTGCTCAAGCAGGTCGTCCAGCTTGTCGTCGGCAATATCTACCGGCTGGTCTACATGTACGTAGCGCCAGGTTTTCTCGTTGAAGACCAGGTTGCGCTTGGGCTCGATGAAACCGGGCATCATCTGCATGAACTCTATATTAGTAAGTGTTGCGCCGTGCGCCAGCGCGATGGCCTGCGAGGAGCTGAGCACATCAGCCGACGTAAGGCTGCGCTCGAACAGGCCGCCTGTGCCACCGGTTGCGATGATCGTGGCCTTGGCAGCAAAGGGCACGATTCGATTTTCGGTGAGGTCGTAGAGCACGGTTCCGGTTATTCTACCGTTCGTGTCCTCAACAAGGTCGATAAGCTCATAGCGGGGGAGCAGGCGAATGCCGAGTGACTCGATTCGGGTCGTCAGAGCGTCCTCAAGGGGCTTGCGGGTGAGGCCGCGCCACATGCGCGTCTTGTGGTCAAAGCAGGGGATAAACTGCTTTTGCTGGGCGCTCTCGGCATTTTGTGGGCGTTGAAGTTCAACACCCAGATCCCGTTCGAGCCATGTAATTGCCTGGGGAATGCCGCGGACAAACGTCTGGACAAGCTCGGGGTCGGCGACGCCGCCACCAACGGTCTGGATGGTGTCGATGAGGTCTTGTTCGTCGTCTTCGTTAACGGGTCCGATAAGCCCCAGGCCCCAGGTTCCGGGGAAGAAGCTCGATCCACTCATAGTCTTGCCGGCGCTTGCCACAGTGACGGTTGCACCCGTGCGTGCCGCTTCGATGGCGGCGCAAAGTCCCGCAATGCCAGATCCAATTACCAGTACATCAGTCGATTCCATCGGATTCCTTTCTCGTCCGGCGCATTGTCGCACGGGTGATCGGCAATGGGGCCGCAAAGACTCGGCAAATCGGTAAAGGGCACATATGGCAGGTGGGCGTCATGGGCGTTCTGATGCTCCATTTCATCACATCTCGTATATCGCCCCAACTGATATATTGGCGTTAGCCACCCTGCAGCAGCGCAAACAAAAAGAGCCGCTACCTCGAAAGGTAGCGGCTCCAAAGCTCAACTATATGAGCATCGCGCGGGCGCGATTAGGCCTTGAGGGCCTCCTCGACGGCGACAGCGCAGGCGACGGTGGCACCGACCATGGGGTTGTTGCCCATGCCGATGAGACCCATCATGTCGACGTGCGCAGGCACGGAGGAAGAACCGGCGAACTGGGCGTCGGAGTGCATGCGACCCATGGTGTCGGTCATGCCGTAAGAGGCAGGGCCGGCGCCCATGTTGTCCGGGTGCAGGGTACGGCCAGTGCCGCCACCAGAAGCGACGGAGAAGTACTTCTTGCCAGCCTCGAGGCGCTCCTTCTTGTAGGTGCCAGCGACGGGGTGCTGGAAGCGCGTGGGGTTGGTGGAGTTACCGGTGATCGAGATGTCGACGTTCTCGTGCCACATGATGGCAACGCCCTCGCGGACGTCGTCGGAGCCGTAGCAGTTAACGGCAGCGCGGGGACCATCGGAGTAGGGGATGGTCTCGACGACCTTGAGCTCGCCGGTGGCGAAGTCATAGTCGGTCTTGACATAGGTGAAGCCATTGATACGGCTGATGATCTGAGCAGCGTCCTTGCCCAGGCCGTTCAGGATAACACGCAGGGGCTCCTTACGGACCTTGTTGGCGGTACGGGCGATGCCGATAGCACCCTCAGCAGCAGCGAAGGACTCATGGCCAGCCAGGAAGGCGAAGCAATGGGTGTCCTCGTGCAGCAGCATAGCGCCCAGGTTACCATGGCCCAGGCCGACCTTACGCTGCTCTGCAACAGAGCCGGGGATGGTGAAAGCTTCCAGGCCTTCGCCGATGGCAGCAGCGCAGTCAGCAGCGCTCTTCAGGCCGCGCTTGACAGCGATGGCAGTGCCCAGGGTGTAAGCCCAGACGGCGTTATCGAAGCAGATGGGCTGGATGCCGCGGATGATCTTATCGCAGTCGATGCCCTTGGCCAGCAGCATCTCGTTGCAGGCGTCGAGGCTCTCCAGACCGTTGGCCTTCAGGCAGGCCTCGATCTTGGGCATACGGCGATTCTGGGATTCAAAAGTTGCCATAATCTATGTTCCTCCCTCTCTTATTCTTCACGCGGGTCGATGTACTTGACAGCGCCCTGCTCAGCAGAGAAGCGGCCGTAAGTGCCGATGTTCTTCTCGTAAGCTTCCTTCGGGTCCATGCCATGGCGGATTGCTTCCAGCATTTTGCCCAGACGGACGAACTGATAGCCGATGACCTGGTTGTCTTTATCCAGAGCGGTCTTGAGGATGTAGCCCTCGGTCAGCTCCAGGTAACGGACGCCCTTGGCCTTGGTGGAGAAGATGGTGCCGGTCATAGAGCGCAAGCCCTTGCCCAGGTCATCCAGGCCAGCGCCGACGGGCAGGCCGTTCTCAGAGAAAGCGGTCTGGCTGCGGCCGTAGACGATCTGCAGGAACAGCTCACGCATAGCAACGTTGATAGCATCGCAGACCAGGTCGGTGTTCAGGGCCTCGAGGATGGTCTTGCCGGGCAGGCTCTCGCCAGCCATAGCGGCGGAGTGGGTCATGCCGGAGCAGCCGATGGTCTCGACCAGGGCTTCCTCGATGATGCCGTTCTTGATGTTCAGGCTCAGCTTGCAGGTGCCCTGCTGGGGTGCGCACCAACCTACACCGTGGGTGTAGCCGCTGATGTCCTCAATTTTATAGGCCTTGACCCACTGACCCTCTTCGGGGATGGGGGCGGGACCGTGCTTGGGCCCTTTTGTGATCGGGCACATGTTATTGACCTGTGCGGAGTATTCGATCATAATTTTCTCTCCTTTGCATTTGTTAGGCTTTTCACAGCTATCTTTATTATAAAGGGTGCGGGGTCGATTTTCAAGATGTTAGTATATCCTAACCTTTTGTTTTTTGGAGAATTCCGTAGAAAAACAAAACCCGCCTCCGAACGAGGCGGTGAAAGCTGGTTTTGCAAGGGATATTTGCCTTTAGTACAGGAACCCAAACACCACGCGGGAGGCCGCGCCGCAGACCACCATCATCACCACGGCGGCTGCGGCAGGCCCGATCCAGGTGCGGATGAGGCCGGGGGCCGGGGCGTTATTTCCATTCGGCACAGGCTGTCTGGCCTTTTTGTCCTTGGGCTGAATGGGTGCGTCCTCGCCTTCCGGCGGCAGGCAGAACACCTGCAAAAGCCCGAACAGCAGCATGATCTCGGGGAAGATCATCGACACACGGATAGACACCGCCGCGTGGGCCAGGTAGCTGACCAGCGCCAGCGTGACCGGCGCGACCCCGGGGCGCAGCCAGTTCTGCGCGGCCTTGCGCAGGTGCGCCGCCACAAACCACACCCAGGCGGCCAGGCCCAGCACACCACTGGTCAGCAGCAGCTCCAGGTACTCGTTGTGGGCAGCGTAAAACGTTTTCATCCGGGCGGTGATGTCCGCCCCTGCCCACTGGGCCACGGCGGTGTGCATCATACCGGGACCAACACCCAGCAGCTTACGCCAGAAAGGCTGCGCCGTCCAGGCCGACCAGCTGATGCGCCAGGCCGTGCCGCGATAGGTGCCCCAATCATCGTTGAATACCAGTAGGTCATCGAGCTTTCCCAACGACGGGAAGCCCGGCATAAAGTTAGCCAGCACCACCAGCACCACGGCTAATGTGACTGCAATGGCCGCCAGCACGCGGCCTGCTTTCCACAGCGGGATCTCGCGGCTGCGCAGGGCAAAGAACAACACAGCCCACACCACCGCGCAGACTGCAAAACCCAGCTGGGCATAGTGGCCGAAGGCCGCCAGAATGGGCTTGCCGCCCTGGGTGTAGACGTGGGTACGCATGTACTGCATCCAGCCTGCGTCGGCAAAGAAAAACATGCCGATGACCATCAGCCGCCGCAGGGTGCGGGTGGTGAAAATCTTCTGGCAGAGCAGCACCAGCACCGCTGTGCCGATGCCCAGCGCCAGGCCGTCGGCATCCACCACCGCCAGAGCCAGCCCGCCAAAAAAGGCCGGTACACCGTAAAACACCGTGTGTCGCGCCCCGCGGGCCACCAAAAACGCATAGAACACCAGCGGCAACGCAAAGGCCATGAAGCCGGAGCAGAAGTTTTTCTGGCCGAGGGTGGAGAAGAACTGGGCACGCTCTACCACGGCGGTATCGGCATAAGTACCAATAAGGTCGATATTAAAAATATTGAGCACATACAGCACCGTGACCAGCGCGGTGGTAATGCCCACGCAGAACGTAAGGCCGTTGAGCAGTTTTTGCGGGGCAAAGGCCCGCACGGCCAGGTAACCCACGGCGGTGAACAGCACCATCATGCAGCCGCCGTAGTAGCCGCCCAGCCCCCACAGGGACATGGCGGGCGACAGCGAGGTAACGGTAGAGACCACGCCCGTGGCCACCACAGCCCCCAGCGCCCAAAGGCCATGGTCGGTGCGCCAGGGCAGGCGACCCGCACGGGGACGCGCCCCGATGGCGGCCAGCGCCCCCAGCCACAGGCAGAACGCCCAGGACAGAGTGGCTACGCCGGTGAATTTGACAACGCCGAGGTTGGAAAATTTATCGATATAAAGCGGATATACGCAAAGCACCGCCAGCAGAAAGGCGACAGCGGACCGTTCCGCCATCCGCCGCAGCTGCTGGGCCTGCATGGTTTGCTGCATGAGGGGTTCCTCCTGTTATGTGGTGGGATGCTTAGAGGCCCCCTCTGTGAGGGTGACTCCCCACAGCGTGGGGAGATGTCGCGTAGCGACAGAGGGGTCCGGCCGCGTAAGCGGTCCCGCAGAGCGGGTGGGGGGAGAGTATAGATTGTATCCGAAGCTTCGGACCAGGCAAGGCTCTCTCCCTCCGTCAGCTTCGCTGACAGCGCTCCCCCTCCGGCACTTCGTGCCATCTCCCCCGTATCGGGGGAGTCTGTCTCACAG